>OGOJ01002592.1_pt1 | contig 11179 bp, 7 predicted proteins | sample 1552601 | NCBI WGS metagenome assembly OGOJ01 (sample SAMEA2580184, study PRJEB22360) | human gut metagenome | biome: human gut; feature: human-associated habitat; material: faeces | place: Denmark | collected 2008/2010
ATAGCAATTCCAAGTGATAAAGCAAGTGCACTTGTTGCTGTAATCTGTGCATTTTCAGCAAGAAATCCTGCATACATTACACCAACTGCCATACCTTCAGGGATGTTATGTAATGTAACTGCCAACACCATCATCGTAGTACGGCCAAGTTTGCTTTTCGGTCCCTCTGCCTGATCACTTCCAACATGAAGATGCGGAATCAAATGATCAAGTGCGAGTAAAAACAATATACCAATCCAGAACCCAACAACTGCCGGAACAAACGATAAAGTTCCCATATTCTCAGATTGTTCAATTGCCGGAATCAGAAGACTCCAGATTGAAGCAGCAACCATTATACCTGCTGCAAACCCTGCAAGTGCACGTTGCAGTAACTTGCTAAGTGTTTTTCTCATAAAAAACACGCATGCTGCACCTAGCGTTGTTCCAACAAATGGAATCAGTATACCTTCAAAAACATTCATTAGCATTATGTATTCCTTTCTGTATAGTCAAAAGTACTTTCACATCGTTCTGTTGTTAGCTTTAACTAACTATCATATATAAAAGAAACCGTGCAAAAAGCAAACTGTAATTTCACACGGTTTTCCTTATGTTTAAGTATATCACTTACGAAATCATATAACAATATAATTCTTTTAACAATTTACAAGAGAAAGATCATCCATGTATGCACGATCTGCAAAAATCTCAGATGCTGTGCGAAGTCCCTTGCTCTCAGCGATATCACCAAGAACTGCTCCTGCACAGTAATAAACGATCAGATCTTTGTCATACTCGCAGATTGCCTCACAGATCGCTGTGGAAATATCCTCGTCATACTGGCAGCCATTCCCCATTGCTCCATGAGGAGCGACATGCTGAAGCTTCATTCCGTAGCTCTTGGTAAATGCAGCCAGTGCTCCGATCTGGTATCTGACATAATTCTTAACTTCATCATGAGAGAGAACCATCTTTCTTCGTCCAAAGCCAAGAAGATCCGGATATCCAGGATGGGCTCCAACCATAACGCCACGTTCCTTTGCCATGCGGACTACCTTATCCATTACCATCGGATCGCCTGCATGCCAGCCATATGCAACATTTGCTGTTGTGACATATTTGATGATCTCTTCATCGCCGCCAAGCTTATATGCGCCAAAGCTCTCACCCATGTCACTGTTTAAGTCGATACTGTACATGTTGCTACCTTTCTTTCTTTACTTGTTGAAATTATAACATGTTAAATAAAAATAATAAAATAGATTATTTTTTCAGAATATATTAATATTTTCTATATTTCTTTTGCAATAAATTTTACTTTTCTTTGATCCGTTCTTTGAAAAGCTGTTGACAAAGATTTTTATATATGATTAAATAGTCATATGAACATTAATTCATATATTCATATAAAAAACAAACGAATCAGCAAGGAGAGTTCATATGGAAGAAAAATTAAAGAAAGATTCCATGAAGTCCGCAGATTCCTGCGGCTGCGGTCACGAGCATGCGCATCACAGCCATGATGAGCATGAAGAACATCACGATCATGAGCACCATCACCATGATGAGCACTGCGGCTGTGGCTGCGAGAATCATGACCATGAAGATCATGAACATGAGCCTCCTCACCACCATGAGCACTGCAGCTGTGGTTGTGAGGATCATAAACACGAACATCATGCTCACGAGCACAAACATCATGAACATGAGCATCCTCATCACCATGACGAGCACTGTGGTTGTGGTTGCGAGGATCACGAGCACGAACATCATGAACATGAGCATCCTCATCACCATGACGAGCACTGCGGCTGTGGTTGTGAAGATCATAAACATGAACATCATGAACACGAGCATCATCACCATGACGAGCACTGCAGCTGTGGTTGTGAGGATCATAAACATGAACATCATGAACACGAGCACCTTCACCACCATGACGAGCACTGTGGCTGTGGCTGCGGAGATCATGAGCACCACGATCACTCCCACAATGCTCTCACCGCAAAGCGTGTCTACATTCTGGAGAACCTCGGCTGCGCTCACTGTGCTTCCAAAATGGAGGAACGGATCCAGGCTCTTGAAGGCGTCGAAAGCGCTACCATTACTTTTGCAACAAAACAGCTTCGCTTAGGGGCTGCAGATCCAGACGCTCTGCTTCCGCAGATCCGCAAGATCTGCACATCCATTGAGTCTGAAGTTAAAGTTGTTCCGAGAAATCCAGCTCCGGTAGCTTCCACTGACACAACAACTAAGACCTATCTTCTGGAGAATCTAGGCTGCGCTCACTGCGCTTCCAAAATGGAGGAACAGATTGCAAACCTTGAAGGCATTTCCGAAGCAACCATCACTTTTGCAACAAAACAGCTTCGCTTAACTGCAAAGAATCCGGATCGATACCTGGATCAGATCCGTAAGATCTGTACATCCATTGAATCCGAAGTTCTTGTAAAAGAAAAGGATCCGAAGCCAAAGGCTCAGTCCCCAAAAACAGCGACTCACCCAACCGCTTCCAAGAAGAAATTTTTCTCCAAGGAAAACATAGATATCATCTGCATTATCATCGGTGCAGTACTCTTCGTTGCCGGAGAGATCATGGAACACAAAGGCTTTGGTACCAGTGCCACTCTTCCTGTATTTGTGATCGCATACCTGGCGCTTGGGGGTGTTATCGTTGTAAAAGCTGCCAAAAACATCTCTCACGGACAGATTTTTGACGAAAACTTTCTCATGAGCATTGCAACACTTGCCGCTTTTGCCATCAATGATTCTGCTGAGGCCGTAGGCGTTATGCTCTTTTACCGCATCGGCGAGCTTTTTGAGGAAAAAGCCGTTGAACGAAGCCGCGGGCAGATCATGGATGCCGTAGACCTTCGTCCGGAAGTTGTAAACCTGATCACAGGCGATGATATCCAGGTAATTCCCTCTGAAGAGGCTCAGATCGGAGACATTCTTCTGGTCCGTCCCGGAGACCGCATCCCTCTTGATGGTATCGTAATTGAGGGAAACAGCCGTATCGACACTTCTCCGATCACAGGAGAGCCTGTACCGGTTACTGTAAATGAAGGTGATGAGATCACTTCTGGCTGCGTCAACACCTCCGGACAGCTTAAGATCCGCGTGGAAAAACCTCTGGAAGAATCCATGGTCACTCGTATTCTGGATTCCGTAGAAAACGCGGCAGCAAGCAAACCGAAGATCGACCGCTTTATCACACGTTTTGCCAGGGTTTATACTCCTTGTGTTGTAGGAATCGCAATGGCAACTGCCATACTCCCATCCCTTGTTACCGGAAACTGGCATTACTGGATCTACACAGCCATTACTTTCCTGGTAATGAGCTGCCCTTGTGCTCTTGTACTTAGTATCCCGCTGGCCTTCTTCTCCGGGATCGGTGCCGGTTCTAAAAAGGGTATCCTTTTCAAGGGTGGCCTTTCCATCGAAGGATTAAGTAAGCTCGGCGCTGTGATCATGGATAAGACCGGTACTATCACAGAGGGTAACTTCCAGCTTCAGAAGGTTGTTGCCACCGGTAAATACACGGAAAATGAACTCCTTTCCATGTGTGCAGGCTGTGAACAGAACTCCACACATCCTATTGCGAACAGCATCGTTGCTGCCGCAAAGGAACGTGAGATCCAATTTGAAAAACCGATCTCCCTGGAAGAAATTTCCGGTCACGGGATCGTTGCGGAAATGCCGGAGGGAAAAGTTCTCTGCGGAAATCGCAAGCTGATGGATAAATTCGGAGTTACAATCGGAGAATTAAAGGAAGCCGCTTACGGCTCTGAAGTATTTATGGCAGTAAACGGAACCTTCGCAGGATATATGCTGATCTCCGATACCATCAAACCTGACGCAAAGGAAGCCATTGCTTCTCTGAAAAAGCTTGGTCTCCACACCGTTATGCTCACTGGAGACTCCGAAGACAGTGCACAGGCTGTAGGAAAAGATGCCGGGATCGATGAGATCTATGCAAAGCTTCTTCCGGAGGATAAGCTCAATGCCCTGAAAAAGGTCCGCCAGGCACATGGAACGGTTATGTTTGTCGGTGACGGTATCAACGACGCTCCTGTTCTTGCAGGTGCTGATGTAGGTGCTGCCATGGGAAGCGGTGCAGATGCTGCCATTGAAGCCGCAGATGCCGTATTTATGAATTCCAATGTAGATGCGATCCCTCAGTCCATCGCCATTGCACGAAGCACAAACCGTATTGCATGGCAGAACGTAATATTTGCCCTGGTGATCAAGATCGCAGTTATGATCCTTGGTCTTGCCGGACATGCTAACATGTGGATGGCCGTATTTGCAGACACTGGCGTTGCCATGATCTGCGTGCTGAATTCCATTCGTATCCTGTATAAAAAATAAGATCCGTTCTGCAGGGCAGATATCCTGCAGCGGATCCCTGTGCATCCATACAACTCCCCAGTGATGCAGAAAAGAATTTGACCGGTGCGTTTTTTTCAGCTACAATAGAAGTTAACAGTTTGGAGGATACGCAAATGAAGAAAACACATATAGATTACCCGATCAATGATGATACACTGTACCGGCTTGCCGACCTGTTCAAGGTTTTCGGTGATCCTACCAGGATCCGTATCCTGTACGTACTTTCTGTGGAAGAGCTCTGTGTTCAGGATATTGCCGATCGTCTTTCCATGACCCAGAGTGCCATTTCCCATCAGCTCCGGGTACTGAAGCAGATGTCACTGGTCAAATTTCGAAGAGACGGAAAAACCATTTACTACTCCCTGGCAGACAGCCATGTGGCAACCATCATGAATCAGGGTCTGGAACACGTTACAGAAGAATAACGCATAAAACACAATGCAAAAAGCCAATCTGCTTCCTAATGGAAGAACAGATTGGCTTTTTTTCTCTGCCTTACTCGTGCATCATTTGTATTTATCCCTCGCCCTGTGGTGAAGCACCATCGCTCCGTATGCAGGCATCTTCACCTGAAGAATCCCTGCATCTGCAATATATTCTTCCGGCATTTCCGTATAACCCTCTCCGGAAGAAAGCATCAGGCGCTGAAAAGCCGTTGCTTCTTTCCGGCTTACACCGGTTTTCCAGGCTGTTACCCTTATGTCTCTCTCCTGATCCTGATTATTAAGGATCACTATGATCTGTTCAGAATCAGAAAAACGACCATAGCTCAAGCCCTGATGATCGTTCCACAGAAATTCCAGGGAACCCTTTGCAAGAATCGGATATGCCTTGTGTATGCAGATCATGCGTTTATGAAAGTCCAGCATCTCCTGGTCTTCTTTTCCCCAGGGATAAGTTCTGCGGTTATCCGGATCTGTAAAGCCGCAGACGCCGGCCTCATCCCCGTAATATACCGTAGGCGAACCAGGCCACGTCATCTGGATCACAACAGCCTCTCTCATGATGGCAGGATTGATGCCTGCAGATGCTGCCTCTGCGCCTGCGTAGGAAAGCCTTCCTACTCTGTGATTGGTCCTTGTCAAAAATCTGGAATGGTCATGGTTTGAAAGCTCATTCATGGCTCCATAAAGCGCTCCCATATGCAAAGACTGCATATGATGCTTCATCGCCCCGATAAAGGCCTCACTGTTGCCATAAAGGTCCTCCCGGTACTCATCACTGTGCTTCTCCATTCCGGTCAGGAACCAGGTTACAGGCTCCATAAAAGCGTCATAGTTCATAACCGTATCCCACTCATCGCCGCGAAGCCAGCTTTCCGGATTTCCGTAGTGTTCTGCAAGGATCACTGCTTCAGGATTGGCTTCTTTTACTGTCCTCCGGAACTCTTTCCAGAAGTGATGGTTAAAATCATTGCTGTGGCCCAGATCTGCAGCTACATCCAGTCTCCAGCCGTCTACGTTATACGGCGGCGAAACCCATTTTCTGCCCACATCAAGGATCGTCCGGCAAAGCTCCTCAGATTCTTCGTAGTTCAGCTTTGGCAGGGTATCATGGGTCCACCAGCCGTCGTAGGTTGGATTATAGGGCCAGCGGTTCTGATCCTGGAAGCAGAAGAAAGAACGATAAGGGCTGTCCGCCGAAACATAAGCCCCCTTCTCGTAGCCTTCCTGATTTTCATAGATCCGTTCCCTGTCCATCCATTTATTAAAGGATCCGCAATGGTTAAATACCCCATCCAGGATCACTTTCATCCCTCTTCTGTGAATTTCCTCCACAAGCTCCTGAAAAAGCTTATTACTGGCCTCCAAATTCCGTTTATCGGTCACACGGCGGATATACTTAAGGGCATGACTGTTATCACTGTCTCCGGGACTTAACAGACCATCACAGTCCGCTACGATCCTTCCGATATGCGGATCGATATGATCGTAATCCTGACAGTCATACTTATGGTTGCTGGGAGAGACAAAGACCGGATTCAGATAGATCACATCTACTCCAAGCTCCTGAAGATAATCCAGCTTATCCATAACTCCCTGAAGATCGCCGCCATAAAATTCCCGGACACCCATCACAGCCGGAACCTTTTCCCAGTTATCCACTTTTACGGAAGTGTCCCCGATATAGAAATATTCCCCTGTTTCCACATCATTGGAAGGATCTCCGTTACAGAAACGATCCACATAAATCTGATACATCACAGCACCCTTCAGCCACTCAGGCACATGATATCCGGGATAGATCTCAAATTCTGTCCTTTCCTCATGTCTGGTGCTTACACCATTTGTATCATAATAACAGGTAACAAGTCCTGAATGGATCTCAAAGTAATATCGTACAAGATCTTTTCCCATTACGATCTGTGCAGTATAATAATCAAAGCTTCCGGAAGTTTTTTCCCGCTTCATTTCCAGATATTCTCCGTCATGCACAAGACAGACGTTGTCCACGTTATTTCTCTGGGTACGAAAACGGATCGTAACTGTATCACCTTCCCGCGGCTCCACAGGTGTACGGTAATATTCCGTCCCGTCACTGAACATTGCGTCTTTATTTAATACCGGACTCATATTGAGTATATACCGCATCTTCTTTGCAGTCTCCATGCTTTCATATAACATTCTATCTTCCTCATTCCGTTTTTAGTACCATGTTTTTAAATATATTATCTTAATTTTTTCCATCCCGTAAGCATATATATCTGTTTTCTCCGTAATCCGTCTTTATTTTTGGGCAGTAAAAAAGGCAGCTGGTTAAGCTGCCTTTTTTGGAGAAGGTATTTCTTCTTATGGGGTGTAGCAAAAACTATATAATGTATTGGGGGGTTTTTACGGTATTTATAGTACCATGTGTCCACCAAAAAGTGTGCACAAAGTTCACAAAATTCAATATTTTTTTTTGTGCATTTTATTCGTTTGTTTTTGCAACCTCTTCTTTTTCTGTTGTAAAAAGTGCTTCAAACTCTTCACGATGTATCTTTTCCTTCTCGAGAAGAAGGGCCGCACAGCTGTGAAGAACGCCGATATTCTCACGGATAATGCTCTCTGCATTCTCATGGCACTCACGGATGATACGGGAAATCTCCCCATCGATCTCTCTTGCCACTTCCTCACTGTAGCCTCTGGTATGTGCCAGATCACGGCCGATAAATACCTCATCGTCATCGTTGCCGTAAGCGATCAGACCGATTTTTTCAGACATACCGTATTTCATTACCATAGAGCGTGCAGTCTCTGTGGCACGTTTGATATCATTGGAAGCACCGGTGGTGATATCTCCGAAGATGATCTCCTCCGCCACACGTCCGCCAAGAAGCGTGGTGATATCCTCCAGCATTTTGTTCTTTGTATTAAACATCTCATCATTATCCGGCAGCGGCATGGTGTAGCCGGCAGCTCCCATTCCCGTAGGGATAATGGAAATGGTGTATACCGGATCCATATGAGGAAGTACATGGAACAGGATCGCATGGCCTGCTTCATGATAAGCTGTGATCTTTTTCTCTTTATCAGAGATGACCTTGCTCTTCTTTTCTGCACCGATCCCGACCTTGATGAATGCTTTCTTGATATCCTTCTGCATGATATAAGGACGGCCCTCTTTTGCAGCATCAATGGCAGCTTCGTTAAGAAGGTTCTCCAGATCTGCGCCTGTAAATCCTGCGGTTGTCTGGGCGATCTGGCGAAGATCCACATCATCTCCCAGCGGTTTGTCCTTGGCATGGACCATAAGGATCTCTTCTCTGCCCTTAACATCCGGGCGTCCCACACCGACTTTACGGTCAAATCGTCCCGGACGGAGGATCGCAGGATCCAGAATATCCACACGGTTGGTCGCTGCCATTACGATGATTCCTTCATTTACTCCAAAACCATCCATCTCTACAAGAAGCTGGTTCAACGTCTGCTCTCTCTCATCGTGGCCGCCGCCCATACCGGTTCCTCTCTGACGGGCTACCGCATCGATCTCATCAATAAAGATGATGCACGGTGCATGATGCTTGCCCTCTTCAAAAAGATCTCGTACACGGGAAGCACCGACACCAACAAACATCTCCACGAAATCGGATCCGGAAATGGAGAAAAACGGAACTCCGGCCTCTCCTGCAACTGCCTTCGCGAGAAGAGTTTTACCTGTTCCCGGAGGGCCCACAAGGATCACTCCTTTCGGGATCCTGGCACCTACCTTGGTATACTTCTGTGGGGATTTCAGGAAATCCACCACTTCCTCCAGATCCTCCTTCTCCTCCTGAAGACCTGCAACATCCTTGAACGTTACCTTCTTATCATCAGGGGACGACATCCTGGCTCTGCTTTTTCCGAAATTCATCATCTTCGCATTGCTTCCGCCGCCTCCGGACATCTGCCGGTTCATCATCATAAAGAAAAAGATAAGGATCGCGCCGGTAAGCACTACCGGAAGTACTGTTCCGATCATGGAGCTGTCCTTGGGTACATTGCGGATCGTCGGATCGATATCATGTTCTTCAAGAAGCGCCTCCGCTTCCTTTACATCGGTTACGTAGACTGTCTTCTGACCATCTGAAACAATGTTTGCTGTTACATAACCGGTGGGCACTTCTCTGTTCTGATGGATCACCGCATCCGTCACTTTGTCTTCTTCCAGAGCCTTTTCCAGCTGGCCCATTGTGTAGCTGCCCTGGGTAGATACCTGGTCATTGAGATACAGATATCCTGCGATCAGTGCCACAATAAGCAGAAGGTACAGGCCTATCTTACCTGAATGCTTGCTCACTTGGTTAAATCTCCTTTCAGTCCTGAAGCTCCACTACTCCGATGTAAGGAAGGTTTCTGTATTTCTGGGCATAATCAAGTCCGTATCCTACTACAAACTCGTCCGGAATATTGAAGCAGCAGTAATCTACCTCTACATCTGTCACACGTCTCTCCGGTTTGTCAAGAAGTGTACAGAGTCTGATGCTTGCCGGATGTCTGCCCTTCAGGATACGCAGCAGATAGCTTAAGGTTCTGCCTGAATCAATGATATCCTCTACAATCAGAACATCTTTCCCGTCCAGTGGCTGATCCAGATCCTTGACGATCTTTACAACACCGCTGGATTTCGTATCATCACCGTAACTGGACACAGACATGAAATCCAGTGTTACCGGGCGTGTGATCCTCTTGGCAAGCTCACACATAAAGAAAACGCCGCCTTTCAGAACGCAGATCATGTGTACATCTTTTCCGTCATAATCCTTGTTGATCATATCTGCAACTTCCTGGATACGGGCATCTACCTCTTCTTCACTGAGTAAAACCCTGATTTTTTCGCTCATGCTAAAGCTCCTCCTTGGTAATGTAATTCTAACACTCTCCCTGTAGTGGAAGTGATCTTATACTTCTCGTTCACACGTCCTCCCGGGATCCAGAGTATCTCAGATCCTACCGCAACAACCGGAAGCCTGTCTCTCATCTCCGCCGGAATCTTCTCATCAATAAAGATCCGGTTCAGCTTCTTTCTTCCGCCTTCACTGTTTACAGTAAGATAATCTCCCTGTCTTCTGGTCCGAACGCATGGACTATTTTTTATTTTATCATAATCAAACCATTTCGTATACTGATTTGTGGGAACTTCTTGGTTTTTTTCATGGGCAGCGGCCAGGTCACACACACAGTATTCCACCGTTCCCACTTCACATTCCACTGTCCCTGTCTGTCCGGGAGAAAGCTGCAGAGTTGGTTGATATTTCTCAGCCACTTCCGTCTTCTCCAAAAGCTCCCTGTCTGTCCTCTCTACTGTCAGCAGGACTTCCTCATATTGCCGTCTACCCCGGATGCCGAACGGAAGACAGATCTGCCGGTTGCCTTCCCTGGTAAACAAGGTCAGCAGCTCCTGAATATGCTGGTAAGTGATGTCTTTCTGCCCGGGAGACAATTGCTTCACTTCTTCATACAAGAGGCGCTTACGGATCACAGGATGCAACGACAGAAAAGACTCCACAGCAATACAGATCACCGCGTTCCGGCTGTCCCCCGTCTCTGCGGACTCTCCGTCACCGTCCGTTGCCCGGATACATCGGCCAGCTGCTTCTTTTGTCTGCAGTTCCAGATAGTCCTCCGTCTCCGCCAGCAGCTCCGCCGTCTGATTCATATGCGCTACACAGCCCTTTACAATATTCTCCTCCGCATAAGGCAAAATATGATGCCGAATACGATTTCTTGTGTAGTCATCCTCCTCATTGGTGGCATCCTTGCAATAGACAATTCCTCGCTGTTGTAAAAACTTCTCGATCTCCCACCGTTCCAGACATAGGAGCGGTCGTATAATCCGATCTCTCACAGGCAAAATGCTGGCCAGTCCCCGGATTCCACTGCCCCGGAACAAATGGAACAGCTGGGTCTCGCTGCGGTCATTGCTGTTGTGGGCCACTGCGATCTTCGTGGCTCCCCACTCCTTTGCCGCCTTTTCAAACGCCTCATATCTCGTTCTGCGCCCGGCTTCTTCCTCAGAGATTTTCTCCATGCGGGCTCTGTTCCTTACCTCTGCCCTGGTCAGGAAAAAAGGGATTCCTCTCTCCTCGCAGAGCTGCTCCACATACCGCGCATCTTCTCCGGCCTCCGCGCGAATGCCGTGATCCACATGCACTACGGCAATGTCTGTAGGTACTTCCTTCTGCCATTCCAGCAACAAAAATAAGAGGCAAACCGAGTCTGCCCCTCCAGAAACACCAGCTACCACACGGTCGCCGGCCTGCAGCATGTGATGCTCTCTGATATATGCAAATACTTTTTCTTGCGTATCCATCCATGTATTCATGTTTTTACTCTATCCTAATTAT
>OGOJ01002593.1_pt1 | contig 11178 bp, 7 predicted proteins | sample 1552601 | NCBI WGS metagenome assembly OGOJ01 (sample SAMEA2580184, study PRJEB22360) | human gut metagenome | biome: human gut; feature: human-associated habitat; material: faeces | place: Denmark | collected 2008/2010
CGCAACAAAATTTGCCGCTCGTGCAACTGCGCTGCTCGCCGGGACAACATCCACCACCACGCTATCTGCCGCCGTCAGACCATCCACCTTGATGTCGATGTACTTCGTATACCCGGGGACGCTGGAATCGGACTTCCAGCCGGTGACAGGGATGGAGAACGAAACGAATGTTGCCCGGTCTGCTTTCAGTCCGTGCATTTCTTCCAGTGCAGCAGCGGCGGCAGATGCGACTTTGGCGGTAGCATTGCTGGACTGGGATGCAGCGCTGCGGAGCTGATCCAAAGTTGTGAGCGCATTGCTCAAAGAAGTCACCTCCCATAAAAAAATAAGGGGCAGCGGTGAATATTCTCCGCCGCCCCTTTACTCATGAGATCTCAGAGGCTTACTCGCCGTAAATCTCTGCCAGCATCTCGGACACCTCGGCATCGGTAGCCGTATGGTTCGCAATGGCCTTATCGATGGTGGTATTCATGCCGTCCAGCTTGGTCTTATCCGCAGCGGACATCAGGCCAGCCTTGGCAGTGGTCGCCTCGTCATAGGTGGTATCCTGAGCCGGGATGCCAAGGCCGGTGATATCATCCTTGGTCACAGGAATGGTATCGGTCACATGGCCTTCTTCATCCACAGTGGTCTTGTACAAACCGCTGGCAGCAGCGGTGTGGGTGGGATGGACATACTTGTTTGCGCCAGCCGCAATGCCGTCCAGCTTATCCTTGAGAGCCGCAGTGAAGTTCTCGTCAGACAGACCCTTGCCCGCTTCTTTCTCCACATAGCCAGACAGGTCAACGAAACCGGCCAGCACATCATACTTGTAGGCATCGCCGACCTTGACCACCACGACATTGGTGCCCTTGGAATATTTGTTGCCCGCACCCTCAACGAAGTTGTCGGTAGTGGTGAAAGCATCGGTCACGTTGTAGACGTTGCCCAGAACGTTCTCAGCCAGAGCGGGCAGCGCAGAAAAGGCCACAGAGCCAGCGGGCTTATAGACAGCGCTGATCTTGGCGTTGATCTCGTCCTTAGTGTAAGCGTCGGTGATGCCGTATCCACCCAGAGTAGTGGCCTTTTCGGCCTTTGCAGCCAGAACAGCAGCCAGAGCGTCGTCGAGGTCAGACTGGGAAATCTTCGCCTTGTAGGCCAGTGCAGCCAGACCCTTGATGGCAACATCGGTACCAGCCACGGAAATGCTACCGTTCTTGGAGCCGGTGGCAACCAGAATGTCCACCATCTTCTCAGCGATGGCCAGGGCAACGCCGTTCACCTTAACGCCCTCCAAGACGTTGGCCTGTGCGCCGACATCCTCCAGAGCCTTGATGCGCTTGTTCTGGGCCTCGTCAACGGCCTTCTGCTTCAGACCCAGCTCCTTCAGTGCGCCCAGCTTTGCGAGCTTCTCAACATTGTAAGCCATAATAAGTATCCTCCGTAAATTGTTGTTTGGTGTTTATTTGTCGTAGATTTCGGCCAGCATTTCGGATACATCATCCGTAGCTGCCATCTGGTCTTCGGAAACTGTGGCGTGGACAGAAATAACACCGTCTTTGGTCACTTCCACGCCGTCGCCAATTTTCACGCAGCCCAGCCGGTCACGGGTCGCAATTACCAGTTCACCGGTGCCACCTCCTTTCCCGAACAGAGTGACGACTGCCTGAATATCAGCTTCCGGGATGCGCTGAGAGAAAAAGCGAACAATACCGTTCAAAGTCTCGCACCCGTTCAGGACACCCGCCTTGTTCGAAATAGAAAAGCAGCTGGCAGTTGCGGAACCGCTGGGCCAAAGCTCAGGGGTGCAGTCTGCCAACTCTGCATCGTAGGTATACGCATACGGCATTTCACCCTCGCTGTCCGATACGGCTTTCCAGCCGTCCACAGAAAGGGTCAGGTCGTATTTGCCATAGTAGCCGCCGGAGCTGCCGCCACCACCGCCGCCGCTTTCCTTGATAAGCTCTTTGACCCTGTCTTCCGACATGATCTGGCCGGATTCCTCCAGCTCTTTCAGAGCCTTACTGGTGGCTTCGGTGATGATTTTGGCATGGGCATCCGGGGCATCGTTGTGCTGTGAGATCTCCTTCAGCACCATTTCCCGCACCATCCGCATAATTGCTTCAACCTGCGGGTCAACGGTGAGTGAGATATTGGCTTTGGTCGAAACGGCCAGCAACACAGCAATTTGGAATTCATGGTCAGCAGTACCGATGGCCGGGATCTCGATGCCCCGATCGTCCTGCATCAAAAAGAGCAGCGTGTCCTCCGGGTCGTCATTGAGGCGGCCAAACACACCGATCTGGTGCATGAAGTACGGCTTATCTGCACCGCCCGTCCAAATGCTAACTTTGCGGGCTTTTTCACCCTCATATTCCACGGTGTCGATGCCCAGCAGTTTAAGCTCATAGGTATCACCGCTGACTGCCGTTTCCTCGGACAAGTCGGTGTCAACGGTGCCCGTGCCGCTTACAGCACGGGTGATGGTGAGCGCACCGCCCGAAATGGACTCGGACAACATCGCAGCACCGGCGCTGGTATATGCATATTTTTCCCAGCTCATAACGATTTCCCTCCTAACTTGATGGTGACGGTTTCATAGGTCTGCGCAGGTCTGCCAGATGCAAGCGCCTGTGCAGACACAGCCTTGGCGTGGATAGTTCCGGGCAGCGCAATGGTCGTTTTCATCCGAGTTGTGCTGACCGCACCAGCGGCGCAGGCGTGTGCGCTGACTGCCCGCGGCTCGATAACACCCGGCATAAGAACCGTGTAGGACATCGTTGTGGCGCAGGGAATCGCTGCAACATAGCACGCTTTCGGCTCCGTTTCCGTGTAGTAAATGACGCTGTCCAAATGCGACCGAAGATTTTTGTAGCAGATGATTTTTTGCAAAACCTGCTGATGTTTGGCCTCATTGATTGCAGCGAAATCAACCGTGATACGGAGTTTGAAGTGGTACGGATCGCCGCCGTACTCAAACCACTCCAAAACTTTGGGATTGGGATAAATCGCAGAAATGGCTCTTTCAACAGCCGCTTTTGTGCCACGGTGCCGGTGAACATAGAAGCTGTCCTTGATGGTTTTTCTTTTTTCCTCAAGGGTGTAGGATCTATCGTACCAGTCCACGGCGAAGTCACGAGCCAGAATGTCAAGCAGCCATTCGGGCAGTTCGTCGATGCGGGTATAAATCCGCAGGGAGTCGATTTCATCCTGCCGGGATTCCATCACCTTGGCTATGGCCTGTCCCAGAGCCACCGTCTTAGGGTCTTTTTGGAGCGCAATCGGAAACTGCTGCATCATGTTGTCAGCAGTCAGGCCGTGGTTACTCATCCTCATACCCTCCGCTCTTTATCGTCACCGTGCCCAACTTTGCCACTTGCGGAACCTTGTCGTTGCGGTCAAGGGATGGCGCACCGTCTTCCAGCGGAGTAAAGGCGGGCTGTTTGAGGTCTACACGTTTGATGCCGGCCGAAAGAAGCAGATACCGCAGCCTGTCAGGGTTGATGTCCCTGCCCATCTTGCCGGACTGCCAGCGGATGTACCGCTGCACAGCCTCATTCACGCCGGACTGAGCTTCACTTGCGGAAATGCTTCCGTCACGGGTCAGGTAATAGGTAAGGTCGATATCATAGGGCACTTCTTCCGGGTCGCCGGAGATCACATAGTCCGTCAGCGGCCGGATTTCATCCGGTGAGCAGGCCGCAACCATGGCACGCTTGGTTTCTTCGCCAGCCACGCTGCCATCGTTCATGACGGCATACAGGCAAACCGTGCCAGGGCTGGGCGAATTTGCAACGACATCTGCGATTTCCGTGGAAACCCTCTTTGCAAAGTATTTGTAGGCACCGATTGGGCCAGCATCAGACCATGCACTCTGACTGTCACGCATCAGCTCATAAAATTCCTCGTCGTCCGGGGCATCAGAACCGTTTGCGCTGACCGTGATATTGGAGCAGCCGGAGTAGTAGTCGTAGATGTCAACAGCGGTGTGGATGTCCCCCACAGCATAATCATTGCCAGCCGTGCCCACGGTCTGGCAGGTCACCTGAACATCCGTGTATGTTGCGCCGATGGGAACGTACTCGTCTGCGGAGGTTTCCCAGTACAGGGCTGCATTGTCGTCTGTGACACGGGTGCCGGCCGGAATCAGCACCGCCGTCTGGCGGGGCTCGCTGATGTAAAAGCGCATGGTGCAGGTCGCCGCCGTAGGCTTGGGGCGCTCCTGCAAATAGAACAGCTCGGCCAGGCCATCCAGATACTCGCCCTCTGCGCTGCTGGGCAAGTTTTGGCAGCCTGTCCAGTTATTCTGGGCACGCTCGTACATGATGGCATCTTCGACCCACGAAATGAAAAGCCGTTCCGGGCTACCGGGCATCACAGTTTTGCCAAAGAACTGCTCATATCCTGCGACAAGCAGCCTGTCCAGCTCATCCATGTCCGTAGACACGAACTCGTAGGTTTTACGCACTGATGCTCACCTCCACGACGGGCAGCATCCGCCCGGGAGTGTCCGGGGCTTCCTTGAAAGTAGTCCCCATGTAGGTGGCACGAGGTTCAAACCGCTCGATGGCCTCCTTGATGGCAGCGCAGAGCATAGGCTGCGCCACATTTTCCGGCCGGTCGAGAATGTTCGCAATATCAATGCCAAATTCCCGGTAGCAAGGCACTGTGCCTTTCGGTGTAGACAGGATGACGGCGATGTTCTGCAGAACGCTGGTCACGGTATCCTGCTCCCCAAGGGAAATGGTGGTCAGGTCGTTTGCCGATACCAAGTAGTTGCTCACAAAAATCACCTCATTCTCTCTGATATTCCAACAAAGAAACGCTTGCGGTAATCCATGTCGGTGTACCGAAAGCGTCTGTGTGCAGGGTCTTGAATTTTACAGATTTGATAACCCACCGATAGCTGCCATAGACCACATTGCCGAGAACGAACGGCAGCGTTGTCCCATTGAGGACGCATTCTTGCAGTCGTTCCCGCTCTTTGGTTGGATTCACGCCGAGGTATGCGGCCAGTTCAATGTCAAACGTAATTGTTTGAGCATCGGTGCCTGTAAACTCGGTCAGGGCCGGGCCTCCGGCGCGCTGGTGGGTAGTATATCTGGCAGATACATTTTGCACCATGTTCTTGATGGTCTCGACATGGCTATCGAACACGGCAAAACTGATGTCTCCGAGGCAACCGACAATCACGGATAAATCCCTCCCAGCACGAAGCCATCAGCATTGAAGCACGGGAGGTACAAGCAGACCACCGTATCATCAATGGCCGGCAGCCACCACACCACATGGGACTTGTGCTGATGGTTTGTGGAGTTGTCCGCCCCGATGACCTTTTCTTCCTCATCCCAAATCTGGCGTGAGCCATCCATGGTCGTTTTGATCTCAAGGTTGTAGGGGCTGGGGTGGATATACTGGTGATTGTGTTCGCCGGCTGACTCCGTATAGACAATGGCTTTGTAGTGCTGCATCACCGGGAGCCAGCCGGACGTGATGCCGGTGTCCTCAAATTTGCAGCGGACAAGGCGCTTTTCTTTGTTCACATCGGTGACTTTACCGAGGCGAACGTCAACAGCGGTGTTCATCAGTACCCTCCTAAAACATGACGGCCGGAAACCTGCGTGGTGTACCCGCCAGAGCCGGTCACGGTATGCTTGGCCTGCTTCACGATGTACTTTCCATCCCACGGCCCGAAGCTCTTGGTTTCAAACGTCAGGCCTGCAACCTTGCCCGGGTCGCCGTGGTAGGTAAAGCCAACCTGACGCTCAAACTTGTTGTGCAACCGGAGCTTTTTGGCAGCCAGTTCTTTGGCCTCGGTCTTGCTCGTGACCGGGGCATAAACTTCCAGCTGCTGGTTGGTTTTGCTCTTGGCATCGTAGTCCTTGACGTAGGCGATACCCTCAATGGGCTTGCCGTTCGGCCCAACATAGGACACCCGGCAGGACGCATACTGCGTTCCGGCCTGGCCGAGCGTGTGGCTCCACTTGATATAGCTTTTGTCGTCTTTGGTGACAGTCCATGCAGAATCTTTTCCCTCGTATTCTTTCTGGTCGAAGATAACGAGTTTGCCGTCTGTGCATTTCAGCGACAAGCCGGCATCATGGCACAACTGCGACAGGAAGTCGATGTCAGAGCAGCGGTACTGCTCCACACGCTTATACTCAGGATCCTTTTTCGCAAGGAACTGGGACTTCATACCGTTCTTCTTCGCCATTTCATTGGCGATGCCGGATAACTTGTACTTTTCCCAGCCCTTGCTCTGCTTGGTCTGCCGGATCTGGCTGGTATAGGGCAGCCCCGTGGCCTTTATGGTGATAATGTCGGGCGGGCCGGATGCGTTTATGCTATCCAGCTCAAACTCCCCGCAGTCCAGCGCCTCATCCTTTCCGTCAGAGTGCCAGTTACAGGCCGTGATGGTAGCCCGGATTTTCAGGCCACCTTCACCACTGCTGCCGGAAGAACTGCCGCCAGATTTACCGGAGATCTCGCTGGCATCGACCCAGCCATAGACCCGGGACGTTCCATCCGTGTGAATAACATGGTACGGGTGCAGCGCGCCCTGCTTGATGATGGTGATCTTGGCCGGGCCAGCCTTTGGTGTTCCGTTTGCCTTTTTGTCGGTAGATGCCTTGTAGTGTGGACCGCCAAGGAACTGCACCACGTCACCAACCTTGTAGCCATCAGAAGATGCGGCCGACACATCGCCGTCCAGCATCTTCTGGAGCCAGTCGGTCATCCAAACGCCCTCCCGGTCTTGGAGTTTGATCTGCAGGTCGTCACTGGCATCTTCCTCATTATCGGTAAATGTCAGCGACAGCAGGTAGGGCTTGATGCTGCTGGTGATGTCCACGCCGTCAAACTCCACAGTACACTCGGCATGGCGGGCGGTATTTTCGTCGCTCATGTGACCACCTTCTTCCACGGGGGCAAGGTAGAGCTGGTTTGTGTCTCGGTATCCGGGAGCGTCAGAACGATTCCGGCCGGGAACACAAAATAGCCCAAGTGCTGCGGATTAGCAGCCATCAGGTTGGGAGCATAGGCGCAACTGCCGAGCTGCTTATAGGCCACGCTGTCCCAGCGGTCGCCTTGCACAGTCGTATAGGTTTTACTCATGCATACCTCCCTCTGAAATCATCGTCCTCTGCATCTTTCACGATTTCGAGGACAAGTTCTCTCAGGCTGTCATTCTGGGCATTCAGGACGTTTTGCAGCTCGGCAGTATCAGATATACCTGAGATATGGTAAACCGGCGAGAGCGATATAGGAACCGTGCTGCGTGCTGAGGAGGAGCCGTTGCTCTCTGGCAGCTCAGCGCTCATGGGGGTAACGCTTGCGCTCTCCATCTCCCGTCTGGTTTCCGAGGCCGTCAGAACAGATTCCCCGCCGTTGAAGTAGACCAGCTCCGGGCCATGCTCACCAACGAGGGCAAAGCCGGGAGCCGCATCTTCCGTACCAACAGCATATCCGGGGATTCCGTGGTTGACATTGTAGCGCTCGTTGGAGCCTGCCAGCGCAGTAGAGGCCGCCGAGGCGATTTTGGCATAGGCTTCCTGCACACGGGGCATCATGCTGGATGCGCCATCGATGAAGCCCTGAATCGTCTCCTTGGCGCTTTTCGTGGCCTCGTCGCTCATGTCCATTTCCGATACGGTATCGGCTACGGTCTTGGCGATTTCGTCCATAGAATTGCTCATGCCGGTCTTGAGGTCGGCGATAGATTCGCTGGTGGTATCCTGCGCTTCTTTCAGTGCAGCATAGTTCTCAACCATTTTGGCGAGATCAGCATCCGAGGCCGAGGCCATGCCGGCAATCGCATTGACGGATTCCTTGCTGCCATCCGCAAAACTGGCGATAACTTCACTCAGACCGTCGATGTCAGCCGCCCGTTCGTTCAGCTTTTCGAGGTTCTGGTTGTAGTTGTCCCAGTAGGTGATCTGGCTTTGCAGTGCATTGTTGATGGATGTAGCGGAGGTCGAAACGACCTTTTCCGCAGAATCCCACAACGCATACTGGCCGCTGATGCTGCCGTAGGCTTCATCATAGGCATCCTTGTAGGCTGCAATGATGTCCTGAATTCGAAGCTCTGCATCAGAGATGGCATTCGCCACGTTCTGCTGCTGCGCTGCAACATCGTCTGCGCTGTCGGCGGCGGACTGTTGCGAAGCATTCAAGGCATCGACTGCGGCGCTGGCCTCCTGATACTCGGACTCGGAGGCATTGATCGCCTCCTGATCCTGTTCTACGGCGGCGGTGTAGTTTTCGACCTCCCGCCGGGCAGTAACAAGGTCATCCGAGTACCCCATATACTCAGTGCGCAGTTGCTGCACATCCTCGCTCATGGTGCGCCACGGCAGATCTTCCACCGTGCCGTAGGTGAGCTTGAACTGCTCATCCGTCAGGCCGAGGGTGGTCAGCAGCTTATCGTAGGCAGCAGACATGCCGGCATTGGATTTTTCCACCTTTGCCTGCGCGGTCGCCAGCTTGGTTTCGTTCTCAGCACTCTCAACCAGCACATTGTTGTACTGGTCATAAAGGGTGTTCAGGTATTCCTGCCGGGCCTGTGCCTTGGCATCCGCCACATAGGCATCCGTGTGCTGGCGCAGCGCTGCGGTGCCGCCCTTGATGGAATTGGTCTCAAGGTCAATATCATCTGCAAGACTGGGCACCAGAACAGACAGCCGGGCCAGCGTGTCGTGGTATTCGGCATTTCCGTCCGTGTTCCCATTTGTGGCGGCCTCGATGGCCTCCAACTTGCTGATGTACTGATCCGCAACGCTGGCGGTCGCTGCCATGTTGGACAGGGTTGAATCGTAGCTTGCGCTCGCTTCTTCCATGCTGTCGCCCATGTCACGAGCGGCGCTGGTCAGCTCCTTTACAGAGGGCACCGTCGCATCGGCAGATGTTGCCAGTGCCGTGACGAGCGTAACCGTTCCTGCAATCGCCACAGATGCAAGCGTCAGCGGGCCAGCAAGTCCCGCCAGAGAGCCAGTGAACAGAGTTGCCGCCGCATGAGCTAGTTTTATGCCAGCTGAAACCGCAGTCAGCGTGCCGACCAGGCCGCCCAGCGTGACGGTTCCTGCCGCAATTCCCTTGACCACACCGGGATTTTCCTCTACAAATCCCTGCATCCAGCCCAGGACTTCCGCCCCGACATCGTACAAATCCGACATCACGGGGGTCAAATCCTCACCGATGGCGATTTTCAGACCGTCAGCTGCGGACTGCATCAAGGTCAGCCTGCCGTTCATATTGTCGAGCATGGTGCCCGCCATCTTGTCGGCAGACCCGGCGCAATCGTTCAGGGCTGCGGTGTAATCCGCAAAGGACTGCCCGCCCTCGGCTGCGGCCTCGCTGCACCCGGCCATGATGGTTTGCAGTTTGGAATACTGGTTCGTGCCGGCAATGACCTTTGCAAGGTTGGCTTGCTCTTGGTCGGTCAGGGTGTCCCAGATACCGGCCATGCCTGTGAGGATGCTGGACAGGCTCTGCATATTGCCGTGCGCATCATAAATCTGCACACCGTATTCTGCAAGGGTGTCCCCGCACTCTTTCGTGTTGTTTGCAAGGCGGGTGAAGATAGCGTTCAGGGCCGTGCCAGCCTCGCCGCCCTTGACACCAGCGTTGGCCATGGTAGCCAGCACCGCGGTGGTTTCCTCGACCGAGTAGCCGAGGGATGTAGCGGTAGCTGCACACGCCTTGTAAGCCTCACCCAACTGGATGACATCCGTGTTGGAATTGGCCATGGCGTAGGCCATCACGTCCACAAAGTGTGTGGTGTCGGAGGCTTTCAGGCCAAAGGCGGTCAGGTAGTCGGTGACAATATCGGATGCCTGCGCCAAATCCATGTTGGCGGCAGCAGCCAGATTCAGCACCGGGCTGATGCCGTCCAGCATGGACTGGGTATCCCAGCCTGCCAGAGCCATGTAGGACAGAGCGTCAGCCGATTCACCAGCGGTGAATTTGGTGGTCGCGCCCATCTCCTTGGCCTTGTCGGACAGAGCCGTCAGCTCCTCACCGGTAGCACCGGAGAGGGCCTCGACATTGCTCATGGATGCTTCAAAATCACCTGTGGTGTTGATGCAGTCCATGTAGGCATCCCGGATTTCTCCGAGGGCCTTTGAAATGCCGACCGTGGCCAGCGTGGCCTCGACCGTCTCAAGCGCCTCGACCGATTTTTCACCGAATCCCTTTGCGCCCTCACCGGCCTCGTCCATCGTTTTCTTGAGGTCAACCTGCTTATCCTTGAGCTTATCGACCTCAGTTTCCAGCCGGACGCTTTCCGCCGTCAGCTGCGTGGTATCCACGCCAGCTTCGTGCAGAGCATTCCCGGTGGCAGCCAAACGCTGCTCATAAGTGTTCAGGGAGGCCGTGGTCTTGTCGATCTGCGCCTGTTTGGAAAGCAGCTTGTTTTCCAGCGCGGAGGAGTAGCCCTCGGTTTCCTGAATCTCTTTCTGGATGTTGTCGTACTGCTGCTGCAAAACAGAAAGCCGCTGACGGGTTGCGTCAACGGCCTGTTGCTGCTTCTGGTACGCCGAAATGTCGGATTGTACTTTGTTCAACTGCTGAATCTTTCCCTGTGTTTCCACAAGGGCAGACTGAGCAGCCTTGAATGTACTGGAAAAGCTGCTGTTCTGTTTGGCGGACAGGTTGAACAGCAGCTCCCACTCTTTACGAGCCACTACTTACCGTCCTTTCTCGCTCTCTGGCGCTCGGCAATGAGGTCATTGCTGCTGCGGATCCATTGCCGGAACTGATACAGGGGCATTTCCAGCCAGTAGGGCGCAGGCGTACAGTTGACCTGTGCCATTGCAAGCACCTGTCGCCGCAGCCACACGCCGCCATCACCGGTTACAAGTCCGACCTCAGCAAAAAATTTCTCGCTTTGGTGCGGATGGTGTTGTAGTCCCGGATGCTCATAGCACCAATGACATCAACACCGATAGGCTCGGTACACGCCCGGCAGGCCATGCGGATAAGGTAGCCCGCACTCATCGAGGGGATGATAACCGGCTGATTCAGAGCCGTAAGCTCGGCCTCGATGGCGAGGGAGTCATTGCCGGTCAGCTTGCCCCAGTTGAACGTGAGGGATTCGTAGTGCTTGCCCTCATAGTCAAGGGGCTTCTGGAGCTTGTGAGTGTAGGTATACGGGTCAGCAGCGGCAGCAGCCTTTGCAGCGGCAGCCTGAGCTGCATCAAATTC
>OGOJ01002598.1_pt1 | contig 11164 bp, 6 predicted proteins | sample 1552601 | NCBI WGS metagenome assembly OGOJ01 (sample SAMEA2580184, study PRJEB22360) | human gut metagenome | biome: human gut; feature: human-associated habitat; material: faeces | place: Denmark | collected 2008/2010
CCGCCGTGGGCTATGAGCTGCCGCGCACCGATCAGGTCAGCATGATACTGGACGGTGAGTGGAAAGAGGGCAAGAACGGCGTTCAGCTGCATGTGGCACAATGTGAGGAGATCGTGCCCCAGACCCGTGAAGGGATCAAAGGGTATCTGTCCTCCCGGCTTATCAAGGGCATCGGCGGCAAGACCGCTGAACTGATCGTAGACCGGTTTGGCGCGGACACGTTGAATGTGCTGGAAAATGAACCGGAGCGGCTGCTGGAGATACGAGGCGTCAGCAAGGCAAAGCTGGAGGAGATCATCGCTTCCTACAACGAGAGCCGCGCCCTGCGCGACCTGATGCTGTTGTTGGCTCCCTTCCAGATCACACCTACCACCGCCACAAAGATCTATGACCATTTTGGCGCACGCAGCGTGGATATCCTGCGGGATAACCCTTTTGAACTCTGTCAGGTGTCCGGTTTCGGCTTCAAGCGTGTGGACGCGATCATGCGAAAGAACAACTGGCCCCTCAATTCCCCTATGCGTATCCGTGGCGCGGTATTTGCGGCGCTGGAGAGCGCAAAGGGAGATGGCGGTCATCTGTATTTGGAGGCGGAGCAGCTTCATAAAGAGGCCATGTCGCTTCTGAACAGCATGATCCCCGTTCCGCAGATGCGGGTAAAGTCGGATGATCTGGATGCTGTGATCGATGATATGCTGCTGCAAGGCAAGATCATCAACAGTAACGGCAACTATTATCTGGTCAAGACCTTTGCGCAGGAGGACGAAACGGCCCGCAGTATCGCAAGGCTGCTCTGCCGCCCGGTGGAACGGGTGGATGTGCAGGACCTGCTGACAAGGGTGCGGCGTCAGTTAGGCGTTGAACTCTCGCTGCGGCAGACGGAAGCTGTTCATATGGTGTTTCGCAGTGATCTGTCCATCATTACCGGCTCACCCGGTACTGGTAAGACGACCGTCCTGAAAGCGGTCATTGAGGTATTTAAGCTGCTGAAGCCATCGGAGAAGATCCTGCTGGCAGCCCCCACCGGCCGGGCAAGCCGTCGCATGGCGGAGAGTACCGGCGTAAACAATGCCAGCACGCTGCACAGCCTGCTGGGACTGTTTGGTGAGGATGGCGGCTTCCGGAAAGGTGAAGAGGATATGCTGGACGCAGGCCTTATCATCGTGGATGAATCGTCTATGATGGATATGTGGCTGGCGCGAAAGTTCTTTTCCCGTATCGGGCCTGACACGAAGGTGCTGCTGGTAGGCGACGCAGACCAGCTGCAAAGTGTCGGAGCAGGTGATGTGTTCCGTGAGCTGATCAACTGTGGGCTGATTCCTGTGACGGTGCTCAATGAGATCTTCCGCCAGAAGAAGGACAGCCTTATCGCCTATAACGCGCAGAAGATCAACAACAATGACACCAGCTTTTTCTATGGCAATGATTTTACTGTCTGCAAATGCGCCAATCAGGAGGAGGCCGCCGAGCATATACGGAATATCTATCTGGCACAGGTGAAGCAATACGGCGTAGACCGTGTGCAGATCCTCTCGCCCTTCCGTTCCACCGGCGCGGCCTCTGCTGACCAGCTCAATGAAGCGATCCGCGAACTGGTGAACCCACAGACGGAGGAAGCTGACCTGAAAGTGGACAACCACTATTTTCGCATAGGCGATAAAGTCATGCAGAACAGGAACAGTGGCAAGGCATCCAACGGCGATATTGGCTTTATCCGCGGTTTCCGTCACGATGAGCGGGACGGTATGCGTATAGCGATCCAGTTCTCGCCCACGAGAGTCGTGGAGTATTCTATGGAAGAAATGGGCCATGTCGAGCTTGCCTATGCCACCACCGTCCATAAGGCGCAGGGCAGCGAGTTCGATGTGGTGATATTCCCTCTGCTGAGAAGTCATGCCCGGATGCTGACGCGGAGCCTTGTCTATACGGCTATTACCCGTGCCAAAGCCAAGGTCATTCTGGTGGGACAGATCGGTATGCTCTATATGGCTGTCCACAAGGATGATACTGGAAAGCGCAATACACAGCTGGGACGTAGGATCGCACTCTATGTCAATACGTTCAAAGTACAGAAACGCAGTGCCTGAGCACAACTGTAAATATTTTGTGAAAATGAGACAAGGGTGTTAAATTCGCACCTTGTCTCGTGTTTTTATTAAGAAAGGAGCCTTTGAAATGAATGCACCCGAATCCATTCTGTTCAATGCTGTCCCCGTTATCTCTGAGCTGAACCGCGTTGCCGGCTTCGATCCGCTGAAGTTCTTGAAAAAGACTGCCCGCGGACATGAGCTGGAGCTGCGGTACAAAAAGCTCTGGTTCCGGCTGAAGTACCCTGCCGGGCGCACACGGCTGACACCGCTGCGCATCACGGATCAGTTGGCGATCATCGAGGCGAAGGTGTTCTTCGACAAGGATGATGCCGACCCCGCCAGCAGCTACATTGCCACCATGACGCAGGAAAACGCGCCTGCCGGCCTGTATATTCAGGCCGCGGAGCATGATGCTCTGGACATGGCGCTGACCAACGCCGGCTTCGGCGTCCAGTTCGCGCCGATGCCCAAGGTGGACACGCCTTACGCAGAGCCAGCCGCACCTACTATGGAGGCTGAGCCTGCCACTGCCCCTCAAGCGGCAGCGGAACAGGTCAGAATGGAACCTGCTGCGGTACATGCCGACATTGAGCCTGTGGTGGTACAGCAGCCTGAACAGGAAGTGGTTCACCATGAAGAAGCCGTACCTGACGCGGCACCGGTGGAAGTCTCTGTGGAACAGCCTGCGGAGGCCGTTGTAGAGCCTGTGGTAGAAACGGAACTGCCCTTCGTATATGACGAGCCGAATGTCGCCAGTTATACCAAGGACATGGACGTGGACACCATCTGCGCCCTGATGACCGAGGCAGAAGCCGAGGAGATCATCGTGCCCATCGGCACATGCAGCGGACAGACGCTCAAGCAGGTCGCCGAGCGGCGCCCTGCCAGCCTCAAGTGGTACGTGAAGGGCTATTCCGGTGATGACAACATTCTGCGGGCCGGCGCCAAGCTGATGCTGGACAAGCTCCAGCGTCTGGCAAATGCCAGCTGACGGGTGATTTACGCAAGATGATGGTAAGGAGGTGGCGCGGTGGCGCAGCCACAGGAGTTCCCGTTCAATATCATGGATGTGGCTGAGCTGCTGCATCTGCATATCCGGCGCAGACAGGCGGACAGCGTATATGCCGACTGCCCGATCTGCGGTGATAAGCGGGGCAAAATGAACATCAACTTCGCCAAGAACCTCTGGCGCTGCAACTACTGCAATGAAGGCGGCGGTATGCTGGCTCTCTACGGGAAGGTATACGGGATCAGCAATTCCGAAGCCTACCGTGAGATCTGCGACACGCTGCAAAACGGCCTTACGGCGCCGGAGTACACCGCAAAGGTGCTGCCGGAGCAGACGGCGATTGAGCAATCCGTCCTTGCCTCACCGCAGGAGATCCACCAGACATTTTCCATGCTGCTGGAGTTGCTGACGCTCTCTCCGCAGCACCGCAAGCACCTTCAGGAGGTACGCGGGCTGACCGATGAACAGATAGAACGGCTGGGGTACAAAAGTACCCCGCCCTTCTACCTGTGCCGGTCACTGGCGCAAAAGCTGCGCAGCCGAGGCTGTAAGGTGGAGGGCGTTCCCGGCTTCTATGTAGGTAAGGATGACAAATGGACGGTCAACTTCAATTCCGTCACGGCAGGGATCATCATCCCCGCCAAAGGTATTGATGGGATGATACGCGGCGCACAGATCCGGTTGGACACGCCTATCCGAGATCAGGAGAGCGACCCCGACAAGAGCGGGACAAAGTACCTGTGGCTATCCTCCTCTTCCAAGAAGCGAGGGGTATCCTCCGGCAGTCCCGTCCATTTCGTGGGCGATCCGTTCGCGCGAGTTGTCTATGTGACGGAAGGACTCTTGAAAGCGGATGTGGCGCACTACCTGATGGATCGTTCCTTTGCGGCTACAGCAGGCGCCAACAACGTCAATAAGCTGGATATGCTGTTTGCACTGCTGGCTGCCAACGGCACAGAGGTTATCATCGAGGCCGAGGATATGGACAAATACCATAACGCCGCTGTCAGCAAGGGGGCATCGAAAATCTATCTCATGGCACGAAGCCATGGGTTGGAGTGCCGCCGCCTGACGTGGGACCCGAATTATAAAGGCATTGACGACTGGCAGCTTGCCATGCGGCAGAAAAAAGAGCAAAGAGATGTTTCTCAAATGAATTTCAGAACGCGGTTTGTCTGCGGGTTCTGTTCCTTTGACGCCATCAGCGAGGAGATCGCCGCATGGCATGACCGGGACACAGACAGCAGCACGCTCCACGATTACCTGGGCCTCAGTGAGCAGGAGTACGCCCGCTTTTTGCGGGATGGTGACGCGGCACTGGAGCAGTATCTTTTATCCCTGCGAGCGCAGCAGTGTTTCCGTATCTACCAGCCGGATGTATCTGAGGGCAAGGCCGCAGATTTCGCCTTTGGCGGGATCAAGGCTTTGCAGAAGGCCGGCTATGAGCAGCCACCCGCCTCAGAGTATGCGCTGGTCTACGATGGGATACTGATGTGTGAAGCGCAGCAAAGCGACACCATACGCCTGAAACTGGTCGCAGCGCGATACAGCGGTGATCTGCCTGCGGACTATCATGGACGCAGCGTTTCACCCTCCACGGTGATCGAATTTTATGATGAAAACGGGCGCAGATACTTTTACTGTGATGGGAATGATAAATTCCTGCCGGTAAAGTTCTCGCCAAAGCTGGCAAAAGATAAGCGGGAACGGCACTGAGCTGTTCCACCATAAACGAACGGCATTGGGCAGGTGTATCTATCACCCGCCCAATGCCTTTCATCTTGAAATGGAGGAACTCTATGGGAGTATATTCAGAAATGGCCGCAGACTTGCGGGATAATGTACAGGATCGAAGCCCGGCGATACAGGATGCCGCAGAGTTGGCGTCCAGACGGGCAGACGACCGGCAGCAGGCTGAGGAGGAGCAGGCGAAGGCTTTGCTCTCCCAGATGCAGCAAAACGCAGATGATTCCCCTTCACCTTCCAATCTGAAAGCAGATAAAAAGGCGGAAGAGGATCGTAAGCGGCAGGAGCATGAGCAGGCTGAGGCCAAGCGGAAAGCCGAGTGGGAAGCCAGGCAGCGAGCCAAGGAGGAAGCTGAACAGGCCGCATGGGAAAACGCGGTAGCGATGAGCGATGACGAAGTGATGGCCGCCTCTATGAAGCGTGTGGGCGACGATTCCGAACGACTGACACGCCGCAACATGAAGCAGTGCGTCACCGAGTATATCCAGACGCTTTGCCTTGAGGATGTGTCTTTTGCCCGGAATGTCATGCACCCCCGTAAGAATATGGTCAACTGCTTCCGTTATATCAACCGCAAGGCGCTTGAGTTTGCCAAGCAGGAGATGGAGGACAATGACGTCAAGCCCTCTGCTGAAGGCTATGGCACCGATGTACCGGACGGGCTCTGCTATCAGTGGGCGGAAGAGTATTTCAAGGATCTGAACGCAAAGGAGGATCGTGGACAAGAAGAAAAGTTTGTTCCCAGACCGTATTACGGCGGCAGGAGCAGCACGGCTAAAAAGGCGGAGAAGCAAAAAGCGGAGAAGCCCGCCGCCAAGAAAAAGGAGAAGGCTGCCAATATAGCAAAGGAAAATGAGCCGCTGGACGACCAACTCTCCTTCGATAGTCTGGGGGTGAGCGCATGACGCGGAAGATAGACAAACGCGCCTGCCGCAAGTTTGCCATGCCGGAGCTGGAATTCAATCTGAATGAAGGTGTACTTCACGTGGAGAGCTGCCCCTATATTATCCGCACAGCGGTGCACAATATTTCCGGGCAGCGTATCCTGGTGCTCTATATCTATCAGAGGGAGCACATTCTGACAGGCAGCATCAATCCTCGCTGGGTCATGTTCCAGAGCCGGGATGATTTCGCTACTCTTTCGCTCAGAGAAAACGCCAGCGCAACGTGGCAATGTTCGATGCTCGATTCTCTGGATCGGATATACCGTTTTGACACCAAATGCGCTTTCTACCGGCAGCAGGATGAGGCTCGCGCTACTCGTTTTTGTAAGTGTGACCATAGTGTCATTTCTGCATTAACCCACCTGCAATGGTCAATTTCGCGCCGCAAGGCACTGGAGCGTAAGCGGAAAAAGCAGCGTGTGATCATAGAGCGGATGAAATATGTGCCAGCGCTGCCCCGAGACCTGAAAGGCTTTGTCCACCGCGAAGTCATGCCGCAGTATATCTTTTATGATTACCAGCGGAAAGGGCCAGAACGCGCTGTCTGTACCGCGTGCCGGCACGAGGTCAGTATCGCTGCAGCCAAGCACAATGCTTCCGGCACCTGCCCTCGCTGTAAAAAGAAGATCACATTCAAGTGCAGAGGAAGGCGTGGACGTGTTTTTGACCAAGAAACGGTTCAAGTGCTGCAAAAGGCAAAAAATGGTGAGATGCTTCTGCGGATCGTAAAAGCATACCGCACTTTTACCGATGCGGATACGCCGGTTTACTTTTCCGTATATGAAAATGCACGTCATTTTATTTCACTTTGTTCAGATGGTCATTGCAGTACGTCGCCCTATTATCTTGCGTCCGCCTACAAGGATGATCTGACGCCCTGGAAATGTGGGTATCGCCCGCATTTCCTCTCGTGGCGCGATAGTTTTGAAGGGGACACAGCAGGACATCTATACTTTAGGAATCTTGCAGAACTCTTACGGAACACCCCGTGGCAGTATTCACAATTAGAAAGATTTGCCCGAATCGCTGCCACCATGGATGCCATCCCGTACCTGAACGCATACGTACAGTGGCCGGTGATCGAATACTTGGTCAAGGCAAAGCTGTTCAGACTGGTCTCAGACATCGTATATGGACCTTATCATTTTATGATAGGCAAAACGGTAAACTGCGAGGGGAAGAACCTGCAAGATGTCCTGAAGCTCGACCGTTCCTGGCTACCACTGCTGCAGGAAGTTGATCCCGGCATTGCACAGCTTAACGTTATCCAATGGTTTATTAACGCCGGGAAAAAGCCTGATGCTTCTATGATGAAGTGGTGTGCAAATAATGCCATACAGGACGTTTCGGTCTTGGCTGAGTTGCTTTCTCATATGACTATGCACAAGTTGATGCGCTATGCGGACGCACAATACGAGATACGCATTGCATCCACAAAGACTCCCGAATATATACGGTACTACAGCATGGCAAATCTTCTTGCCGATTATCGTGACTATCTTCGTATGTGTAAGGAGATGAAATATGACGTAGCGAGCAGCTTTATACTGTTCCCGCGTAATCTCAAATCCGCGCATGATCATGTGGTTGAGGCACTGGATGTCAAACGTACAGCGGAGCAGGAAAAAGCTATTGCAGACAGCTTTGAGGAATGGCAGAGGCTATACCAATATAAGGGGAAAGACCTTATGGTGATCCCTCCCCATTCCTCGAAAGAACTGATAGACGAGGGCACTGCTCTTCGCCACTGTGTCGGCAGGTATGTTAAGCGGGTCGCGCAGCGTGAATGCGTCATTTTATTTGTGCGAAAGGTAGCCGAACCGGACAAGTCGCTTTGTACCGTAGAGGTCAGAGACGGACAGGTTGTGCAAACAAGGGGCTTCGATAACGAAGACCCTCCGGCAAAAATCAAGGCTTTTATTGAACGATGGAAACGACAGGTGCTGTGTGCCGCAGATAAGACCGCAGCTTAAAAAAGGAGTTGGACAGTATGAAACAATTAGGGAATCTTGCCATCGTCTGCGCAAAACGCGCAGATGTATCCTTGCAAATTTCGGAGGGCCGGGTCTTCGTGCGTTGTGACACCGTTTCCCCGCAGCCATGGTCTGCACCGTGGAATGACGATAACGCTATTCTTGCCATGATCCGAAAGCTGAATTTCGGTGATAGTACCAACGAAAGGAATGAACATAATGGCTAACGCAGTAGAAATGAGCACTATGAGAAAGATGGTCGCACAACTCAACCGATACCGGCACGAATACTACAACCTCAATGCCCCCAGCGTAGCAGATGATGTGTACGACTATATGTACGATGAATTACTGGCGTTGGAGGAGCGTACCGGTGTCTGCATGACAAATTCGCCCACACAGACGGTTGGGTATCCTGTCGTGTCAGCATTACCAAAGGTCGCACACGACATTCCCCTGCTATCGCTGGATAAGACCAAGAGCATTGAGGATCTGATCGCATTTCAGGCAGGGCGTACAGTTGATCTGTCACTGAAGCTGGATGGTCTGACAACAGAGTTGATCTATGAAAACGGTCAGCTTATCCGCCTCTCAACGCGCGGAGATGGGTATATCGGCGAGAATATCACACACAACGCAAAGGCGATCTCCGGCATTCCCGAACGCATCCCCTATGAAGATCGATTGGTGGTCGTCGGCGAGAGCTTCATCCACAACAGCGATTTTGAGAGCCTGAAATCCATCACGGACAGCGCAGGCAATCCGTATAAGAACAGCCGCAATCTGGCAGCCGGGTCCATAAGGGCTTTTGACGCAGCGGTCTGCGCCCAGCGCCATGTGTCATTTCTTCCCTTCTCGGTTTTGGAGGGATTCGAGGAGTACACGGACTGGGCAAACGGAAAACATGCGCGGCTTCTGAAACTCACTGAGTTTGGGTTCGGCGTCATTCATGCCGTACAGTTGCAGAATGGCGACAAGGCACAATATGAACAGCTCATAGCCCAAATGCGCGAGGCCGCAGAAAAGAGCGATCTCCCCATCGATGGTCTTGTCCTGACCTACGATGAGGTGGACTACTCCAGGACCTGCGGGCGCACCGGTCACCACTTCAAGGATGGACTCGCCTTCAAATTTGAGGACGAGTTATACCAAAGCGTCCTGCGGGATATCGAATGGACACCTTCGCGCACCGGTGAGATCGCGCCGGTAGCGGTACTCGACAGTGTAGTGATCGATGGATGCACCGTATCGCGTGCCAGCCTGCACAACTTGTCTTTCATTGAAGGGCTTGAACTGATGCCCGGCTGCCGTGTGTTGGTGTCCAAGCGAAACATGATCATTCCTCATATTGAGGAGAATCTGGAGCGCGGGCATTTTGATCTGGATGCTGTAACGCCGAAGCACTGCCCCTGCTGCGGCGCAGAAACGCGGTTTCATATTACAGATGGTGGAAAAAAGGCACTCTTCTGTGATAACCCAGACTGCGCCATGCGAAAGCTTCGGCGGTTCGTGCATTTTGCCAGTAAAAAAGCTATGGATATTGAGGGCTTATCTGAGGCCACACTGGAGCGTTTGATTGCTCGCGGCTGGCTACACAGTTTCACGGACGTCTATCGCCTGGATCACTATATGCAGGAGATTATCTGCATGGACGGATTTGGCGAGAAATCGTGGGATAACCTGTGGGGTGCCATACAGCGCAGCAGAAATACCACATTTGAGAGGTACCTGATTGCCATGGACATCCCGATGATAGGTAATCACGCCAGCAAAGTGCTGGCGAAGCAGTTTGGCAGCTCGCCTTCCGTTTTCGAAGAAGCCGTGGAAAATGATTTCGATTTCTCACAGCTTCCCGATTTTGGAGAAACACTGCACCAAAACATTCATCAATGGTTTGCACAAGAAGAGAATCGTATTCTTTGGGAGGAATTACAAGAAATGGTGACGATCCAAACCGTAACTACCGAAACGCACTCAATGGAGGACAACCCGTTCGTGGGCTGCACGATGGTTGTGACCGGAAAGGTCGAGCCTTATACCCGCAGCGGCATCAACGCGAAGATCGAATCGTTGGGTGCTGTGGCCGGCAGTTCTGTAACAAAAAAGACCGACTATCTGATCTGTGGTGAAAACGCCGGCAGTAAGCTGGATAAGGCACGTGCCTTGGGCATCCGTGTACTGTCACCGGGCGAGTTTTTCCAGATGATCGGAGAATGAGGCGCAGACGTTAGTCGCAAAAGGGGTAGAGAGCGCAGTGCTCTCTACCCCTCCACTCTAAAATGTAAGAAAGGTGTGAATGAAGTGAAAGAGCTCACAGAGCTGAAAAACGAGTTTTATGAGGTTATGTACAAATACGAAAAGAGTTTTTCGGAGGAGGGTGTTATGGCTAATCTGACAGCCTGGCAGACAGCGAAAGCGGATCTGCTTTCACTGCTGCGGCGTCATCCCAATTGGAACGAGGATGAACAGGCCATCATCTTCGACTGTAATCAGGCCCTCTCTATTCAGCCTGATATGGTAGATGAAACGGCCTTCACGCTGCTGGACATCGCCTCTGAGATACTCAGCGGTGAGCAGCTGGAGGATTTCCGCACAGCACTGCATGCAGCCGTGTCAGGTTATAGCTGCACCGTTTCTGAAGAAAATCTGGAGATCCTACGCCAGCGCGGCGGGATACGCTGTGCCAAAGATCAGAAGGCCAGCCGCATTATTGGAAAACTCTGCAAGAAATACGGCGTCGATAGACACACCCGGTACAACGCCGTTTTTGCACAGCTTGCCGACGCTCTGAACCCGTTGACCATGCAGGAGATCGGATTTCTCTCCGTACATCCCTGTGACTTTTTGGAGATGTCCAGCAAATCCAACACATGGGTGTCCTGCCATCGCCTTAGCGACGGAGGATACCAGGCGGGTTGTCTTTCCTATATGAACGATAGAGTCAGCATGGTATTTTATGCCGTAGATGCCGACGTTTCTGGGGAATACCGCAAAGCCATACGCCGATACCGGCAGATGTTTTTCTATGAAAACGGCACCCTGTTCCAGTCCCGGCTTTATCCTGCCGATACAGGAAACGCGCTGGAAGTGTCCAAGCTGTTCCGGCATCTGGTGCAGCAGGCTATTTCCCGATGCCTGACGGAACCAAATCTCTGGTATCTGAAAACAAAACGTCCTGACTTGAACGCCCATCTCTCGACCTACCGAGGCAGCTTACATTATCCGGACTATAATTATCACGGCAATCTCTCGGTCCTGCAGGGACATAGAAAAGACACGGAGTTGACCATCGGAGCTGCGGCTCGGTGTGTCTGCTGCGGCAATGAGCTGCGGAGCAATGGTGCCATCAAGTGTTCTTGCAAAGAGGGGGGGGGGTCGCCGGACAGGGCGGGCAAAGCGTAT
>OGOJ01002614.1_pt1 | contig 11113 bp, 10 predicted proteins | sample 1552601 | NCBI WGS metagenome assembly OGOJ01 (sample SAMEA2580184, study PRJEB22360) | human gut metagenome | biome: human gut; feature: human-associated habitat; material: faeces | place: Denmark | collected 2008/2010
AAATGCAAATTCCGAAGGTTTACTGGCGGTAAATCGAGGAATTTGCATGCCGCAGATGGCGGAAAAGACATCGCCAGACACGCCGCCGAATTGTGCAGTGTTGCCTTAGTTTCCCTATCGTTTTCCCAACCAACACAATAAACCTGTAACATGGGCGTGCGCTGCGAAGGGGTCAAGGGGGACGATCGCAGACTTCGTCTGTTTCTATTGCCCCCTTGTCGCGTCCGCAGACGCAAAACCTCCGCGCCGCAGACAAATTCTATTTTATTGAATAAACTCAATTTCAAAAAAGGAGCTGACCACCTTGATGCCGCAGGAATCCAAAGCGCACCGTCTTTGGACGCTCTTTTCTTCCATGCTCCTCATCAGCACCTTCACTTTCGGCGGCGGGTTCGTCATCGTGTCGCTGATGAAGAAGAAATTCGTTGATGATCTGCATTACCTGACCGAAGAGGAAATGCTGGACATGACCGCCCTGGCGCAGACCGCACCGGGCGCGATTGCCGTCAACGGCGCCATCCTCGTTGGGCGGCGCATCGCCGGGATTTCGGGGCTGATTGTCGCGGTACTGGCGACAATTCTGCCGCCGATTGTCATCATCAGCATCATCTCTATGATGTACGCTGCGTTTGCCGAGAACGAATGGGTACGCGCGGTGCTGACGGGGATGCAGTCGGGCGTGGCGGCGGTCATCTGCGACGTGACGGCAAATCTTGGCGGCAAGGTCGTGCAGTCGAAGGATTGGCTGAATCTGCTGCTGATGGCAGGCGCGTTCGTGGCATCCGCTGTCCTTCACGTCAACGTCATCGTAGTCATCCTCGTCGCGGCGGCGATTGGTGTTATCCGGGCGCTGCTGGCGCGAAAAGGGGGCGTATCCGCATGATGGTGCTGTTCCTCGTCTTTTTCCAAATCGGATTGTTCAGTGTCGGCGGCGGATATGCTGCCATGCCGCTGATTCAGTCGCTGGTGGTGGAGTCGCACGGCTGGCTGACAATGGCAGAATTTACGAACCTAATGACGATTGCCGAGATGCCCCCCGGCCCGATTGCGGTCAACTCCGCGACATTCGTCGGGATGCGCTGCGCCGGACTACCGGGGGCGCTCGTCGCGACGTTCGGGTGCATCACGCCGTCGCTGATACTCGTCACGCTTCTTTCCTATTTGTATGGGCGATTTCGTTCCGGGCAAACGATGCAGAACGTGCTGGGCGCGCTGCGTCCCGTGGTCGTCGCACTGATTGCGTCGGCGGCGCTGAGCATCGTGCAGGTCGCGGCGGTGAAATCGGGCGGCGGCGTGTCCATCGTCGGCATTGTGCTGATGGTCGCGGCGTTCCTCGTCCTGCGCTGGAAGAAATGGAACCCAATTCTGGTGATGCTGCTCTGCGGCATCGGCGGCGCGGCGGCGCACGCGGTCGGCTGGCTGTAACGAAAATCTTCCGAAACCATTTGTCCGCCCTTGACAGGGATTGGTGCGTGTGCTATACTCCAAACCGAAGCGGTTAGTTACAATTAACATGTACTGCGACCGCATCCTGAGTATCTTCCCCAACGGCACGCTGAAACTCGTCAACTACAGCAAGCTGAAGGAAGGCGACTACGCCGCGAAGCTGATGGAAGGCGTTTCGCCAAGTGTGCCGATGCGTTCAGGCGTGCTGGGCGTGTTTGCCATCGTGCTGGAGTTCTGCGGATACGCGGCACTGGCGGCGTATGCGTACCAGAAAGCCCCGGTGTACGGCGCAATTCTGTTCGTTGGCACGACGTTCGCGTGCATCGTCAGCTCCGCGTATCACTTGAAGTGCGGGCTGGCGGAGTACATGTTCCTCAAATACGGGCGGGACGAGCGTGCCAAGGGCATGATGCTTGACCTGATGGGCAGCGGCGCATCCCTGCGCCTGTGTTCTCTGGGAATGATTACGTTCTACATCACGCTGATGGTTGCTATCATCACCGGCGCGATTGGCTTCCCGATCTGGGCGCTCGTGTTCACGATTCTCCCGATTTTCATCGTCATGTTCCCCCTGCAAATCGTCGGCACGCTGCATATCGCCGCGATGGTGTCAATGCTTGGCTGGATGTTCCTGATTTAACCGCAAAAGGACTGCTGCGCGGGCACTTTTCTCCGCTCACAGTCCTTTTTCTGCGTTCGCCCTCTCTCGCGCGGATTTTTTGCAAAAATCACGAAAATTCCCTTGACAAACGCCCCGATTCGCGCTATAATAATCAATGTTGCGGATGACCCGCCGCAATGTGAACTTCATATGGAGAGTTGGCTGAGTGGTCTAAGGCGCACGACTGGAAATCGTGTGTGGGCTTATACCCCACCTAGGGTTCAAATCCCTAACTCTCCGCCAGATTAGCATCGGTTCGATAGAATCGGTGCTTTTCTTTTGCCCTCGCAGCGAATCCTTCCCCAGTCACCCAAAGTGCCTCTCTAATAAAAAGTGCGTACTTGCGCCCATATCAGAAATGGTGTATTCTTTACAAGATAACCCTTTTCCCGAACGACCCACCTTGGAGGAACCCATGAGGAAACTAATTTCCCTGCTGGTGATGATTTTGCTGCTGCTGTCCGCTGCGCTGGCGGAAGTGAGCACCCCGACCTGCACCACCGTGACGCTTACGACCGGCAGCGTCCGCGGCGGATTTCCCCGCGAAGATGCATGAGCTTTTCCCGGACTACGCGGGCGAAAACCATCTGGAAATGACGGCGGGATTCCTGTTCCCGGCAGAGTAAGTAGCAGAAAAAACAGGCTGTTCGAGTGTTTTGCCCGGACAGCCTGTCTTTTGTCAGTATCCCGCTTTCTGCAATTCGTCCAGCAGTGCGCACTTGCGCTTGTAGTCCCTGCGCCACTGTTCAGCAAGGTCAGCAATTATCTTTCTTCCCTCGTCGGTGCCTTTCATGCGTTCCAGCTGTTGGATGACCTCGCAGTAGGCGGCGCGCGACGAAGCCGCTTGCATAGCGCGATTCACCATGTTGCGGTAGAGTGCCAGCGTGCGGGCGGAATCCCATGCCATCAGCGGGTCAAAATAGGTACACAGTCCCTCAAAATTGCTGTGTTGCTGAATCCGCTGGAGCAGCTGCTCCCACAGCTCAATGGATGCCAGCAGGGGCAGGCGGATAGTGCTTGTCGTCGGCAGTTTCATCAAACGTTCCGCCTCGTCGCGCCACGCATCGGCGGGAAGCGTCGCTCGAAGCGCATCAATCTGCTCCATGCTGTACTGATTGTACTGCTCAATGTACTGCCGAATCTCCCGCTGCGCAAGGTCAGGCCGATTCGCGCGCTGATAGAGTAAAATCAGCTGTTCGCGGCGCTGCTTGCATGGCATATATTCCCCGGCGAACGTCTGCAAATCCGCCTTGACCTGCTCGATGGCTTCCGTCCACTTTTCCGCCGCCATCAGCGTTTTCAGTGTCCGGTCATGCGCATACGGCACATCCCAATGCGAATGCCAGAAGCTGATGATGTCCTCCTGCGAAGCGTGCAGCTGCTGCATCGTTTTTTCACGCTGATTCAGCAGGTTCACCATCGCGCCTCCACCGCGTTCCTGCGCATTCGGCTTCCATTCGGCAATTTTCTCGTCCAGCAGCGCAAGATTCCGCTGATGAATTGCTTCGTCCCACGGATACGAAAACAAGAACGCCAGCGGCGCGGTGAAATACGGCATCGGCTGCCACGTCCGGAATGCAGCGGCGAACCACTCGTACATTGCCGACTGCTGGGCGGGTGCTGCGATGGCAAGAATCCGCATCCATGCATCGCGGCAAGCGGCTTCGATATCCTCCTGTTCAAGAATTTCATCGGCGGATTCAAACATCATTGCCGTGTCGCAAACGAGTTCAAACGCCAGCATCGCATGTCCCGGCGTCAGCAAATCAGCCAATTCCGCATCCATCAGCTCCAGCAGTTCCTGAACGGGTGATTCCTCTTCTTCGTCATATTCTTCTTCGTCATATTCCGCGTATTCGTCATACTCGTTTTCGGAATAGCGTTCGGCGGCGTGAAGCGTCTGCGTCAGGGTGCGCTGCCAATTGAGGCGGCGTTCATCCGCACGGACAGGTTCGTCTCCCTTGCACAGCATCAGCCGATTTCGGAGTGCTTCGTCCTTTTTCAGCAGCGGGCGAAGAAAATCCCGAAGCGTTTCAGCGGACAGGCTGTTCAGCTTCTTCTCCCACTCCGGCGCGGGCAATTCCGCTTCCGGCAGATGGGTCGCCGCAAAGAGAACCGCCGCCATATGCTTGCAGTTTGCGCCCTCTTTCGCAAAAGGGCAGGTGCAGGACAGAGTTGCCACGGCATCGCCTGCCAGCGTAATCTCAACCCGATACAGCCGCGTGCCTTCTACATCAGCAGTGATTTTCTCCTGCGTGCAGTGCAGATCTTTCACTGCACCGGCACGCCAGTAATTGCGCCCGCGCGTAATCATCTTCGAGATAAAATTCTCTTTCCAGTCAGTGATGTGCATCGGCATTCCACCTTTTACAAAACAGGCTGCCCGTTTTTCTCGGACAGCCTGCTTGCTTATTCCTTCGACTCAATCTCAATGCCGCGTTCTGCCAGCCAGTTCGGCCAGTAGTCGTCGGTGTAGAGCAGTGCCTCGCGGGTGGAGGGCATCGGGGGCAGCGAGCCGCCCGTGGCGTAAATCAGCGCAGAAATCGGCAGAACGGTGTAGCCCTGCTCCTCGTAGTAGGTCAGGACAGCATCAAGAATTTCCCAGCTGTGATTCGCGTCGAGATGGCAGAGCAAAATATTGCCGGGCGCGAGCTTGGCGCGCGTCGTACCGTTCTTGATGCACTCCTCCACCGTATATTTGCCGATGGAGTCCTTCGTGCTCATGTTCCACAGCACGCACTCCATGCCTTCCGCGCGCGAAACGCTGATGACGTTGCTGTTCACGTCCCCGTACGGCGGGCGCATCAGGCGCGGCGAGACGCCCAGCGTTTCCGCCATGGTCTCCGCCGGAAAAACGATTTGGCGCATCATGCTGTATGGCCGTTCCTTCGTCAGCTGCGGATGCGTGTTCGTGTGGTCGCCGATTTCATTGCCCGCCGCCAGCACGCGCTTGGATTCCTCCGGGAACGTGCGGACGAAATAGCCCGTCATGAAGAAGGTGATATTCGTGTTGTGCTTCGCCAGCACTTCCAGCACCTGATCGGTGTTCTTGCCGCCGAAACCGCAGTCCATGCCGATGCCGACAAGTTTCCGCTCCGTCTCCACGTTCTTGACGGCGCGCTGTCCCTTCGCAACGACGGTCAGGTAACCGCCATCCGCCACACAGCGATCGCCCAGCCACACGCTCAGGCGGGTGTATCCCTCCATATCAGCGGTTGGGGTGATAGAGAAGCTCATGTCGCCGCTCGGATTCGACCACTTCGCTTCCGCCAGCACTGTACCCTTGTCATCGCGCAGCTGGAAGGTGTTGTTGCCCTTGACGATGGTGGATGAATTCGTCACCGTCATGCGGACACTCATCTTCTTGCCCACCGTGCCAAAGTTGATGCCCAGATAGAACTGCACGTTCGGCAGGCGCTGGATGGTCAGCGTGTGCTTGCCCGTGCCGGTGTAGCCGTCGCCGCTCTGCAGCTCAAAGACGACCTTGCCGCGCTCCTCCACCACCTGCGTCGGAACGGTCAGCATGGTACTCTTCTGCCCTGCCGGGATGACCACGGAATACGCGCCGTCCAAGCCGTCGCAGGTCAGGGAAACCGTCAGGTCTTTGTCGCTTGCGGGCGACACGTTCAGCTTCAGCGTGTAATCATAGCCGCCGTTGATTTGCCCGTTTTTCTCGGCAAAGGTAACTTTCACGCCGTCCGCCAGCGCGACGGACATCAGCAGCGCCAGCATCATGCCCAGCGCGCAAAACCATTTTTTCATGTGCAGCCTCCATTGGTCGTCGATCGTTGATATACCTGCTCGGACATACACGTCCACTTCTATTATAACATTGATTGAAAAGGAACACAAGTGCAAAAAAGCGCCGCTCCGCTTGGCCATGCACGGTCAGGCGGGCGGCGTGATGTGTCAGAGGATTACTGCGCCAGCAGCATGTTCAGCACATCAATGATGTTGCGGCTGTTCTCCAGCTGATTCTCCATGCCTTCGACAATCTGCTCTTCCGCAGTCGTCTCATCCGCATCCGCGTGCAGGACAACCGGCAGCTGCTTGCCGACGAACTGCTCCGCGAAGGCGTCCAGCATTTCCTGCGTCAGACCTTCGACTTCATTTTCCAGCGTCAGCTTCAACTCCGTCACCACATTGTTCGCATCCAGATGCAGTTCAACATCAAGCGTGTATTCGTCCGGCAGCATAGACGTGATGGTGGTGGTAAGAACTCTTCCTTCAGCAGCGGGTTCTTCCGTTGCTTCGGGTTCAGCGGCGGGTTCTTCCGTCGCTTCGCCGTTCAGCGCGCTCTGCGCCAAGCCAAGGTTCTGCATCAGCTCATCCAGCTGGGCGGACACGTTGTCGAGGTAGCCCTGCGCCGCCGCCTGATTCGCCTTTGCGGTGTCCAGTTCAGCGGTCAGCGTTTCCACCTGCGCCTTGTTCGCTTCGTTTTCGTCGTTCAGCACAACCAGCTGGGCTTCCAGCTCCGCCACCTTTGCGGTGGATTCTTCCAGCACCAGCTGCGCTTCGCGGAGGTCGTTCTGCGCGGTGGTCAGTTCCGCCTGCGCCGTCTCCTTGTCGGCAATGGTCTGCTGGAGTTCGGTGTTGCTGGCGGCCAGCTGACCGTTGACCTCATCCAGCTGACTGGACAGGTTATTCGACCGCACGAACAGCGCGACCATCACGATGACCGCCACGACCAGCACGACGATGAGTGCAAACAGGGAAACTTTCTTCTTCTCGCTGTTTTCCGGCGTGTTCTGTGCCGGCGTCTGGGACTTGTTTTCGGACATGGGAACTTCCTCCTTGCTTTGTCAGTCGAATCTCAGGCTGCGAATAAATCCGGCTGGTATACTATTCCCAAATGCGAATGCGCAAGCAGATAGCGCAAGTGAATTGGGGAATAGGCTCACTCCTCTGCCTGCCCAAGGAGCTGCCGTGCGGCGTCCACCTGCGCCTGAAGGGATGAAAGCGTCTTTTGCAGCGTCTCCACCTCTCCGATCAGCTCACTGTCCGGGGTCCGAAGGAGAGCGAGCTGCTGCGTGAGCGTTTCCGCCTGCGCTGCTAATTCCGCATTTTCGCTGCGGAGCGCCTTGCGCTGGGCGCGGAGTTCCTGCTCGCGCGCGGACGCTGCATCCGCTTCGGGCTGCACCGCCTGCAATTGCGCCAGCGTTTCCGGCAGGTCAACGTCGATTTGCGCGCGCTGCGTCTGCTGGAGCTTCAACCGCGCCAGACTTGCATCCAGCTGCAATTGCGTCAGCCGAAGCTGCTCGCCCTGCTGCGCCAGCCGAACCGCCAGCACACACAGCGCCACGCACACCACACACATCACCGCGACAAAAATGGCGCGGAATCCCTTGGAAACTTTCGGCAGCATGCTGCTTCCTCCTCTTCCAGTCTCGCCAACAGGGAGCCTTTCTATTCTCTATTGTAGCATATTCCGGTACAAATTGCAAAGCAAAAGCGCTGAAAAATGCCGCTTGTTCGGCAAATTGTTACAAATCATTCATTTTTTGAGCCGCGTCGGCGAGACTTTTGGCGAGATAGTCCAAATTTTCCTGCCGGCAGACGGTATCGCGGGAAGTGTGAATGCGCCCGGTGATGAGTCCCACCCCCGCGCTGTGGTGGTATGCCGATACGCCCACCCCGCACACGAACCGCCGATAATCGCCCGCGCCTTGCACGCCCGCGCGTCCGAAGAACTGCGTCGACACGCCGGATGCCATTGCGTTTTCTTCAAGGGATTCGCGGACGACGGCGTATTCCGGCTTATCCTGCGCCATTTTCGGGGCGCTGATGACGAAGGTGTCGCCATCCCCGACGCAGTTGAGGTCGACAAGCAGCTTCATCGTCTGCACTTCGACGTGCTGTGCGCCGTAGCTCTTTGCGCCGCGGCTGCCCGTCTCCTGATGATCAAAGAGGATGAACGCCGTCTTTTCGCGCGCTTCAGGGGACAGGCGCTGCATCGTCTCCAGCAGGGCGGCAATGCCGGATGTGTTGTCATTGACGTTATGCTTGTTCGCCGCGCCGAACATCATCAGCAGCATCAGCGCCAGATAGGCGAAAAAGAACGTCAGAATCAGCAAATCGCCGCTCTTCGTCGCCAGCCCGACCACCGTGCCAATCAGTAGGGAAATCAGCAGCATTCCCAGCAGCACCGCGCCCTGCGCGAGGATATACACCGGGAAATTCCGGGGGATGCGCAGATCGGGCACGCCGATGGTCGCCGCCGTATCGTAGTGGGCGCTGATGAGCAGTTCGGCATTTTGAGGGTCGCCGGCGACGATGTTGCGGTGGCGCAGCTTATCCTTTCGGTTCATGCCGTCCACATAGGGGCGATACCCCATTTCGCGCATCTTCGCCATCACCCACTTCTCGAACGCCCGCTTCTGCGCCGTCGTTTTGCGGATGGGGAACTGCGCGTCGATTTCTTCGCGTATGGTCATGCTTGCTCCTTCCCGACGACCTGCCGGAGGACGGCTTCCACCGTGTCCGCCACGCCCTGCAGGGTAATTTCGTCGTACGTCGTGTCATGTTTGGTATGAATTTTGCTGCAGTACCAGCCTACATGCTTTTTCTTGCGGCAGGCGCAGATGCCCACGCCGAGCTTGAAGTGCTTCTGGTCGGAGGAGAAATTGCACTTCTCCATGTTGCCAAGGACGACCGGAATGCCGCTGCTTTTCCGCGCCGTCTCGCCCAGTGCCGGATACTTCTCCCGTGCCGCTTTCGGCACAAGCATCAGCATGGCTTCCCCCACGCCGATGCAGTCCATGTTCAGCACAAGCGTCTCTTTTGCCGCCTGCTTATGCGCTTTCGCCAGCCCCGATGCGCCGAGCAGCCCCTTCTCCTCGTTGTCGAACAGCACGAACGCAATCTTCTCCGGCTTTTCCGCCGCGAACGATTCCATCAGCGCCAGCACCCCGCACACGCCCGACGTGTTGTCATTGACGTTGTGCGGATTCGGCACGCCCGCCAGCAGCAGATACATCATCAGGCAGTACAACCCAATCAGCGTCGCTTCCGTGCAGAAGATGCTGCCCGTGAGCTTTTTCACAATCCCCGTCGGTATGAAGATGAGCACCACCATCACCAGCGCAATCAGCGCCTGAACGAGGTAAAACATCGGGCGATTCATGGGGAGCATGACATTCGGCAGCCCGACGGTTGCGGGCGTATCGTAATGCGCCGTAACAAGCACTTTCGCCTTGTCCACATCGCCCACGACGATATTGCGGTTCGTGCAGATTGCCTTGTTTTCCTCCATCCTCGCCGCATAGCCCATTTCCTGCGCCTTTTGCAGCACATACTGGCGGAACTGCGCCTTTTGTACCTTGCTTTTGCGCACCGGAAACCGCGCATTGACCTCCTGCATCCAGCGATTCGTATTCACTTTTCCTGCTCCTTTTCCGTGTACGGCACGACCTCCACCACCGTCAGCGTGTCTCCTTCGACGACAAAGCGAATATCCACCTCGCCATACGGCACGCCGTACACGCGCTTTCCGTCATGCTGATACGCCGGGCGCGGGTCTTGCGCGAGCAAGCCCATCACGGCGGGCAGGTTCTGCTTGGGAACGTACTTTTTGAGTTTCTCCGGAAAATCCACCGTCAGGCGATGGCGTTCGGTCTGCTCGGTGAACCCGCCGACCGCATCCGGCACACTGTCCACATACGGCAGGTACGGCTTGATGTCCACAATTGGCGTGCCGTCCATCAAATCCGCGCCGGAGACGACGAGCGTGATGCGCCCGTTCTCCTCCTCCATGCGAATCAAGCGGACAACCGTCAGACCGATGCGGTTCGGGCGGAATGGCGAGCGCGTCGCGAACACGCCCAATCGGGTATTGCCGCCCAGCCGCGGCGGACGCACAGTCGGCCGCCAATCGTCCTGCTGCGCGCGGTCGAACTCCCAAAGCAGCCACAGGTGGGAGTAATCCTCAATGCCGCGGAACGCCTCGCGGACGCTGTACTTTTCCGCCATCACGACGCGGGAAATCACCTCCGGCACAAGCCCCGACTGCCGCGGCACGCCGAATTTCTCCCGAAAGCCGTTTTCGATTCGTGCAATGATTTCCATCCAGATTCCTCCCCTTTTCCATACGGGATAAGTATATCCCACCCGCGCCCTCCCGTCAAGGGGCGGAAGCAGAAAGGAATTTCTGTCAGTTTTGTATTTGGCAAGAGGATTTTTCTTGGTTGATGGAGAATAATACACCATTCTTATTGCACGAAATCTTTCACAAGGAGGTGAATCCCCTTGGTAGAAGCCCGCCACATCACGATGGATTTCCGCATCGACCAGAACCGCACCACCAACCTCAAGGAGTTTGTCGTCGACGCCCTCCACCGCCAGACGCATACCACCACCTTCCGCGCCCTCGATGATGTGTCCTTCACCGCCGAAAAGGGCAGTGTCACCGGGCTGATTGGCCATAACGGCGCGGGAAAATCCACCCTGCTCAAAATCATCAGCGGCATTTACCCGCCCACCAGCGGCAGCGTCGCCCTGCAAGGCACGCTTGTGCCCATGCTCGAACTCGGCAGCGGCTTCGACGCGGAACTCACCGGGCGGGAGAATATCTTCCTTAACGGCGCAATTCTTGGCTACCCGAAGGATTTTCTGCACGACAAAGCGCCGGAAATCATTGCGTACAGCGAACTCGATCGTTTCATCGACCGCCCGCTGAAAACGTACTCGTCCGGAATGCTCGCGCGGCTGGCGTTCTCCATCGCCACCGTCGTTCAGCCTGATATTCTGATTGTGGACGAAATTCTTGCCGTCGGCGACGAGCGTTTCCAGCGCAAGAGCCGCGCGCGGATGCTTGAGCTCATGTCCGGCGGCGCGACAGTGCTGTTCGTCAGCCATAATTTAAGCCAGATTCGCGAACTCTGCGATCGCGTGATTTGGCTGGAGCACGGCAGAATCCGCGCGCAGGGCGACGCAAAGTCCCTGTGCGACGCATACGAAAGCCTGCAAATAAAAAGTCAAGCCCCAAATGGGACTTGCTGCAAGGAAATT
>OGOJ01002621.1_pt1 | contig 11098 bp, 11 predicted proteins | sample 1552601 | NCBI WGS metagenome assembly OGOJ01 (sample SAMEA2580184, study PRJEB22360) | human gut metagenome | biome: human gut; feature: human-associated habitat; material: faeces | place: Denmark | collected 2008/2010
GCCGGCACCGGTCTAAGCAATTACAACGCCGTGAAAAACAACATCATGCTGTACGCCTCCCGCGGCATGACCGGCGTGGCCAACCGCCTTATCCAGCAGGCGTGGGGGCAACTGAGCGCGGCACAGCAGAGTGATCTCGCGGCGACCATGAGGCAGAACGGCTGGACAAGCTGACAGGAGGGCTCTATCATGGCTAAAAAGTCTAAGGCTATGACCATCGAAGAAGTGACCAAGCAGAACAAGGCAGGGGCGCGCAGTGCGTCCCTGCCCTCTGCGCTTCCTGCGCTGCAGATGCCGAAGCTGAAGACTCCGGCAAAGACATCGGGGACGCAGATGCCCGTGCTGGGGAAAACCACGTCCAAGGGCGTTGGCATCGTGCAGTCCGTGGCGAACGGATCCGGCACACAGAGTAGCGGGAGAACCACGGCACCGAAGGTGAAGACCGTGACGCCGACCCAGCAGTCGGCGACAGACCGGGCGGCGAACATCCGCGCATTCGGCGCGGGCGACTACTCCGGCGGCGGAGAGCTGCTGGAAAAGGCATACAAGACCGCACGCGCCGCGGTGAAGGGCATCGGATCCTCCTACGCCAACATCGGCGGCAAGTTCGAGGGAAACGGTCCCCTGTCGGAGCACTTTGACCAGCTGTGCCCGGACTCCTTTTTCGGAAAGGACACCTGGGAGCAGGCGGAGTCCGCCATGCAGCAGCGGGTGCTGGAGCGGGCCCTGGAAAAGGGCGGGCTGATGCCCAAGGATCTGGATTACGTCCTGGCCGGGGATCTGCTGAACCAGAACATTGGGGCCACGTTTGCCCTGCGGGATTTCAATATTCCCTTCTATGGGGTATATGGGGCCTGCTCTACTATGGGGGAGACACTGTCGCTGGCCGCTATGGCCGTGGCCTCCGGCGCGGTCCGTATGGCGGCGGCGCAGACCTCCTCCCACTTCTGCACGGCGGAGAGGCAGTATCGGATGCCTCTGCCCTACGGCAGCCAGCGTTCTCCTACTGCCCAGTGGACGGCCACGGCGGCGGGGTGCTGCATTCTGGGGGCCCAGGCGGAGGGACCGTATATCACCCATGTGACCCGGGGACGCATCGTGGATCTGGGTGTGACGGACATGACCAACATGGGCGCGGCCATGGCTCCTGTTAATGTTAAACTAAGACCATACCCGACAAAGTGGTTGGCATGGTTCTATCTTTACACACAAAATACAAATAAATATGGAGGAAATACCAGCAATTACATCTATAACCATACCATTATCTTTATTTTCCGTTGTATATCCAAAAGTGAATGAGAAAGCGCCCCGTTGGGTGCTTCTTCATATACACTCTTAAGAAAGGAGCCACATATTATCCCTTGCAAATTCCCCGAATCAATAGGCAGCATCTACAGCATTTCCATTGACCAACTCCATCCCCACCCGGAAAATCCCTTCGGTATCCGAGACGACCCTTCTATGCTGGAACTTATTGAGAGCGTGAAGAAACACGGCGTTCTGGTTCCGGCCATTGCCAGACCGAAGCCGGAGGGTGGTTATGAGCTGGTTGCCGGTCATCGCCGTCAGAGAGCCAGTCAGCTTGCCGGTTTGGATTCCATGCCGGTGATCGTGATGAATCTCGATGACAACGACACCATCATCCAGCTTGTTGACAGCAACATCCAGCGTGAAAACATTCTTCCCTCTGAACGGGCCAAAGCCTATAAACTCCGCATGGAAGCGGTCAAAAAGAAGGCCGGAAGGCCCCAAAAGGAGGAAGATCAAAATTCGCCGAAAATTTCGGCGAATTTCCGCAGCGATGATTCCATCGGAGGATTGGCTGGTGTCAGCGGCGATACGATTCGCAATTATATCTCCCTGACAAATCTGATCCCCGAACTCATGGAAATGGTGGATGAAAAGAAAATCGCACTCAGCCCTGCCTATCAGATCGCCGCACTCCCCCAGGAAAGTCAGGATCTGCTCCTTGATACCATCGAAAGTGAGCAGGCAACGCCCTCTTTATCCCAAGCACAGCGTATTCGTAAGCTGAGCCAATGCGGGAAGCTCGACGAGGATTCCATGCTCCAGATTATGATGGAGCAGAAAAAGCCGGAACGGAATGACATTACCCTGTCCGGCGAGAAGCTTCGCAAGTATTTCCCACGATCCTACTCCCCCCAAAAAATCGAAGAAACCATCTTCAAGCTGTTGGACGCCTGGATGCGCAAGCGCCAGCGGGATAACAGCAGATGACAATTCCATATTCCCCCAGCCTGACAAGCCCCCTTGTCAGGCTTTTTTCACTTCCAAGCAAAGGAGACAACACCCTGCATTGTATATCCGAAACTACACCTATTCTGCCGAGGATGTGGATTGCAAGTTCTGCACAGAAGTTGTCGGACGCAAAGGATGCCGTCAGGAGGTCTGCCCCTATTATGCAGAGCGGATTGAAGCCGGTGTCATTTCCTACGCAGAAGCAGTTCTTTCGCTGATTCCATCCACAAGCAGTATCCGAAACCGTCTGCCCGGATTGATTCACGGCTTTCCCGGCTCCCTCTGGGCAGATGAAAAGCACAAAACCAGAATGGAGGTCTTTAACAACCGTCTGGGCTACATCAAAAGCAGAAACACCCCCAGCTATTACGCAGTCCTGTACCTTCTGACCTCCAACGATGCCCTATACCGGCGGACAGCCAACTGCTTTTTCCACGGCGGCATTGATTTTTCCTATGCCGTTCTTCATGGCATTTCTCCGCACAACTATGCCCTGTTCTGTGCTGCCAAGGGGCTGCGCCATGCCGAAGGCGTAACCGAATCAGAGCTTGCTGACCCTATGACAATCGACGAGGAAGCGTTTCGCTTGATTATGAACGCCCTGCTGATTGCCAAGTACGGCACCGCCGCATTTCATCTGAAAGGAGACATTTCCCATGAGCCGTGATTTTGGGGTTACTGACGGCCATTCCCTCTATTCCCTCCATCGCTACCGCAGCGATGTTCGTCACATGGTCATCTTCGATGATCTGGTAGAAAAAGAACACCACCGGATTCGACTCTTCATTTCCGAGCCGATCTACGAACTGATCCGTCAGGCTGAAACCAACGGGCTGCTTCGGATCGTTCACCACGAAGAAATCGTTGAGGGCTGTTCCGAGCCGGATTCCCCCCGGCGCAGAAAGCACAAGCACAAATAATCATTGACAGGAGGTTTTTTCCATGAACAAAATTGGAAGGCTGCATGAAAGCATTCGTACCCTCTTTCGCACGGAGGGTGAAAAATTCTGCTACACCCCCGGCGAGATTGAACGGCTGGTATGCAGCCTGAATTATAAGCGGCTGTACAGCGTCCTGTGCGACACAGCGGAACCCGTCTATGTCTGCTGCGCCGGGGGCGGTATTTGCGATTCCCACCAGTATCACAGCACCAAGCTGTTCCCGGCGAATGCAACACTGATTTGGAGTGACGAAGGTGAGCCGCTGGGCGACGATACTATCTCCACTTCCTACTCCAACGAACTTTGGCTGCTGGAGGACATGACCATCGCTGCCGTCTCCTGCTTCCGTGTCCTCCATTCCGCTGCCAGCTATATCACCGAGTACCGGGAATACAAAGGTGACGAATGGCCTGCCCATCTCGTTCCTGTGAACATTTTGGAGCTGTGGCAGTCTCTGATCGACAAGTACCAGGACTGCGGCGATGAGGAACTTGACACTACGCTGAAGGCGATCATCTACGAGCCTTAATGCATCAGCACCGACACATCACCAAAATTAAATAAGATTGGAGCGCAGAACGCTTAGAAAAACACTTTGCATGGGAGGGCATGGACACGAGTTCCTGCCCTCCTTGCATTTTGGAGGTAAATCAAATGGCTGTATTTCGCATTGAAAAGAACAAAAATTATACGGTGATGGCAAACTATCACCTTCGGGATATATCTCTTTCCCTCAAAGCCAAGGGGCTGTTGTCCCTGATGCTCTCCCTGCCGGAGGGCTGGGACTACACCACCAAGGGGCTTGCCTGCATCTGCAAGGACGGTGTGGACAGCATTTGCTCCACGGTCAAAGAGCTGGAAAATGCCGGATATGTCCAACGCAGACGGCTCAGAAATGAGCTGGGGCATCTCACAGAGATCGAGTATACGATTCTGGAAAAGCCTGTCCGTTCATCTTCTTCGGAGGAATCCGCGCTGCCCGACAGCCCTGCAAAAGCCGGGACTCCACCTAAACGGGAAAAGCCAGTCTTGGATGCTCCTGTTTTGGACAATCCTGAACAGGCAATCCCTGAACAGGAGGAACCTGAACAGGAAAATCCCGCCCAATTAAATATACAAGAATCAATTACAGAAAAATCAATTACTGATCTATCAAGTAAAGATTCATTCTTTCCTTCTGGGGCACTTCTGGAAAACAGACAGGCTCCGCTGACAGACGGAAGGACAGAAAGAGAAAAGATCAGAGAGCAGATCGAGTATGAAATTATGCGGGATCGGTACAGCCGGGGACAGCTGGATGAGCTTGTGGAGATCATGCTGGAGGTTTCCATGAATCGCAGCCCCACAATTCGCATTGGCAGGGATTCGGAATACGCCACTGCCTATGTTCAGGATCGGTTCTCCAGAATCACCTCCATGCACATTGAGCGTGTCTGCGACGGCATCCGGGATAATCACACTCAGGTGCGAAATACCAAAGCCTACCTTCTGGCGGCACTGTTCAATGCCGTTTCCACTCTGGACAGCTACTACACCATGCAGGCAAACAGCGATTTTGGCGGCTCGTTCTAAGCTGCTTTTTCATACCTGGATACCAGCGAAAAGGAGCAACTCAATGTCAAAAAGTAAAACCATTGCCCAACTCATGAAGGAATCCCGCATCCGTGCCGGTGCCCAGAATTACAAAGGGCATGACTACATGGACTTAGCCCGGTTCTATGAAAACACCCGGCACATGATTATCTTCCATGTCCTGACCCATGATTCCCCGGTGGGTGACAAGGGCGATAAGATGCGGCTGTTTCTCTCCGACAAGGGCTATCAGAAAGCATTGGAGAATGAAAAGCACGGGAACATCCAGATTCTTTCCCATGCGAAAGTGGTTCAAGGGAACTTGCGGTATGATCGCAAAGACCAAATTCGGTAAAGGAGGAATCCGCATGAAAAGTCTGCTGCGCCGTCTGGTGGTCCCGCCCTAGCATTCCTGCTTCTCCCCACAAACGTTAAAGGAGTGATTCACCATGCAGGAAGAAGTGGAACAACGGGTCGTTACTTTGGCCATCAACTGTACGAAGCTAACCGAACAGGAACTGAAAAAGGCCCTTGTGAAGCTGCTTCAGCATTGGAAAACGCATCAACAGAAAGGCCCTCATGGGAAAATGACCGTCAAACAGCTGGCTGCCCAAAATCGTGGCTTGCAGAGTGTGGAGGTCACAGACCAGAACATCGGCTCATTTAAGAAAATTGCCCGGAAATATGGTATCGACTTTGCCCCCTACAAAGCCAAGGGTCAGGATCGCTACCTAGTCTTTTTCAAGGCGCAGGATGCGGATGCCATGACTGCCGCTTTCAAGGAATACACTGCGAAAACCGTAAAACAGCACAGTCGTCCTTCTGTTCTGGCAAAACTGGCACAGTTCAAGGAACTGATGCAGTCCATGGGCGTGAAGCGGGAGAAGAAAAAGGAGTTGGAACGTTGAGAAAGAAAAACTGGAAAAAGATTCTGATTCCCAATATTCCGTACCTTTTTATCGCCCTGTTTGCGACGAAGCTCGGACAGGCTGTTCGGATGGCCCCCGGAACAGATTTCAGTGGGAAAGTATTGCACATGATGGAGGGTGTCCGGGATGCGTTTGCCTCTCCAACGCCCAGCTTTCATCCGGCTGACCTGTGTATCGGAATCTGCATTGCCGCCGCCATGCGGCTGGCTGTGTATATCAAGGGCAAGAATGCCAAGAAATTCCGGCACAACCAGGAGTACGGTTCTGCCCGGTGGGGAACCGCCGCCGACATTGCCCCTTACGTTGATCCGGCTTTTGAGAATAACATCATTCTCACCCAGACGGAAAGCCTGACTATGAACAACCGTCCCGCCGATCCCCGTACCGCACGGAACAAAAACGTGCTGATTATCGGCGGTTCCGGCTCCGGTAAGACAAGGTTTTGGTTGAAGCCCAATTTGATGCAATGTACGTCCAAGAAGTACCCCGTCAGCTTTGTTGTCACCGATCCCAAGGGCAGCATCGTTACCGAGTGCGGAAAGATGCTGCTGCATTACGGCTACCGTCTGAAAATTCTGAACACCATCAACTTCAAGAAATCCATGCACTATAATCCCTTTTCCTACATCCACAGTGAAAAAGACATTCTGAAGCTGGTCACAGCCTTGATTGCCAACACCAAGGGTGAGGGCAAGGCCGGGGATGATTTCTGGGTCAAGGCCGAGACGCTGCTTTATACTGCACTCATCGGCTACATCCATTATGAAGCCCCGGAGGAGGAACAGAATCTTTCTACGCTGGTGGAGATGGTAAACACCATGGAGGTTCGGGAGGATGACGAGGAATTTCAGAATCAGGTGGATTTGATGTTTGAAGACCTGGCAAAGGAGAAACCGGAACACTTTGCTGTCCGACAGTATAAAAAATACAAGTTGGCGGCGGGAAAAACCGCCAAGTCTATTCTAATCTCCTGTGGTGCCAGATTGGCCCCATTCGATATTCAGGAGCTGCGTGACCTGACCGCCTATGACGAGCTGGAACTGGACACCTTGGGAGACCGCAAGACAGCCCTGTTTATCATCATGTCGGATACCGACGATACCTTCAATTTCCTAATTTCCCTGTGCTACACCCAGCTTTTCAACCTTCTCTGCGAGAAAGCTGACGATGTTTACGGCGGCCGACTTCCTGTTCATGTCCGCTGTCTCATTGACGAGGCGGCGAACATTGGTCAAATTCCAAGGCTTGAAAAGTTGGTGGCAACCATCCGCTCCCGTGAGATTTCCGCCTGCCTCGTGCTGCAGGCCCAATCCCAGCTCAAGGCAATCTATAAGGACAACGCCGACACCATCATCGGCAACATGGATACCTCCATCTTTCTGGGCGGCAAGGAGCCGACCACCTTGAAGGAACTATCTGCCGCACTTGGGAAAGAAACTGTGGATACTTACAATACCGGCGAAAGCCGAGGGCGGGAAACCTCCCACAGTCTGAATTATCAGAAATTGGGCCGGGAGCTGATGAGCCAAGACGAGCTGGCGGTTATGGATGGCGGCAAGTGCATTTTGCAGCTACGGGGGGTTCGTCCGTTTCTGTCCAATAAATACGACATCACCAAGCACCCAAATTACAAATACACATCCGACTTCGACAAGAAAAACGCCTTGGACATAGAGCGTTTTCTGTCCCACCACCTCCGGCTGAAAGCGGATGCAGTCTGCGAGGTGTTTGAAGCAAATCCGTCCGACACAACTGCCTGAACGGGCAGAATCTTTAGAAAGGTTCAGAGACGTCAACTGTGAAGTGTCCCTTCAAAATCTTTATGAATTTTTGGAGGTACACAATATGGCATTTTTTAATTCTGCTATTGAAGTTTTGCAGACCCTGGTGGTTGCTCTGGGCGCTGGCCTGGGCGTTTGGGGTGCAATCAACCTGATGGAAGGTTACGGCAATGATAACCCCGGCGCAAAGAGCCAGGGCATGAAGCAGCTCATGGCGGGCGGTGGTGTGGCGATGATCGGCATTACCCTCGTTCCTCTGCTGTCCGGCCTGTTTTCTGCATAACAACCGGCTCCCGCCTCTTTTGAGGTGGGAGCAATCCCATTTTCAAGGAAGGAGAAAACACCATGAAGCACTTTCGGAGCGTCGTATCGCTCCTGCTGGTACTCGTGCTGTGCTTTGGGATGATTCCTTACGCCTCGGCAGAAGAAGCTCCCACGCCAACCACAACGGAAGCACCACAGCCCACCGAAGATACGACTGCCAAAGAATCGCTGCCTGCAACAGAAGCGCCAGAGACTACCGAAACCATGGAGACAACAGAGGCAGCAGAAGCTACGGAGCCTGCCACTGAGGCTCCTACAGAGGAAACAGAGGCCCCAGTGGAGGGCACCCCGGACGAATCGGAAGATGACCGTAATCTGGGTGCAGAAACCTACGCTTCCACACAAAAAAGCATTATGCTGTTCGACTTTGCAGACAACGGAGACTATACTACACGGCTGAAATATCAGGTTTCCTGTGCCTACAAACCAAATGGGAGCGGCACGACCCGGACGGCTTACATTAAGAATCTGGGCTGGCATTTTGCCCGGTATGGCGGTGTTCCTTATGCGGACGACCCTCTGTACTGCATTGAGCCTTGGCGGAACTACGGTGCCAGCACCAGCGGCAACTCCGTTGATCGGGATGTGCCCCTCTACGGAGATGGCGGTACCAGCGGCAGCAATGTCTGGTATGCGCTGCCCTCCGCTCGGCGGGAGGCTATTGGGCTTATTCTTCTGTACAGTGACCAGCAGTGGGATCATTCCATCAGCGTCACATCTGTAAAGAAGGACAGTAACCCTAATGTGCCGCTGCGGGTAGCAACGCAAATTCTGATCTATGAAATTGTCTGCGGCCTGCGTGACCCCAGCAGTTTTAACCGGAACAGCTCCAACGAGTGCGGCACTTCTGGCGACGTGTTCTATGCCGCCGCCTCTGACTCGGTATCCGGCTTTTCCTCCTGCTACAACAGCCTGGTATCCGCAATCCAGTCCGCAAAGAAAATCCCCAGCTTTTGCGGCAGTTCCAGCAGCAACGCACCTACGATTCAGCTTTCCGGGGATACTGGCAGCGCCTATGATTCCAACGGAGTGCTGTCCGCGTTCTCGTTCTCTAATGGAAACGGTGCCCGCTTTTCTAAGAGCGGCAATACGCTGAACATTACCAAAACCGGGGATATTTCCAAATCCACAGTGTTCACAGCAACCCGCCATCTGCCCTCGGCTTCCAATTCCAGCTACAACATCTGGTATATGTCTGGTTCCAGTTACCAGACGACCATTTCTCTGTATAACGCCGGAAGCAGCGGGTTTAACGCTTATTTCAAAATCAAGGCACCCTCCCTGGGGAATATCAGCCTGACGAAAACCACAGAGGACGGCAAGAATCTGTCTGGCTGGCAGTTCGGCATCTACAGCAATGCCACCTGCACCAATCTGGTATCCGGGCCGTACACCACCAATTCCAGCGGCAATCTGTCTGTAATGGGATTAAATGCCGGAGCCTACTATGTCAAGGAATTGGGCAATACGGATTCCGGTCTGGATACGCTCTACAGCTGTGCCAGCACCAATCCCCAGAAGGTCACGATTGTCTCCGGGCAGACCGCTTCTGTGAGCTTTTACAACAAATGCAGTACCGGCAGCGTCACACTGGTGAAGCAAACCAACACAGGTGAGAATCTGGGCGGCTGGAAAATCGGCCTGTATTATGACCCTGACTGCGCAAATCCAATACCAGATTCTCCGTTTGTGACTGGAGCGGACGGTACTGTGACTGTATCCGGTTTGCAGCCTGGAATACTGTATGCCAGAGAAATCCCTACAGGCGATCCCTATTGGGAGATCGACACAGAAGTAAAGGCCGTGACGATTCAGGTAAATCAGACCGCCAGCATCACTTTTACGAACACGCAGTATGGCCGTATCCAGATTGTGAAAACCACCAATACCGGCAGCCATCTGGGCGGCTGGACATTTCAGGTCAGGGATTCCAGCGGAAAAACCGTTGGCGAATTTACCACAGATGAAAGCGGCTATGCCATCACCGGGAATCTGCCTCTGGGGCGCTACACGGTGATGGAACTTCCCACAGAGGATGTCTACTGGATCGGAGAGCTGGGCTTCCACACGGTGCTTGTCACGGGCGGCAAGGATGCCGTAGACACATGGCTGAACAAGGAACAGGGTATCGGATGGTTCTACAAGAAAACCAATACCGGCGAAAATGTGGAAGGCTGGAAAATCACCATCTATTCTGACCCGGAGTGTACACAAGAGGTGGGAACCATTACCACCAACGAAGAAGGCCGGGGCGGCTATTACCTTGACCCCGGCATTTACTACGCCAAAGAAACCGGGGACGAGTATGGCCGCTTTGAGGATGAATACTGGATGGTGGATGAATCTGTTCAGAAAGTCGAGATTCTGCCCCATCAGGATACGGAGATCACCTTCACCAACGTCCAGTATGGCAAGCTGAAAATCCTCAAAACAATGGAGGATGGCACGGCTGGCGCGGGCTGGGAGGTCCGGGGAAAGGGCGCCGTCCTTTGGGTGGAAGTGGAAGGTTCCCCGTTTGTTACCTCCGAGGATGGCACCATTCTGGAAACACTGCTTCCCGGCGAATACACCGTGGAAGAAATTCTCCCGGAGGATTCCTTGTATGTCTGTAAAAGCGAAAATCCCCAGAAGGTTTCTGTTGTTCAGGGGCAGATAGCCGAGGTGACGTTCATTAACGGTATTCGCACAGGCAGAATTACCATTCAGAAGGTGGATACCCAAAGGAATCCCTTATCGGGTGCCACATTCCTGCTGGAATGGAGCGAGGACGGCGCTCTGTGGTGGCCGGTGACATTCTCCGAAACCGCGATCAAGGGCGGCTGCGCCAATGCCGATCTCGTAGATGGGATGCTCACCAGCGGCGAAGACGGGATTCTGGAATGGACGAATCTTCATCCCGGCCTGCAATACCGCCTGACAGAAGCGAACGCTCCGAATGGCTACAAGCTGCTGCCCGACATAGCTTTCTCCGGGGAATTGCCTGCGGATGGTCTGACCGTGGAGCTTACAGTGGTCAACGCCAGAATATTCACCATGCCGGAAACCGGTTCTGCCTCCGGCACGGTTCTGAAGGTGCTGAGTTTACTCACGGCTTTGGGCTGCCTGGGGCTGTTGCTTGCCAGAAAACGGAGACCATAATTTGAAAAATGCTTATCGACTTAACGCAGCAAGCCACAATATCTTGAGAAAGTCCGGTTTATTGGACAGATAGGATGCTACAATGTTCCCAAAAGTAAAAAGGGGAACATCATCATGGCACGTACAGCTGAGATTACTTTCAAAGAGTTTC
>OGOJ01002629.1_pt1 | contig 11070 bp, 13 predicted proteins | sample 1552601 | NCBI WGS metagenome assembly OGOJ01 (sample SAMEA2580184, study PRJEB22360) | human gut metagenome | biome: human gut; feature: human-associated habitat; material: faeces | place: Denmark | collected 2008/2010
CTTCGGTGACAGCCCCCTCTCAGAGGGGGCCAAGAACGGATTGCCACGCCAGTCTGCGGACTGGCTCGCAATGACAGGCTTTCAACAACCCAGGTCTTCTCCCAGAGGATGCTTTTGTCGTCGCTCTCTTTTCATTAACCGATATTGGTCAATACTAATATACATCATTTTCGGTTAACATGCAAGTAGAAAGTGGGGCTTGCATGTTATGATCTCCTACGACAACCTCTGGGAAACCATGAAGAAAAAGGGTGTCTCACAATACACCCTTATCAAAAAGTATGGTGTCAGCCCTGGACAATTGACCCGGATGAAGCGCAATGAAAGCGTCAGCACCCATACTATTGAAATGTTCTGCCGCATATTGGCATGCGACGTAAGTGATGTTATGGCATATCTCCCCGATGAAGAAAATTAGGCAAGGCAGTGGACTCTTTCTCCTCACCGCCTTGCCTTTTTTCCTCCCCTGTGGTACAATATTCTGGCAAAATCACAACATTTCCGAAAGGAGCTACTGTAATATGGAACTGAAAGACATCCTCAGCCGTGTGGATCACACCCTGCTGAGCCAGAGCGCCACCTGGGCGGAGATCAAGGCCATCTGCGACGACGGCGTGAAGTACGGCTGCGCCAGCGTCTGCATCCAGAACGACGCGCGGTACTGCGTCGCGCACCGCCACTGCATCCGCAGGGCATGAAACGCATACTTCATCTTGCTTCACCCTCCCTGAATCGTGAGCCTGTTCAGCTGATACCGCCACATTCTGCGCCCAAGGGCGACCAGCAGCATCAGCCAAAGCAGCTGCACGCCGATGTTCAGTGCCCACTCCCCCGCCGCCTGCGCGTGCAGATACATGCGAATCGGCGCATCAAGCGACTGCGCGAACGGCTGATAGCGGATGATCGCCTGCACGCTGTCCGGGAAGAGCGTCAGGGGGATGATGTTGCCCGCGAAAGCGTTGCTGATAAAGGTGATGATGGCGTTGATGCCGCGGTTGTCCATCGTCTGCATCAGGATAGCGCCTGAAATGCCCGCAATCGCGCACAGGTTCATCACGCCGATGAGCAGCGATACGAATGCCTGCATCAGCGCGAGCAGGCTTTCCGGCGGCTGCATCCGCCACGCGGTCGGCAGCAGGAATTGCAGCGCAATCATCGGCACAAGCCGCATCAGCGCATTCACATGCCGCTGCGCCATGTTCCGCACGAACGCGAAGCGATACTGATCGACCGGGCGAAGCACCGCATACGCCAGCCCACCCGTCATCACCTGCTGTATCAGCTCCGTGTCGTTCATCAGCAATACGCGGAAAAACATCTGCTGAAGCCACACATAGGTGATGGTTTCCGCCAGTTCCGCTTGATTTTCCCCTCGGAACAACGCCGTGTACAGGAACACATACAGCAGCCCGAAGAACGCCTGCGTCACCAGCCCGCCCAGCGCCGCCGCGCGGTACTGCGTCTCCTGCATAGCTTTGAGCCGGTAGAGGGAGAAATACGGCTTCCACGATGCAATCCACGTCTTCATAGCGCCATCTCCCGGTACATCCGCGCAATCAGCTCATCGACATTCTGCTCTTCAATTGCCATTTCGTGCATTTTTCCCGCCGCCATCACCTGCTGCATCGTGCGGGACAAGTCGCCGTCTTTTTGCAGGGTGATGCGCCATGTATCGCCGTCTTTCACTGCGCCCTGCGGCAGCTTCGACGCATCCGCCGCGCCGTCGTAGGTGACGGTCAGCGTGTGCGCAGTGTCGTAGCGGTGCAGCAGATTCGTCAGCGTACCATCATAGAGCAGCTGGCCGTGTCCCAGCACCATCACCCGGCTGCACAGTGCGCGCATGTCCTCCATGTCGTGCGTCGTCAGCAAAATCGTCGTCCGGCGCGTCTCGTTTTCCACCCGCAGGAACTCCCGCAGCTTCAATTTGCTCACTGCGTCCAGCCCAATGGTCGGCTCATCGAGGAACAGCAGCTCCGGCTCATGCAGCAGCGACCCGCACAGCTCCGCGCGCATCCGCTGCCCCAGCGACAATTGCCGCAGCGGCGACTGCATGATCTCCCCCAAGTCCAGCGCCGCCGTCAATTCATCCAGCCGATGCCGATAGCGCCCCTCGTCAATGCTGTAAATGTCGCGCAGGAGGTCGAACGAATCGCGAATCGGCACGTCCCACCAGAGCTGCATCCGCTGCCCGAACACCGCGCCGAGGCTGCGCACATGCGCCTTCCGCTCCTCCCACGGCGTGCGCCCATCCACCGTGCAGCTGCCGCTCGTCGGCGTCAGGATGCCCGTCATCAGCTTGACGAGCGTGCTCTTGCCCGCGCCATTCGGTCCAATCAGCCCGACGAGTTCTCCGCGCCCAATGCGGAAGGATACGTCCCTGAGCGCCTGCACCTCGCGTGTTTCCCGCCGCCACAGGCGCGTGATGCCGCCATTCTCCGGCTTCTCCCGCCGGATGTATGTCTTTGTCAGCCCGTCTGTCACGATGAAAGGCGGATTTATCCCCTGCTGTTCCATGGCTTGCCTCCTTTGGATGCGCGCACGTCAATTTTTTTGCCGACACCAAAAAAGCAGCGCCGTCCTGCCGCGTTTTTCTTCGCGGGAATCGGACAGCGCTGCTCACTATTTTGGCAGATGTCGTGCTTTTTCGCACATCGGGAGTGTCATTATATCATCGGGTCGTTGTTCTGTCAATATCCAATCTGGGAAAAATCACCGCATCAGCTCGTACATCATGATGGCGGCGGCGATCGCGGCATTCAGGCTCTCCGCGCCGCCGCGCATAGGCAGGCGAACCCGGTGCGTCGCGGTCTGCTGCACTTGTTCGCTCACGCCGTTGCCCTCGTTGCCGATGATGAGGGCAAAGCGTTCCGCTACGCCCTGCCGCTCATAGAACGGCGTACCGTCTAACTGCGAGGACAGGATGCTGTACCCCTTTTCGCGCAGCTTCGTCAGTTCGCCGGGCAAATCGTCCGTCGTGCGCAGGTTCATGCGGAAGATGCTGCCCATCGTCGCGCGCAGCACCTTCGGGCTGAACACGTCCGCGCACTGATTCGAGAGCAGCACGCCGTCCAGCCCCGCTGCGTCCGCCGTGCGGATAATTGTGCCGACGTTGCCGGGGTCCTGCACGCCGTCAAGGACGACGATGTGCTTCCCCAGCGCGCTTTGCTCCTTCATCCGCACGACGGCGGCGATGCCCTGCGGCGTTTTGGTGTCGCAGACCGCCGCCAGCACATGCTCCGGCAGCTCGTAAACCGGCATGGTCAGCCCGTCGGGGAGTTCCATGCCCTCCTGCACCAGCACTGTTTCCACGTCAAACGCGGAAGCAAGTGCTTCTTCCACCATCTTGCGCCCCTCCACCAGAAAGCAGCCGCTTTCCCGGCGACCCTTGCGGTCTTTGAGCGCCTTCCACGCGGCGACTTTCGGGTTTTTCAGGCTCGTAATGTGTTCCATGATGCTTCTCCCTTAGTTCGTGCCGCGGAAGCCCTTGCCGATGATTTCGCCCGTGTTCATAATCAGCACGAACGCGTGGGGGTCAACCGTCTTGACGTACTTGCGCAGCATAATCGCCTCGTGGCGCTTCATCACCGTCATCAGCACCGTGCGGCCCTCGTGCGTGTACGCGCCTTCGCCGTGCAGTTCGGTCGCGCCGCGCTTGAGCACGTTCGTAATATACTGCTCGATTTCGCGCGGTTTGGTCGTGATGATATGGAAGTATTTATGCGTGTTGATGTTTTCCAGCACCATGTCCACCAGCAGGCTCTTTATCACCAGACCGAGGATGCAGAACAACCCGGTTTCCATGCCGAACGCGACGCATGCCATCAGGGTGATGATGAGGTCGCTGCACATCAGCGCGCGCCCGATGTTGAGGCTGGTGTACTTGCGCAGAATCATGGCGACAATGTCCGTGCCGCCGGAGGACGCGTCGAGGTTGAAGAGAATCGCCGAGCCGACCGCGGGCAGGCTGACAGCGAAAATCAGCTCCATGAGGGGCTGGGATGTCATCGGCGCGTTCATCGGAATGATGCGCTCCAGCCCCCACGTCAGACCCGACATCAGCAGGCTGACATACGTCGTGCGTCCGCCGAAGCCCTTGCCGAGCACAATGTAGCCGACGATGAGCAGCAGAACGTTGATCATCATGACGAAATCGCCATTGGTGAAATTCGGAATATAATGGCTCAAAATGACCGCCATACCGCTGACGCCGCCGGTGGAAAAATGGTTCGGAAACTTGAAGAAGTAGATGCCCAGCGTCATAATCACCGTGCCGAGCGTCAGCAATGCGTATTCCTTCACATTTTCCCGTACTTTTGCCTTCTGCATGAATTGCAACTTCCTTTCCCAGAGGCGCTGCCTCTGGATTCCGCCAAAGGGTCTTCGACCCTCTGGACTCCCTTTTTCGCGATTGAGTTGGTGACGCTTGCATACTATGCCCGCGTGTTTATTTGGGGAACGGACTTACCCCTTCAGGATTTCCTTCCCATACTTGCTCACCAAGCGGTCGCGGTCGGCATTCGCCAGCACCACCGTCAGTTCAAGCCCCGTATCCGTGTATTCCTCATTGATCACGCGTCCCAGCGGACGAATCTGCCCCACCAAGCCGAAGCGGTCAAACGGCAGCACGAACGTTACGGGCGCGTAGGTCTTTTGCAGCTGCTCCGCAATGCGCGCGTGCAGCTCCGCGATGCCCTCGCCCGTTTTTGCGCTCAACCGTACCGCGCCCGGAATCAGCATCGGCGCGCCCGCCTCATCGGTGTACAGGTCGCACTTGTTGATGACCTCAATGCGCGGCTGCTCCGTCGCGCCGAGGTCAGACAGCACCTGCACCACCGTGTCGTGCTGCTGCATGATTTCCTCCGATGCGCCGTCGTTGACGATGACCAGCACATCCGCCAGCACAGCTTCTTCCAGCGTCGAGCGGAAGGCGCTGACCAGCGCGTGGGGCAGCTTGCGGATGAACCCAACCGTGTCCACCAGCAGGAACGGCGTGTGCTCCGCCGTCTCGATGCGGCGGCTGACCGCGTCCAGCGTCGCGAACAGTTGGTCTTGCACATACACATCGCTGCCCGTCATCTGGTTCAGCAGTGTCGATTTGCCCGCATTGGTGTAGCCGACCAGCGCGACGACGGGGATTTCGTTCTTCTCGCGGCTCTTGCGGCGCAGTTCGCGCTGCTTTTCCACCGCATCCAAGCGGCGGCGGAGTTCCGTCATGCGCTCGCGGATGTGGCGGCGGTTCATTTCCAGCTTTGATTCGCCCGGCCCGCGCGTGCCGATGCCGCCTGCCAGCCGCGACAGCACCAAGCCCTGCCCAATCAGGCGGCTGGACTGGTATTGCAGCTGCGCCAGCTCGACTTGCAGTTTGCCCTCGGCGGATGATGCGCGCTGGGCGAAAATGTCCAGGATCAGCGTCGTGCGGTCAACCACCTTCACGCGCAGAATCTCCTCCAGATTGCGCGCCTGAATGCCCGTCAGTTCCTCGTCAAAAATGCACAAATCAGCTTCCAGTGCCTGACACTGCCGGCACAATTCATCCGCGCGCCCGCGCCCGATGAACAGCGCCGTATCCGGCTTATCCTTTTTTTGCAGGAATTGCCCCACGACCTCCGCCCCGGCGGTGTCCGCCAGGCGCGCCAGTTCATCCAGCGATTCCATGCTCTCGATGCCCATCAGCACAGCGCGCTCCTTGGCATGTGTGCCCTTCTCATCCGCCTCCCAGCCGACAATGCGGTCACTCTCGGTGATTTGCCGCATCCAGTCGCCATCGGGCGTCTTGTACCAGCGGACGGGCTCGTCCATCAGCAGATTCTGCTTCTCCACCAAAAACGCGCTCTGCACAAACGTCGGCTCGCCCTTCAAGCAGCCGATGGCGACCATTGCGTCATAGCGGAACGACCGCAGCGCCGACAAATCCACATCGGAGAGGCGACCGTCGCCATTGGGGTGGGTGTGGATGCAGCGGACGCAGCTCAGGCGCTGAGTGTTGCGGCGCAGGCGGTAGTCGCGCAGCTCCACGTCCCGATCAGTGCCGATGGACACGTCCACCACTTCGCCGTCGCGCGTAATGTACACCGCGATTTCCCGGTTCAGCACGCCCGTAAAACGCGCCAGCACCTGCATCAGCTCGTGCGGGAGGAACGTGTCCTCATCCACCTCATAATCGTATAATTGACCAAGCGCTTCTATCAGCGTATCGCGCACGCCGGTCACATTGCCATGCACCTGCTGTTTCATGATTGCTCCTTTGTCTGTCCCTTTTTCTCATGCCGAATCGGCTTCACGCGCTTGCGCAGGCTGGTGAAGATGGAGTCCGCGCAGCCCACAAGCAGGCACAAATAATAGGTAATAAACCGCCACACCAGCAGCGCGACGGACACCGTGCCGCCGGTAAAAACGCTGCCGAAGTAAACGAGAAATCCGCCTTCCTGCGCGCCGGACGCGCCCGGCAGGGGCGTGTAGCTGGCGGACACGAACAGCAGGAACGAAACCGTCAGCACATGATACCACGGCGTGCCGGTCAGACCCATGGCACGGTACACCAGCAGCGGCACGACCATCAGGCACGACATTTCCACCACCGAAATCACAAGCTGCGCCAGCAGGTGCATCGGGTGATGCACCAAATCCATCAGCGAACCGTGGAAATGCTCAATCGTCGTTTCGGCGGATGCCTGCCATTGCTCCGGCTTCTTGCAGATGTGGATTTTCGTCAGGAAGCGGATGCCCCACTGCACAATTTTCTCCACCCACGAGCGGTGGAACGTCACCAGCAGAATCGACGGCACACAGAAGGAATTCACCACGCAGCCCAGGATAATCAGCGGGATGACGTTGCCCAAGTGCTCCGCCACATACACGCGGTTGCTCAGCCACAGCAGCAGCGTCATCACCACCAATGTCAGCTGATTGAAGAAATACCGCGCCGTCAGCGCCGATGTGGCCACACCCGCGGGAATCGAGCGCTGGCTCATCAGGTAAATCTGCATCGGCTGACCACCGGACGAGCCGGGCGTGACATTCGCATAATAAATGCCCGCGAAGGAGAAATGCGTCGCCGTATTCAGGCTGACTTTGTACCCCTCCATCCGCAGGAAGGTGCACAGCCCCGCGCCCTCGGCATACACATAGCCGACCATCGCCAGCAGGCACAGCAGCAGCCACCGCTTGTCCAGCGTGAAAAGCACGTCCCATGCGTTCATCAGCTCCGGGTTGTTGAACGCAATCAGTACCACAACCAGCATTGACAGGAGGATAAAGCCAATGCTGAGAATCCTGCCCCATTTCTTTTTCTTCAAGGAAGGAGCCCCTTTCGTCGTAATCCCCGCCTATTGTACCACAAACCCGCGCCTTTCGTAAAGGGCAGGAAATGTCATTTTCGGCGGAGCGAGTGGGCATTTTCATGAGAATTTCATGAGAATGTTATAACTTCCGGCGGATAGATTGCGGGTCATGCGCCAGCCGAATCGCCGCGCGCTGCAATTTTCGCATCCACTTGGGCAATGGATGACGCGCCTGCTCCGCGTCCGTCTGCATCAAGCGCCACTGCACCCGCGTCGTGTCCCCGCCCGCTTGACCATCCAGAAAAGCGTTTTCCACCTCCGCACCTGCCCGAAGCGCCCCTGTGTGCAGGAAATGTTCAAACGCCGCGCAGCCATCCTGCGGACGGAAGTGCATATCCATCAGCCGCACCCCAAACGTATCCGCCATATCCGCAACGAACCGCATCGCGTCCGTCTGCATCTGCTGCACCGTGCTGCTCGGCACGTCCGCCTGCCCCAGCACCGCGCCGTGCGCGTCGTAGCCAATCGTCGCCGCGCCTCTTTCCAGCAGAAACTGCTCCCGCGCCACCCACGATACATACGGCGACGTGCCGTACAGCGTCCGGAACGGCACACCTCGGCGCATCGGCAAATCGCTGTCAATGTGGGTGATGTATGCTGTCACGTCCGCCCCTGTCAGCCGCTGAATCACCGTTTCCGACCGCAGGTTGTACCCCACGTCGAACGTCGCGCATTTGCCCGCGAACATCGGCAGCAAATACGCCTTCGCATTCTTTTCGTACTGCTGATATTTTTCCGCATCATACCCTTTTTCGCGGAAGATGCGCACGAAGTTCCACTGCGTCCGCACATCCATCCGCTGATTCATCGGCATTTCCGCCGCCAGCGCCGTCTGCGCCCTCTCCGACGCAATCGGATGCAGGAGCGTCAGCAGCGAATCCGGCGTGTGGGCGGTCATGTCGATGAGCAGCGGCAGGGACAGTAGGTCGATTGCTTTGGGAAATTGCAGGGGCAGCGCCGCCTGACGCGAAATGCGCACATAACCCGTTTCCACCGGCAGATGCAGGACGCTGTTCAGCCGCTCGAAAGCCGCCTTAACGTAATACCCGTCCCGCGCCAGAAAATTCACCCGCGCATAGCCGTTTTGCCGTACCTCCCACGCCAGCCACATCGCCTGACTGAACAGGTACGCCCCCAGCGCGGCATACCCCGGCGTCATGTTTCGCAGCTGCATCGCCTGAATCGCGCGTAGTCCCAGAAAGCGCTCGGCTTCATACGCGCCCGTGAAGGTCGTCAGGTGCGCGTAATTTTCCCGCAAAAACCATTTTTGCTGATGGTTCAGCGGAACCTCGCCGTCCGCCGGAATCCGCATTTTCTGCCGCAATTGCTGTTCCGTCTCGCACAGCGGCATGAGGTCAGCGCCCGCGATTTCGGATAATCGCCGATAGATTTCCGGCAGATTCTCCCCGTGGAACTGCCCCCGCAGCGCCGGAAAATCCACCTCGTCGGACAGCGCCAGCAGCTTCCGCGCATCCGGCTGCATCAGCGCATAGAGGTCGCTTTCGCAGAAAAGGGCGCTATTTTGATGGGATTGCTTCATCTCATATACCTCTCAGTCGCCGCTGTGTTCGTCCATCATGCTGATAAATTCGCCCGCCGCCGTCCAGCGCGTCAGGGGCATTCCCGTGCCGGAGCGGAGCGGTTCGGGGTTCGGCAGTGCCGTCACGGGCAGCGCGCCGCCGAGGAACCGGGCCACTTCCTCGCGCGGGCGCACCGTGGCCGACAGCCCGATGCGCTGGGCCGGAGCCTCCAGCAAATCGTCTAGCCGCTCCAAAGACAGCGACAGATGCGCCCCGCGCTTGTCGCCGGCCAGGGCGTGCACCTCGTCCACGATGACCGTCTCAACCGTGCGCAGCGCCTCACGGGCCGACGAAGTGAGCATGAGGTACAGCGACTCGGGCGTCGTGATGAGAATGTCGGGCGGATTGCGGGCGATCTTGCGACGCTCGTCGGCGGGGGTGTCGCCGGTGCGCATGGCCGTGCGGATTTCGGGGGCTTTCGCACCGCAACGCGCGCCCTCAGCGGCTGCGAGCTCGGAAATGGCTGAAAGCGGTCCCTGCAGGTTGCGGTCCACATCGGCACCAAGTGCCTTTAGCGGCGATACGTACAGCACACGCACGCCGCGAACCCACTTCTCGCCCGCCTCGGCGGTGCGCGCCTTCTCGGCCATAAGCGCATCGATGGCCCACAGAAACGCCGCCAGCGTCTTGCCCGAACCCGTCGGCGCTATCACGAGCGCGTTTTCACCGCGGGCGATGGCTTCCCACGCCTCGGCCTGCACTGCAGTGGGCGCACCGAAGGCAGCGGCGAACCATTGGCGCACCGGCCCCGAGAACAGCGCGAGACCGTTCTCTTCCATGCTTCCGACGACTTCGTATCCAGCATCCATAGGTTCGACGCCCTTGCCTTCGACGGAACTTCCCCGCATATCCAGCGCCTCGCTCACAGAAGCCCCTGCTCCTTGAACGCGCCCAGCACTGACTTCAGTGCCAACTTGCGCGCCGTCAACTGTTGATAGGTGGCCGTGCGCGTCTTGCCCTGCGCCCGCAGGCCCTCAAGGGTCGCGACTCCCGACTCCTGCTCCGCCAACAGATTGGCCAGCACCGCCTCGAACCGCGCAAGGCGCTCGGTATCATCCATTCCCATTCCCCTTTCGCGCACCTGAGAGCTTAGGCGACATCGGCAGCGGCAAGGTCTTTGTCGACGAGCCACCGCAAATAGTCGGAACGCTTCATGCCCAAGCTATCCGCCCGCTTATCCATGCGCTCGATCTTCTGCTCGGTCTCCTTAAAGCCCACGAGCCTCAAATGCTCCCCGAACTTGAGGGGCCGGCCGACAATCACTTCCCCCACTGGCACGCCATCAACGTCTCCGGCATCCCATGGCGCAGCAAGAGCCTCAATCTCCTCCCGGGTTACGCCAAACATCTCCTCAATTTCCTTGTCGGTTTTCATCATTACCTCCTGACCATACCCAGCTCTCGAAGGACTTTTTCCGAAGGAGGCGTCATGGCGTGATAAATAAGCACTCTGTCTCCTTGGTCTCTTGCAACCATCTGAATGGGTCGATGCATTTGGTCGAACCCAATAGCAAGAATCTTATCTTCATCCGGAGATGCCCTGTGCTGCTGCACTACAAAATTCCTCCAAGCATACTCGATTTCCCTACTGCTCAAATCATGCTTGAGCGCGTGCTCGTGCACAACGATTTCGATCATCGCTACCTACTTTCGTTAAACGAAATTATACTGCAGGGCGAGTGGCTCGGCAACAACCATCAACAAGCGTTGCCTCGCTGAAACCGTCTGAGAAAATGTGAGGGAAAACGGCCCATGACAGCCTCCTTTACATCGGACGGCTGTCCTTCGAGCACAGAAGTTAGGGATATACCCAGCCTTTAGAACATTTGTTTTCGTTCATTATAAGGGAACAGATGTTCTTGTCAAGAGTGAGTTTTGCCAACTTGCCTATGAAGCCGAGACGGGCGTCGCCTCCCCTGTTCCCTCCTGGTAGAATTCGATGAGATCGATGAGCTCTTGCTTGGAATGCACGTCGGTCTTGGCGTATATGTGCTTGATGTGCGTCTCGATGGTGCTCTTGGAAAGGGTCATGACCTCGCGCATGTAGGGCACCGATCGGCCGCGGCCCAGATAGCGCAGCACCTCGGTCTCGCGCGGCGAGAGCTTGAAGGCCTCAGCCATGGCCGCCACGTAGTCGACGGCTTTGGCCTG
>OGOJ01002630.1_pt1 | contig 11063 bp, 9 predicted proteins | sample 1552601 | NCBI WGS metagenome assembly OGOJ01 (sample SAMEA2580184, study PRJEB22360) | human gut metagenome | biome: human gut; feature: human-associated habitat; material: faeces | place: Denmark | collected 2008/2010
TCCATCGAGGGAGCTGTAGGAGGCGTTGCGGGAGCGGCGCTTCTTGGAGTGATTTATGCAGCGGCAACACAGGGAAAAATGGCTGAGTATGCCTTGATCTGCGCAGTTGGAGCTCTGATCTCCATGGTGGGTGATCTGGCTGCATCTGCGATCAAAAGAAACCAGAACATCAAGGACTATGGAAAGCTGATCCCGGGCCATGGAGGAATCCTGGACCGTTTTGACAGTGTGATCATCACAGCCCCTGTTATTTACTATCTTGCAAAAACGATTCTTGGAATTTAGGAGACATTAGAAATGAAGAATATTGCAATTTTAGGTTCTACCGGCTCCATCGGGACCCAGACACTGGATGTGGCAAGAAAAAACGAAGACCTTCGTGTTGTTGCAGTCAGTGCAGGCAAAAGTGTGGAGAAGCTGGAAGAGCAGATCCGTGAGTTTCATCCGCTTCTGGCAGCAGTCTGGGATGAAAAAGCAGCCCGGGACCTGAAAACACGTATTGCGGACACGGATACAAAGGTAGTCAGCGGAATGGAAGGACTTCTGGAGCTTGTGTCCATGCCGGAATCAGAAATTCTTGTCACTGCGATCGTGGGAATGATCGGGATCCGTCCTACCATGGAAGGAATCCGTGCCGGAAAGGACATTGCCCTGGCAAATAAGGAAACCCTTGTCACAGCCGGTCATCTGATCATGCCCATGGCAAAGAAATATGGCGTATCTATCCTTCCGGTAGACAGTGAACACAGCGCTATTTTCCAGGCTATCCACGGAGAAGAAAACAAAGAGATCCACAAGCTTCTGATTACGGCATCCGGTGGTCCCTTCCGCGGACGTACCACAGAAGAGCTGCGAAGGGTCACTGTTGCAGATACTCTGAAGCATCCAAACTGGGTAATGGGACGAAAGATCACCGTAGATTCCGCAACCCTGGTAAACAAAGGGCTGGAAGTTATGGAAGCCAAATGGCTGTTTGACATGGATCTGGATCATATTCAGGTGGTGGTGCAGCCGCAGAGTATCATCCATTCCATGGTGGAGTTTAAGGATGGTGCGATCATGGCACAGCTTGGAACTCCGGATATGAGACTTCCGATCCAGTACGCTCTGTACTATCCGCACAGACGATATCTGGACGGAGACCGCCTTGATTTCACGAAGCTTCATGAGATCACATTTGAGGTTCCGGATATGGAGACATTCCGGGGACTTCCTATGGCGATCCAGGCATCCCGGGAGGGCGGAAGTATGCCGACTGTCTTTAATGCAGCCAATGAGCTTGCAGTAAAGAAATTCCTGGAGGAAAAGATCGGCTTTCTGGATATTTATGAGATTATTGCACAGTCTATGGAAAGACATAAAAAAATCGCACATCCGGATCTGGATGAGATCCTTTCTGTAGAGCAGGATACTTATCAGTGGATCGAAAGCAGGTGGTAAATTGAGATTTGTGATTGCTGTAATTATTTTCAGTGTTGTGATACTGATCCATGAGCTGGGACATTTTCTTCTGGCAAAAAAGAACCATATCGAGGTATTGGAATTTTCTCTTGGTATGGGACCCAGGATCATAAGTACAGTAAAGGGCGGCACACGTTATTCCGTGAAACTGTTTCCTCTTGGAGGTTCCTGCGCCATGGCCGGAGAGGATGCGGAAGATGACAGTCCGGGAACCTTTAATTCGGCTCCTGTGTGGGGCAGGATCGCAGTGGTTGCTGCAGGTCCGATATTTAATTTTCTGCTGGCATTTGTTTTGTCTGTGATCATTGTAGGCTGTATGGGCTATGATCCGGCAACCGTATTAGAAGTAACCCCAAATTCTGCTGCGGAAAAGGCCGGATTGAAAAAGGGCGATGTGATCACGGAATATCAGGGCTACCATATTGATCTGGGGAAAGATCTTTATGTATATTCGTATCTCAACGAACTGAAAGAGGGAGATACCATCCGGCTGAAAGTAAAACGTGATGGAAAGGAACAGGAGATTTCCTATAAACCAGATGTAAATGTGCGGTATCTTCTTGGCTTTAACCGTTCCGATGTAAATTCCATGACAGTGGAATCACTGATCAAGGGAATGCCACTGGAAGAGGCAGGTCTGGAAGCCGGCGATGTGATCACGAAGATCAATGGTGTGGAGGTCCCGGATGGAAATGCATATGAAAAATACATCGAGGAGCATCCGTTATCCAAGAAACCTGTGACAATCACCTATGAGCGTAACGGACTGGAATATGAGGCAGAGATAACACCAAGGGAATACAGAACACCGGTTTCCGGTTTCGGATATAACACATACAGTGAAAAGACTTCCGGCTTTAATGTTCTGAAATATGGTGCTGTGGAAGTGAAATACATGATCCGTACTACGATCTTAAGCCTGAAAGAGCTTGTGACCGGTCACCTTGGAATGAAAGACTTAAGTGGTCCTGTGGGTATTGCGGATGCCATTGGCGACACTTACGAACAGTCCAAGAGTGAGGGAACGCTGATGATCTGGATGAATTTGTTGAATATGGCAGTTCTTCTTTCTGCAAACCTGGGAGTGATGAACCTTCTTCCTCTTCCTGCGCTGGATGGAGGAAGGCTGGTATTTCTGGTGGCAGAAGCGATCCGGAGAAAACCGGTAAACCGTCAGGTAGAAGGCATGATCCATTTTGCAGGGCTGATGCTTTTGATGGCGTTGATGGTTATCGTTATGTATAATGATATTCTGAAGATATTCTGATGAGGATTATGAAGTAAAGATATATAAAAGATGGAATGGTCAGGAAGATGTCCGGATTGTTCCATCTTTTTTTAATGAAACATATGAAACCAAGATGAAACACATGAAACAAGATTGACATTCTATTTGTAACTTTGTACAATCAAAAATGTAGATAGCGATATTAAATCGTGCAAAATACTAAAAGAAATAAGGAATAAATCTCAAATAATAAGAAAAAATCACATAAGGAGATGAGACAATGGCAGGTACAATCAGAAAGGTTGCACAAATGGCACATGTGTCTCCAGCAACTGTTTCAAGATATTTTTCAGGACAGAATGTAGTGAGTGATGAATTATCCAGAAGAATTGAGGAGGCAGCTAATACGGTTGGTTATGTGCCAAATCATCCAACACGTAAGTCAGATGGTGTGATCGTAGTTCTGATTCCTAATCTGGAATTTGGATATTTCAGTGAATCTATAAAGGAGATTATCCGGCAGATGCCAAAATACAAATGTAGAGTGATATTTCTTCCTACATTTCCGGGAGATGATAGTTATAAGAGTATCCTGAAGGAATTGTATGTGATGGGAGTTATTTATCTGGAGGAGGAGATTGACCGTGAGGTGATACGATATATCCGGGCAAAGAATATCAAAGTGGTTATGCTGGGAGGCGCAGCTTTTGACAGCAGATGCGATATGGTACACATTAACGATATGATGGCTGCTTACGAGGGAATGAAATATCTTCTTGAAATGGGACACAGGGAGATACTGATTCTGACTGATCTTTCTACAAGCATCAGTTCAGGATTCCAGCGGTTAGTTGGCTGTAAGAAGGCAATGGAGGAATATGGACTTATGTTCAGTGATGACATGGCAGAATACGGTCAGCTTACCTTCGAAAAAGGCTATCGATCTATGAACAGTGCATTGCGAAAGAAAAAGAAGTTCACTGCAGTGTTTGCTTTTTCCGATGAGACTGCGGTAGGAGCAATTACAGCGCTAAATGAACATGGTTTGAAGGTTCCGGAAGATGTATCCGTTTTGGGATTTGATGGATTAAGTATATCAGAGCGGGTGGTTCCTAAACTTACTACGATTTATCAGCCACTGGATAAGATGGTGGAATGGACTCTTGAGATTTTGTGTAACAAAAGTAGAAACAGAGAAGAAAATATAGAGTATACACTACCCTATAAATTATTGGAAAGAGGAACTGTACTCAGAAGGGAGGAAATATAAAATGGGGGGGAAGAGCTTTAAAGATATTCTTTGGAAAATATTTAGATTTGTTTTCCTGGGATTTATGGCACTGATTTCAGTAGGACCATTAGTATGGATCGTGATGTCATCCTTTAAATCCAATAAGGAGATCCTATCATCTGCATTTGCACTGCCTACATCATTAAGCTTTAATGGGTATAAGGCTGCATTGGATTTGGCTCCAATTTTTAAGTTTTATGGAAACAGTGTTGTGATTTCTTTCACAAGTACCCTGCTAAATATCCTGATTGTTTCCATGGCTGCCTATGTGTTGGCCAGATATACGTTTAAGGGAAGTACCTTTATCACATTGCTTTTATCTGCGTCTCTTCTTGTACCTACTTCAGCACTTCTGATGCCAATCTATAAGATCATGATGGGAATCGGAATGTTTGATACAAGGTCAGGGCTTGTACTTGTGTATGCGGCACTGGGACTTCCTACTTCACTTTTCGTATTCAAAAGCTATTTTCAGGGTATCCCCAAGGAACTGGAAGAAGCTGCCTATATTGACGGAGCCGGGTTTTATCGGACATTCTTTGTAATTGTATTTCCATTGGCTAAATCAGGACTTGCAACAGGGGCAATTTTACAGTTCCTGACGTCATGGAATGAGTTCATGTTCGGACTCGTTCTTACCAAAAGCACAGAAGTAAGGACCCTTCCTCTTGCTCTGAATTATTTTACATCTCAGTTTTCGTTTAACTATACAGCGATGTTTGCGGCATTGACTATGGTAATTCTACCAAGTATCGTAATCTATGTATTGCTGCAGGAACAGGTTACTACCAGTATGGTAGCAGGATCTGTCAAAGGTTGAAGATGAAAATTTATAAATTATATAAAAGGAGGCAATTAATATGAAAACAAAAAAGGTGATGGCCACAGTATTGTCAGCAGTGACAGCATTATCCATGGCAGGAGGCATGGCCACAACAGTAAAAGCGGATGATGTGACAGAAATCACATTTCCTACATCCTGGGTTGGTGTCAGTGTTAATACAGAATGGTTCCAGGATCGTCTGGAAGCTTTTAATGAGGAGTACGGTGACAGTATCAAGGTCAATGTGGAAGAAATCGCAGGTGATCAGAACTATGTGGATAAGCTGAAAGTTCTGTATTCTTCCAATTCTCTTCCGGATACATTCAGTACAGGTGGATATAATCTGATTGATTCAATGAAGGATCAACTTGTCGACCTTACTGATTATGTAGATGATGACTGGAAAAAACTTGCAACTGATGCATGCTGGGATGTAAACTCCCGCGATGGTAAGATTTATGGAATTCCTTATACCAGACAGGTAATAGGATACTTCTACAACAAAGATCTCTTTGCTCAGGCAGGAATTGAGAAACCGGCAAAGACATGGGACGAGTTCTTTGAGCAGTGTGACAAGCTTCTGGATGCAGGCATTACACCGCTTTCCATGGATACTGCAGATTCCGGTTGGGTAACTTCACTGATGCTTGGTGCTATGATTGGTGAGAGCGATGAGGGAGAACAGTTTATGAATACCATGCTCCCGACAGATTATAATACAAAAGAATTTATCGATGCAGCAACCAGGATTCAGACCATGTTTCAGAAATATACAACTCCGGATGCAGTTGGTGGAAAATATGAGAATGCTGCAAGCAACTTCTTTATGGGACAGACAGCTATCATTGCAAATGGTCCTTGGATGATTAGCGATTTCTATGATACTTCTATGGTTGAAGATGGATTTGCAGATAAAGTCGGTACTGCAATGTATCCTGGTGATGTTATGTATAACAGTGGAAAAATTGGCTTTAATGTTGCTTCCAAGGATGAGAAAACACTGGATGCAACTCTTACATTTGTAAAATTCCTCACAAATGAGGAGAGCCAGCTTAAAATGCTTGAAATTACAGGCGATATTCCGGCTATGGAGGGTCTTACATCTGATAATGTAAAGCCACTTGTAAATGAAGTCATCGCAAACGGCGATAAAGCAGCGCACAGTATTAATGATTTCCAGAGCCTTTGGTATGCAAATGTAGTGGATGAGATCAGTATTCAGTATCCGCTTCTTGCGCAGGGTGAAATTACTCCGGAAGAGTTCGCACAGGCTCTTACAGACGCTGCACAGAAAAACTGATAATTATATGATTTCCGCGGCTTCGGCAGGACATACCTTCTTCTGAAGTCGCCGGAGGCTAAGAACAGACTGAAACAGGAGAGATGAGAAATGAAAGTTAAAAAATGGAAACTGGCAAGCTTTCTTTTGCCGTGTCTGCTCCTTTTTGCATTGATTTACCTGGCTCCGATGTGTATGGTGTTTGGAAGTTCATTTTTTGAATGGAAAGCAGGCGGTGTATTTAAATTTATTGGACTGGATAATTATATCAATGCTTTCCGGAACGACGCACGAATGCTTACAGCACTGAAGAATACGGGAATCTGGGTTGTGCTTCAGTCTGTTGTGCATGTGATGCTAGGAACTGTGATCGCGTTTATGCTTTCAAAAAGAAAAAAAGGTTGGAAAGTCCTCAGAACTATCTATATGATCCCGAATGTGGTATCTGCAGCGGCACTGGCTGTTATTTTCCTGAATGTATTTAATGCGCAGTATGGTATTATCAATTCTTTTGTAAAAACAGTAACCGGGAAACCATTTATGAAAAACTGGTTCTTTGATCAGAACAGTGCCTTTATCACAGTTACATGGAGCTGGCTTCTGTATACAGGAATGATCATCATTCTTGTGCTTGCAGGTGTTCTGTCCATTCCCGAGGATGTTGTGGAAGCGGCCAAGATCGATGGTGCTACAGACATGCAGATCAATATGAAGATTCGTCTCCCACTGATCCGTACTATTATTGGAACCTGTGAGATTCTGGCGGCAACCAGTATGCTGAGAGAATTTGAACTCATTTATCTGACAACCAACGGAGGGCCGGGAGATACAACACTGAATCTTCCACTATACCTGTACAAAACATCTATGACAGATAATAATTATGGTTATGCCAACATGATGGGAGTAATTCTTATTATTGCAGGGGTAATTGTAGTAAGTGCCATTAATCGGTTGTTTAAGATGAATGAGGCAGACTACTAAAAAGACAGAAAGAGGAGGAATTACAGATGAAAATAGCAGTAATCGGCGGTGGTGGAGTACGTTCCATGTTTTTGGCAAAAAGCCTTGCTCAGAGCAGTTTGGAATTGGGGATCAACCAAGTGATTTTTATGGATAATGATCCAAAGAAGCTTAATATCTATGGTAAAATGGCACAGCAGGTTGCAAAACGTCTGCAGCCAGACTTGCAGCTGGAACTTACCGGCGACCCTGTAGAAGCCATTAAAGATGCAGATTATATCATAACAACGATTCGTGTTGGAGAGGATGATATGCGTATCCAGGATGAACGAGTAGCTCTGAATCTGGGGGTTCTGGGGCAGGAAACTACCGGTGCGGCAGGGTTTTCTTTTGCTATGCGTTCTGTGCCGGCTCTGGTAAAATATTGTGAGCTTGCAAAAAAATACGCTTCTCCGGATGTAAAGATCTTTAACTTTACCAACCCAGCGGGAGTAGTATCTCAGACTCTGCGTGATATGGGATATGATTTTACCTATGGTATCTGCGATGCTCCAAGTAGTCTTCTCCATTCCTTTGCAAAAATGTATAAGGTTCCGCAAAATTCTGTGACGGGAGACTGCTATGGATTGAATCATCTTTCTTTTTTTGACAGTATTAAGCTGGATGGAAAAGAGATTTTGCCGGAGCTTTTAAAAGATGAAAGATTGTATACGGATACAGATATGCGTTTCTTTAAAAAAGATCTGGTAGAGCATATGGGATGTATTCTTAATGAATATTTGTATTATTTTTATTACAGAGAAGAAGCAGTTCAGCATATTTTGGATGCGGGTATCACCAGGGGAGAAGTGATCCGTGATGTGAATATCCATATGACGGAGGAACTGTCACACATGGATGTCGAAAATGATTTTGAAAACTGCCTGAAGGTTTATGATAAGTGGTATGGCAAACGTGAAGATGCTTATATGGCAAATGAGACCGGCGTATCCAGAGCAAAAGAACCCTATCATTTTGATGTTTATGCAAAGGATGATGGAGGCTATGCAGGTGTTGCCCTGAAATATATCCGTTCCAAATTAAGTGGAAAAGACAGTGAGATGATCCTTTGTGTACCGAATAACGGAGCAATTCCGGGACTCCTTAATACAGACATTGTGGAAGTTACATGTGATCTTAAAGATGGTGAGATGATTCCGCATAAAGTCCCAAATCCCGGGGAATTGCAGATGGAACTTATTCGCAGGGTGAAGATTTACGAAAGGCTGGCTTCTGAAGCAATCCGTACAAGAAGCATTAGTAAAGCAATTGACTGCCTTATGGTGCATCCTCTTGTCAATTCCTACTCACTGGCCAAGAAACTGGTGGAAACATATTTAGCCACAAATAAAGACTATATGGAGGAATGGAACTGATATGAGTTTTGTAGGTGGCGTAGGCTATTCCAATATTGATCTGATCTATTCTGGTCTTGATAGACTGCCTGATAAGGGAGAGGAGATTTTCGCCAGAGGATTTTCCATGCAGTTTGGTGGTGGGATTCCGGCTACCATGATCAATCTTTCAAGGCTTGGAGTTGAGTCCAGAATTATTACTTTTGCAGGGCATGATCTTTTTTCGGAATTTGTGAAAAAAACACTGAATAGCTATCCGGTAAAAACTGTGAATCTTTATAAAGGAAACAAGATGCCGGTGGTGCTGTCTTCCACCTTGCTATATTGTGGTGACAGAAGTTTTATTTCATATACAGACGGAATGGATCTTAATGATGCTGTTATGGATGAAGTTTATGAAAATCTGAAAGGTGCATATGTGGTAGATATGCATGTTGGATTTTTAGATGTGTATAAAAGACTGAAAAAAGATGGTTGTATCCAGATTTTTGATACGGGATGGGAAGATGATCTGACATTGGAAAAATACAAGGATTATCTGGAAATTGCAGATTATTATATTCCCAACCAGAAAGAGGCCATGAAGATTACAGGAACGTCCAGTGTGGAAGAGGCTGCTGACATTCTGTCGGAATTTTTTTCTGACGTGACGATCAAAATGGACAAGGAAGGGTGCCTGCTTAAAAATAAGGATGGAATAAAAATCATATCTTCTGTACAAAATGTAAAAGCTATTGATGCAACAGGAGCAGGAGATGCATTTATGAGTGGCTTTATTTATGGACTTTATCATCATTATCCAATTGAACAGTGCATTAAGTTTGGAAATGTAACAGGAAGTGCGTGTGTTCAGGGAATGGGCTGTATCAGCAATTTTGTCAATGAAGAACAGCTCTTGGAAATTGCGGGAACGCTAGAAGTCAGAGAACTTTGAAGAGGTGGAAAAAATTTATAATCTGTAACTGAAAAAGGTGTCTCTTATTTGTATATCAGGTAAGAGACATTTTTTTTATGCAAACATATACTAGCAGAGAACCAGTGTGCTTTCAGGCACAAAAAGGAGCCTCTGTTTATGAAAAATCATTCTTATATTTCCATGCAGCAGGATATGCCGGATCAGGGACAGCTGCAGGTGACGGTGCTGGACAGTGCCAGTAACCGTCCTGTGGAAAATGCTACAGTGCGGATCTCGTACACAGGAGTCCCGGATAATGTGATCGAAGAAATCCGTACGGATTCCTCCGGAAAAACGCCCATGCTGGAGCTAGCAGCTCCTCCACTGGAATACAGCATGAAACCGGTGGAGCAGCAGCCTTATGCAGAATATACAGTTCGGATCAGTGCAGAAGGTTTTACACCAAAAGAAGTTGCCGGGACAGAAGTTCTTCCCCATTCCATTGCCAGGCAGGGAGCATCCCTTAGCAGACAGCAGGGTAGTGGAGAGGACTATCAGCGGATCGTCATCGGACCCCATACGCTTTTTGGGGAATATCCTCCCAAAAATCCGGAAGCAGAGATCAAGCCGATAAATGAAACCGGAGAGATCGTATTAAACAAAGTGGTGATCCCGGAGTATATCGTAGTCCACGACGGGCCAATAGGGGATACCTCTGCACAGGATTATTATGTAAGATATAAGGATTATATCAAAAACGTGGCCAGCAGTGAGATCTACGCAACTTGGCCGGAGGACACGATACGTGCCAATGTTCTGGCAATCATGTCGTTTACTTTGAACAGAGTTTATACAGAGTGGTACCGGAATAAGGGTTATGATTTCACCATTACATCCTCCACAGCATACGACCACAAATGGATCCATGGCAGGAATATTTTTGAGAGTATAGACCGGATCGTGGATGAACTTTTTGAAAACTACCTTTCCAGACCGGATGTACGTCAGCCGATCCTGACCCAGTACTGTGACGGACACCAGGTGCAGTGCAGGAACCGGGGATGGATGACCCAGTGGGGAAGCAAAGCTCTGGGAGATCAGGGATATTCCGCAATTGAGATCCTGCGGAGCTTCTATGGAAACGATATGTATATCAATGTGGCGGAAGCAGTTTCCGGGATTCCCGCGTCCTGGCCGGGATATGACCTGACTATCGGTGTTACCGGAGAAAAGGTACAGCAGATCCAGGAACAGCTTAATGCCATAGCAAAAGCCTATCCTGCCATCCCGTCAGTGACTGTGGATGGTATTTATGGTCCGGCTACTGCTGCATCTGTAAAAAAATTCCAGAATATATTCGGACTTCCCGCATCCGGAGTGGTGGATTATCCAACCTGGTATAAGATACAGGACATTTATGTAGCAGTGACCAGGATAGCGGAGCTGCAGTAAATATAAAAATAATAAAAATGTTCCTGGCCATTTTCGGAGTGATCTGATCGGGGCTGAGGTGTAATGCGTGAACATGATTTCAGAAAAAATATTTGACGTTTTAGAATAAACCAAGTATAATGGCTGTTTGTATCTTTGAACGTAAATTGTAAAGAGATTGCGTTTATGAGCATGTGAAAAAAGCGAAATGAGAATGTCTGCTTTACAAAAGGAGTGATGAAAATGACATTTTATCAGGAACTGCAGTTAAATCAGGCCGGCTCCAAAAGCCTGCTGA
>OGOJ01002633.1_pt1 | contig 11055 bp, 9 predicted proteins | sample 1552601 | NCBI WGS metagenome assembly OGOJ01 (sample SAMEA2580184, study PRJEB22360) | human gut metagenome | biome: human gut; feature: human-associated habitat; material: faeces | place: Denmark | collected 2008/2010
CCAAAGGAGTTGGCGATTTTAAAATTAATTTATTTATTTTAAAATCTTTTCTTGTTTTATACCAAAATCTTCATCTTCAACTTCTATTTGTTTTAATATTTCTTCAGTAGTAGTAAACCCAGATATAACTTTATATAATCCATCTTGTAACATTGTTATAACATCTTTATTATATACCAGACTTCTAAGTTCTTCTTTTCTAATACCAGCACTTATAGCATCTCTAATATCCTGATTTATTAGAAGTACTTCTTGAACAGCAATTCTACCTTTATAACCATGACTACAATGTGGACAACCAGTTAGATTAGCATCATACACTTCATTAATGTCTAACCCTAGAACAGTTTTAAATAAATTCTTTTCCATAACTGTTACTGGTCTTTTTCTTTTACAATTATCACATAATTTTCTAGCTAATTTTTGTGATACGATACCGGTTAATGCTGATGCAAGTAGGTATCTTTCTACATTCATATCTAATAGTCTTTCAATAGTATTTAAAGAGTTGTTGGTGTGAATTGTAGACAATACTAAGTGTCCAGTAATTGAAGCTCTTACTGCTATTTGAGCAGTTTCTGAGTCTCTTATCTCACCAATCATTATAACATTAGGGTCCTGTCTTAAAATACTTCTAAGAACTGTAGCAAAATCTAGTCCAATATCACTATTAACTTGAACCTGATTAACACCTTTAATATCCATTTCTACTGGATCTTCAACTGTAATTAAGTTAGAACCTTCAACATTCAATTTTTGAAGAAAAGAATATAGAGTAGTAGATTTACCAGTACCAGTAGCACCAGTAACTAATATTATACCATTAGGAAAATTTAACATTTTTAATATTTTATTATAGTTAGTTTCATTAAAATACAAATATTCTATACCTTTTAAACTCATAGAATAATCCATAATTCTTATTACTATTTTTTCGCCTCTTTTAGTTGGTAGGGCGGATACTCTTAAATCTAAATCTTTACCATTTAATTTATCTTTAATGGCTCCATCTTGTGGTAATCTTGTCTCAGTTATATTCATGCCAGCCATTATTTTAATTCTAGTAATTACATTTTGCTTTATTTCTTGAGGAAGAAAAGCATAGTTTCTTAATAAACCATCTATTCTAAATCTTACCATTATTCCTTCATCAGTAGGATCAAAATGCATATCACTTGCTCCTAGGTTTACTGCTGCTAGTATAAGATTGTTAACAGTAGTAACAACTGGTACTTTGGTAAAATCAATATTATTTTGCATGTTATTATTTTGAGGAATATTATTATTATTTTGCATATTGGCATTAATATTTTGATTATTATTTATTCTTTGATTACCTTTATTTACTTGGTTTTGACTATTTTGAACACTATTAACTGGTACTTTATTATTACCTTGCATATTATCCCTCTTTTCATTCTTTTTATTGATTTTATTCTATAAATATTATATAATATAATTAATTAAATAGCAATATAAAATAATAAAAAGGTGATAAATTATGAAACTAAATCGTAAAGGATTTATGATGGCTGAAGTAGTAGTAGTTTCTGTAATAATATGTACAGTACTCGTTACTTTATACACTTCACTTGTAAGAATTAATAATGCTTATGATACTAGAAATAGATATTATGATATTAATACTTTATATTTTACTGAAGAAGTAAATGATATTCTTATTTATATGAATTATATTAACGAGTATATTAGTACTAGTGAAAGTAAAGAAGTAGATTTAAGTAAGAATGTATTTTCAGGTTATAATTTTTATTCAGCATACAACATTAATACTGCTTTGGGTGGAAGTATTAAAATGTATTTCTCACTTTATGATGATAGTAGGGTAGAAGCACTTAAAAATATGAAGGATAATGCAACTTTTAAAGATTATATTTCTTATTTAAAGGATCATTTTGATTATGATGAAGAATATGAATATATACTTGTAACAGAGATGTGTAAAACAGGAGATGACTGCTACTACTATGGACTTAGGGTAAGGTGATGATATGAAATTAAATAGAAAAGGATATTTGACGGTAGAAATTATTTTGGCTTCTGCAGTAGCATTTGCTATAGCTTTCTTTTTAATGGAAATTACTGTTAAACTAGTTAGTAAGACAGATGATGTTTATCATGAAACTGTTATTACTTATGATGATGCTATTATGATTAATAATATTAAAGATAAAATAATAGATTATATTATTGAAACAGATGGTTTAGCTTTAGTTGAATGTAAAAATAATGAATGTAATATTTGGGGTGAAAGAGTAGGTGGAGCAACGGAAGAAAGATATTTATACTATGATGGTGAGAGTAAAGAGATTAGATTTTCTGAAGGTGCTGAAGAAGGAAAAGATAGGGTAACTTTATATGCAAAAAAAGTAGATGATAGTATTAGTGAAGTAGAGATTAGTAGTAATATTAATAGAAACGTTAAACCAAGTGATAGAATAGTTTTCTTTAATATTAAGTTAAAAAATATCTTTACTGATAATGCTTATGAAATGGTTATTCCTATTAATTTAACAAAGAAAGTAGAAGAAGTTGCAACAATATACTTATACATGTCGGGAAGATATGGAGATATGTCTACCACAATTTCATTTGATAAGAAAAAAAGTAATGGCTATGATGTAGACTTATATGCTAATTATGATCAGTTATTTGAATCTTCTCAAAATACTACTTTAATGGCCTGTTATCTTGATAAAGAAAAGAAAAATGTATATAATTTTAATAGTCTAGATACTATGAGATATCAGGGATATTACTTGGAAATAACAAATGGTATTCCTAATACATTGTATTGTGAATTTTATGAAAATTATTAATAAGAAGGTACTAGTTATCTTCTTTTTATTTGAAATTATCTTAGTTAGAAAGTATTTCACCGTGAATATTATATCTTATCTTGAGATAAATCGACAAAAAATTTATATTAATAGGTATATACTATTTTTGGTGATAAAATGAAAAGCAAATTAAAGAAAATAGTTATACCTATTTTTTTAGCAGTCATCTGTGGAACTTTATGTGGTAGGTTAATGTTTAATATCTATGAAGAGAAGGGTAGTAGTACTTTAAATTCTAATGTTATATATTTATTGCTAGATACATCATATAATAATTATGATGAAATGAAAGCTAGTACAATAAGTAGTAATTATATATATTATGAAGATAAAGGTAAATATAATGTAGTAGTGGCTCTTACTAAGAATGAAGATAATATAAGTAAGATAGAAGAATTATATAATAAGAAATTAACTATAAATAAATATTTAATAAATGATGAAGAAATAATAAATAAATTAAATGAATATGATGAAAAATTAAGTAATAGTACTAATAATGATGAAATAAAAGACATTATAAGGGATATGAATAACATTTATAAAGATAAAGAAGATATAAAAATGGTGAAAATTAGTTGACATTTCGTTTAATTTAATATAGAATTATATATGTAGCAACGGAGTAGTACTCAAGAGGCTGAAGAGGTGCCCCTGCTAAGGGTATAGAGTGGGAAACTGCTGCGAGGGTTCAAATCCCTCCTACTCCGCCATAATAAAAATTAAGTCCATTAAGGACTTTTTATTATATAATAAGAAGGTGATTTATATGTTTAAGGAAGAACTATCTTTAGTACCACATTTACCTGGATGTTACCTTATGAAGAATAAAGATAACATTGTTATTTATGTTGGAAAAAGTAAGAACTTAAAAAATAGATTATCTTCTTATTTTCAAAGAGAACATACAGGTAAAACAATGATGTTAGTAAGAGAAATAGATCATTTTGAATACATAGTAACAAATACGGAGATGGAAAGTTTATTATTAGAAATAAATCTAATTAAAAAATATAATCCTAAGTATAATATATTATATAGAGATGATAAATCATATCCATATATTGAACTAACTAGTGATAAAGTACCAACTCTTAGAATAATAAGAAGAATTAATGTAAAGAAAGTAAAGAATAATCTTTTTGGTCCATATCCTAATGTAGGAGCGGCTCGTAAAGTAGTAGAAATACTAAATAGAATCTATCCATTAAGAAAGTGTAAGACTTATGAAAAAAGAGAATGCTTATATTATCATATCGGACAGTGTTTAGGATATTGTACTCATGAAGTTGATGAAAATAAAATAAAAGAGATGAAAAGTGAAATTATATCTTTCTTAAATGGTAATACTAAAGTACTTACTGATAGAATTACTGAAAAAATGAAGATATTCTCTGATAATTTAGATTATGAGAAGGCTTTAGAATATAAAGAACTATTAAACTATATCAATATAACTACTGAAAAACAAAAAGTAGATTTAGATAACAGTGTTAATATAGATGTGGCTTCTTACTATGCTAAAGATAACTATATTAGTATACAAATACTCTTTATAAGAGGAGGTAAACTACTAGATAGAAATAGAAATATCTTTCCAATGATTGATACAGAGGAAGAAGAATTTTCTAGATATTTATCCGAATTCTATAATAAGAATGTATCTATGCCTAAAGAAGTATTAGTACCAGATAACTTAAATAAAGAAGTATTTGAAGAAGTATTTAAGATAAAATTTATGACTCCTATTAAAGGTGAAAAGAAAAAAATACTAGATCTAGCCTATGATAATGCTAGAATATATTATGAAGAGCAAATGACTTATATTAAGAGAGATGAAGATAAGATTACTAATGCTTTAGAAGAATTAAAAGATAAATTAAAATTAGATAGTGTAGATAGAATAGAACTATTTGATAACTCAAATTTATTTGGTACTTTTAATGTATCAGGAATGGTAGTCTTTGTAGATGGTAAGCCTTCAAAGAATGATTATCGTAAATTTAAAATAACTAATGATAAGAATGATGATTATGGTACAATGAGAGAAGTAATATATCGAAGATATTTTAGAGTACTAAAAGATGGACTAGTAAAACCTAGTCTTGTAATAGTAGATGGTGGTTTGGGACAAATTAATGTAGCAAGAGAAGTAATTAATGAATTAGGACTAGATATTCCAGTATGTGGTCTTAAGAAAGATGATAAACATGCTACTAATGTTTTACTTGGCTTTGATCCAGTAGTAGAAATACCTATCGATAAAAGAAGTGACTTATTTCTTTTACTTACAAAGATGCAAACTGAAGTACATAACTTTACAATAAGTTATCATAAACAAATAAGAAGTAAGGGAGCATTATCAACAGTACTAGATAATATCGAAGGAATAGGAGAGGTAAGAAAGAATAAATTACTTAAGAAATATAAAACTATATCCAAAATGAAAGAAGCATCACTAGAAGAACTAGAAAAAATATTACCAAAAGATACTGCAATTACTTTTAAGGAATTTCTAGATAATTATGATAAATAATATAATATTTTTAGATATAGATGGTGTCTTAAATAGTGATAAATACTTCTCTAGTATCGAAGATAAAGAAGATACATATACTGACCCAGTAGCTAAGCTCCTTCTAGATATTGATATGACTAAAGTAAAATTACTTTTAAAAGTAGTCCGCATATCCCATGCTAAAATAGTTATATCATCAACCTGGCGAAGAATGAAATTGTATCCTTCTATCAAAGAAGCCCTAATAAATATTGGCCTTCCCATAGTAGGAGAAACCCCTTTTCTAGAGGGTCAAAGAGGTGAAGAAATAAGAACCTATCTAGCAGATAATCAAGTAGATAACTTTTGTATAATAGATGATGAAGTATTTAAAGATTATCAAGAACTAGAAGATAATCTAATAAAAACTAACTTCTACGAAGATGGGTTAACAAAAGAACATGCTAATGAAGTAGTTAAAAGATTAAGTAAGTAGTATTTGTATGCCCTCTAGATCTTTGTTCTAGAGGGTTATCTTTAGCCAAATACTTTGTCTAAAGATAAAGTATCAACCATACATATTATATATAAGTTAAAAATATAAAAAGTTAGTCTTTTATTAATAAAAAGATAAAATATTAAAAAAATATTGAGAAAAATAAAGAAAAAAGCTCTAAAATATTGACAAAATCATAAAATAATAGTAAAATCATAATCGGTACATTTTGTTGGAGGATATTAGATATTGGGACCATCTAATATACAAAAACGAACTTATAAAATATTAAAAGGAGAAGAAAAAGAATGAAAACAACATTTATGCAATCAAAAGAAACAGTAAACAGAACTTGGTATGTTATAGATGCTAAAGACATTCCTCTAGGAAGAGTAGCTAGTAAAGCCGCTACTATATTAAGAGGAAAACACAAAGTAACATATACACCACATGTTGACTGTGGAGACTATGTTATCATTGTAAATGCTGATAAAGTAGCATTAACTGGTAACAAACTAGAGGGAAAAATTTATTATGATCACTCTAGATATGTAGGTGGTTTAAGAGAAAGAACTGCTAAAGAAATGAGACAAGATTATCCAGTAGAAATGGTAGAAAGAGCTGTAAAAGGAATGCTTCCTCATAATAGACTTGGAAGACAAATGTACAAAAAATTATTTGTATATGCTGGTGAAGACCACAAACATGCTGCTCAAATGCCAAAAGTATTAGAAATGGGAGGTAACAAATAATGGCTAAAGAAAAAAGAAGTTTTTATGGAACTGGTAGAAGAAAAGGTTCAGTAGCTAAAGTTACATTAACTCCAGGTACTGGTAAAATAACTGTAAATGGTAGAGATGTTCACGAATACATGCCATATGAAGTATTAGTAATGGATTTAAAACAACCATTAGTAGTAACTAATAACGAAAACACATTTGATGTTAATGCAGAAGTTATTGGTGGTGGTTTTTCAGGACAAACTGGTGCTATCAGACTTGGTATTACAAGAGCATTACTAGTATATGATGAAGATAATGCTGCTAACGAAGATTCATATAGAAGAATTCTTAAAGCAAATGGATTTGTAACTAGAGATCCAAGAGTTAAAGAAAGAAAGAAATATGGTCTTAAAGGTGCAAGAAGAGCTCCACAATTTAGTAAGAGATAATTTAGAAGAGGTTACATTAATTGTAACTTCTTTTTGTATGTATTAATGGCTTATATATAATAGATATGGATGATATATCATTTATAGACTATAGGCTATAAATGACACTGGAAGACTATAGGCTGAAAGTGATAAAAAAATATGTAAAAAATGTGTAATCATATTGAAATTTTAACTTGACTTTGTTATTATATTAGAGTGAGGAGATGATATGATGACAAAATATGTTTATACCTTTAAAGAAGGTAACAAGGATATGAGAAATTTACTTGGTGGTAAAGGTGCTAATTTAGCAGAAATGACTAATTTAGGATTACCTATACCTCAAGGATTTACTATTTCAACAGAGGCTTGTACTAATTATTATGATAATGGTAAAGAAATATCTGAAGAGATAGAATCTCAAATCTTTAAAGCACTAGAAGAACTAGAAAAATTACAAGGAAAGAAGTTTGGTGATATAAATAATCCACTACTTGTATCAGTAAGAAGTGGTGCTAGAGCAAGTATGCCAGGTATGATGGATACAATACTTAATCTAGGATTAAATGATGTAGCAGTAGAAGGATTTGCTAAAAAGACTGGTAATCCTAGATTTGCTTATGATTCTTATAGAAGATTTATTCAAATGTATTCAGATGTAGTAATGGAAGTAAATAAATCTTTCTTTGAAAAAATAATAGATGAATTAAAAGAAGAGAAAGGTGTTCATTATGATACTGAACTTACAGTAGAAGATTTAAAAGAATTAGTAAATAGATTTAAAAAAGTATATAGTGATCACATGAATGGTGAAGAGTTCCCTCAAGAACCTAGAGAACAATTAATGGGAGCAGTTAAAGCAGTATTCCGTTCTTGGGATAATCCTAGAGCTATCGTTTATAGAAGAATGAATGATATACCAGGAGATTGGGGTACTGCGGTTAATGTACAATCAATGGTATTTGGTAATATGGGTAATACTTCAGGTACTGGTGTTGCCTTTACTAGAGATCCTGCAACTGGTAAAAAAGGTATTTATGGAGAATACTTAATTAATGCTCAAGGAGAAGATGTAGTCGCAGGTGTTAGAACTCCTGAGCCTATTACTAAACTAGAAGAAGATTTACCAGAATGTTATAAAGAGTTTATGGAACTTGCTCAAAAACTAGAAAATCATTATAGAGATATGCAAGATATGGAGTTTACTATTGAGGAAGGTAAGTTATATTTCTTACAAACAAGAAATGGTAAGAGAACTGCCCAAGCTGCAATTAAGATTGCTTGTGATCTAGTAGATGAAGGTATGATTACTCCAGAGGAGGCTGTACTTAGAATTGATGCTAAGAGTCTAGATCAATTACTTCATCCTACATTTGACGCTCTAGAATTAAAAAGGAGTACTTCTATTGGTGAAGGATTACCTGCTAGTCCTGGTGCTGCTGCTGGCATGGTAGTATTTACTGCTGAAGAAGCAAAAGCATTAGGTAAAGGTGGTAAAGGAAAGAGAGTAGTACTCGTAAGACTAGAGACTACCCCTGAAGATATTGAAGGTATGGTTGCCTCTCAAGGCATTTTAACCGTAAGAGGTGGAAGAACTTCTCATGCTGCCGTTGTTGCTAGAGGTATGGGTACATGCTGTGTAGCAGGTTGTGGTGCTATTAATATTAATGAAGAAAAGGAAGAATTTACTTTAGGCGGTAAGACATTCCATAAGGGAGATTATATTTCACTTGATGGTAACACTGGTAAAATATATGCAGGAGATATTCCTACTAAAGAGGCTACAGTAAGTGGTGATTTTGGTAGAATAATGAAGTGGGCTGACGAATATAGAACACTAGGTGTTAGAACTAATGCTGATAATCCTAGAGATACTGCTAAAGCTATTGAACTAGGAGCAGAAGGTATAGGATTATGTAGAACTGAGCATATGTTCTTTGAAGAAGATAGAATACCTAAGATTAGAAAGATGATTCTATCAGAGACAGTAGAAGATAGAACAAAAGCTTTAGATGAATTAATACCATTCCAAAAAGGTGATTTTAAAGCTATGTATAAAGAGTTAAAGAATCTTCCAATGACTGTTAGATACTTAGATCCACCACTACATGAATTCTTACCTACTTTAGAAGAAGATATAATTGCTTTAGCAAAAGATATGAATGTTACTGTAGAACACTTAAAGAATAAAATAGCAGAATTACATGAATTTAATCCAATGATGGGTCATAGAGGATGTAGACTTGCTGTTACTTATCCAGAGATTGCTAGAATGCAAACTAGGGCTTTAATGGAAGCCGCTATTGAGGTTAAAGAAGAAGAAGGTTATGATATTACACCTGAGATTATGATACCTCTAGTAGGAGAAGAAAAAGAACTTAAGTTTGTTAAGGATATCGTTGTAGAAGTAGCTGAAGAAGTTAAGAGAGAATATAATTCTGATATGAAATATCATATTGGTACTATGATAGAAATACCAAGAGCAGCCTTAACCGCAGATGCTATCGCTAAAGAAGCAGAGTTCTTCTCATTTGGTACTAATGATTTAACCCAAATGACATTTGGCTTCTCTAGAGATGATGCTGGCAAATTTTTAGATGCTTATTATCAAAATAAGATTTATGAAATTGATCCATTTGCTAAATTAGACCAAGTAGGTGTAGGACAGCTTGTTAAGATGGCAGCAGAAAAGGGTAGAAATACTAGACCTGATATTAAACTTGGTATATGTGGAGAACATGGTGGAGAACCAACATCTGTTGAGTTCTGTCATAATATAGGACTAAACTATGTATCTTGTTCACCATATAGAGTTCCTATTGCTAGACTTGCTGCTGCTCAAGCTAAATTAAAAGAAACTATGTAATTATTATAAGAACTTAGATAATTATTTATCTAGGTTCTTTTTATATGCACTATAAGCCTTACTATGTAAGTCTTATCAGTGTTATTTGGAGCCCTAGAGGTCTCCAAATAAGTATCAACCATACTTATTATATTTGGGGTGAAGAATGTAATTTATGGAATTATAAAAAGAATAATTATCTTCAAGATCGCAAATTGCGACCTTGAACAGAAATAATGATTTAAGATAAATTAAATTATAATATACATTTATTAATGAAAAATATATAAATATTAAAAAAATATTTTGTAAATAAAAATAATATGATATAATGTAATAGAAAGGAGAATGATTTGATGATAAAATCAAAAAATGTAGTTAAAAAATTAACTACGATATTATTTACATTAGTAGCTATCTTTGGTGTAGGATTAACTAATGTAAATGCAGAAACAACTGATATTACCGAAATTAAATTGACAGGTGATTATGATTATGGAAAAGTTCCAGCAGGAATATTACCTGCATTTAATCCTGGAACTACTACTGAGAATATTTTTTTTGGAACTGGTACAGCTTGGGCATACTTTATAAATGAAACTTCTGTGTGGAGTGGATTTGGTTCAGAAACACCAGTTGCAGTAAATGATGGCAAAACAAAGTATGGATATAGATTTCAAGTAAAAACAAATAGTGGATATCAACTTGCTTCAGATTTAAAAGTTATCTATAATGATGAAGATGTTACCTCAACCGTAGATGTAACAAGGTGGCCTTGGGGTGCTTATGTTACTGTTGATTTAGGAAAAGCAATAGGAGAAAGCCCTGCTACTTATACTGTAACATTCAATTCAAATGGTGGAACAGAAATTGCACCAAAAGAAGTTGTAAGTGGATTGAAAATTAAAAAACCATCAACACCAACAAAAGATAAATATCTTTTTAGAGGTTGGTATGAAGATTCAACATTCAGTAAGGAATTTGATTTCAATACACCAATTACATCTGATATGACTCTTTATGCAAAATGGGAAGCTGCAAATTCTATCAATGAGATTAGACTTGCTGGAGATTTTCAATATGGAAATGTTCCAGTAGGAACACTACCATCATTTAATCCTAGAACTACTACTGAGAGTATTAGTTTGGGAACTGGTACAGCTTGGGCATACTTTATAAATGAAACTTCTGTGTGGAGTGGAT
>OGOJ01002657.1_pt1 | contig 10983 bp, 4 predicted proteins | sample 1552601 | NCBI WGS metagenome assembly OGOJ01 (sample SAMEA2580184, study PRJEB22360) | human gut metagenome | biome: human gut; feature: human-associated habitat; material: faeces | place: Denmark | collected 2008/2010
AAGACGCAGAGCAGCAGACAAATGATGCCGCAGTAACCGGTCAGAAGAATATGGAAGCAGCTCAGAAATATTCTTCCTCTCATACAGCTACACCGTATTATATCATTGGAGCGATCGGAGCAGCATTTCTGCTCTTCTTCCTGTTTCTGATGATCAGAGTGATCAAATCTTAAAAGAGGTTAAGCAAATGGCATGGAAACCAGAGTTTTTCAGCTCTGTTTCCATGCCATTTGCTTTTATGATCAGAACAATTATATTTTATATTTCTTACGCAAATTCTTTGTTCAAATTCTTTATTCAGATTTTTTATTCAGATTTTTTATACACATCTCTTCTGCGTTTTTTGCTCTGATATCCACATATGGCAATATAAATACACCAGCAGACAGCTCCAGCTGCCATTCCTGTCTTCAGTCCGGGCGTATGCCAGGTCAGTTCCAGCTGATGATCACCTTTCTGAACCTGAAAAGCAAGGAATCCCAGATCACCTTTCTGTGTCTGGACTTCTTCTCCGTCAACGGTCACTGTCCAGCCTTTTTCCCATGGGATCATGCACATCACATATCCCTCCGCCAAAGCAGATACACTTCCTGTGACACAGGAATCGTTTTTCGTAATGTTTAATGTGACTGCAGAATTTTTCTGTTCTTCTGACGGATCAGTCAGCTGTTTCATATCAAAAATATCTTTTCCGTCTTCTGTCACCAGATAATTCTCCAGTATGGTTTCCCGGTTCTTTTCTCTGGTCGTCTTTTTGCACAGTTTCTTCAGACTCTCTTCTGAAATGGTGTTTTCATAAAATCTTGCCACTTCTGCATTCTTTACATTTCTGTATAAATAAATTTTTCCAAACTGCTTCAGTAATTCATACCTGCTGTTGTCCAGCTCCGGACTCTTTGACAGAAGATATCTCACCCCCATAAATGAAGCAAAGAAATTATCCTCTGCAATCGGCCAGAACGTATATCTGTTTTTATCCATATACCAGAATTCAGGATAACAGGTTTCCACAAACTCCTTCACATTGCCATTCATAACAGAATTATATGTACTGATTCCTCTGTATCCCTGTGCCTGAGAATCCATGGAAACAGTTCCTGAAGAGAAATCTTTTTCAACTCTGTAAAATTCCGTATCTGTCTCTTCCAGATACTTCAGTGCATTCTGAATATCCTGATCATACATTTCCCGATAATAAGTCTGCGGCCTGTTAAGCACTGCCCTTGCCTGGGTCTCTGAATCTTCAGATGCCTGAAGCAGTCCGTTTTCTGCTGTCAATGCTTCAATCTGATTTTCCGGTGTATCTGTCTTTTTCAGACTGATGCGGTCTGTATACGCCATTGTTCCATCTGAGATCACATTAATAAATAACATTATGACCAGCAGCCCTGTCACAGATTTTCTGACTTTTATTTTTGTGCCTGTGCCCAGATACAGTACGCATAATGCCATTACAGTACCTGTCACCGCAAGAATCACCGCATTTTCTCTGTATTCGCTGAATACACTGTCTGAATATCCGTTATAATATGCCCGGAGCATCAATGCTTCCGTAACCGTCAGTGCCACAATACTGATCCTGCCGCCCTGACTCAGATAGTCCCACATCCATGCAAACACTATGAGAAAAACGACTATTAATATATATGTATAGCGATGAGTCGGAGGTATAGTAAATGCATTGAACGCAATACCTCCCAAAGGCAGCAGCAGCGTGATCATGATCAGAAATGCAGCAGCATAAACACACCGTCTGACCTTCCTGTTCCCTTCTTTTTTTCGAAATACGATCAGGAACTGAATTAAAAATATTACTGAAAGTGTGGAACAGAATAAAACCGGATCCTCGTAATAATTCTTGAATCCTTCATATTTTCCCTTACCAATATCCTGCAGATTCTGCAGATTGCCGGAAAAAGGACGGACAAGCAGAGAATTATAATAGTCAATATATTGATACGGAAAAAAATATCTTTTAAGCAGTTCCATCACACTGCCCGATGCAGGTGATACCCTTGAAGATGACATAATCCCCTCTGCCATCGGAAGAAATATTCCCAAGCTCATACCAATTCCCAGAACGATCTGTCCGCAGCCTCCCAGAAATTTCCTGCATGCTGCGCCAAAGTCCGTCTGTGTCATCAGAGAACGGAACAACAGATAAAATCCGACTCCGATCAGACTCATATAAGATAAATATACACTGTAGATCCCGCTAAAAAATACAGTCACACAAAAGAATGCTTTTCCCCTTTTTCCGCGCATATATTTCTCTGCAAACAAAAGGATCAGAGGAAAATAAACCGCAACCATTCCAAACTGATAATGCTGTCCCCATACCAGCAGGTACCCATTCAGACCATAGACAAATGATGCCATGAATTTTGCCTGTATACTATAGGAAAATTCCGAAAGAAACAGATAAAACACAAGTCCTGCTGCCAGAATCTTTAAAATCTGCAGAACTACCAGATAATACAGCATATGCGCAGGTCCAAGTACTACGCCGATCAGATAAAGCAGAATCAAAGAAGGATCTATCTGGCATATGGAAAAAAGATTAATGCCGATTCCATTGGTAAAATCCCACAGAGAAAACTTCCCTGCCCGCAGATGATTGACGATACTTGCATAGTACATGGTATACTGCTGCCACGTATCGCCTCCTACATCATTGTAGACCATAACCTGATTTCCAAACAGATAGTCCCTGAAAATGATCAGGCAACTGCAAAACAAAGCTGCCATAAGCAGCAGCTTTGTTTTGGATTCTTTTGATATTCCTTTTGATAAACTTTTTTTCATAATAACCGGCCTCCTATATTCGTTTCAGAGAGAAGTCCTGACTCTTTAATGTAAGATTAGGATTGTAATACGGATCTCCATTTCTCAGAATGTCCGGCCATCTTTTCTCAAACAAAGAAACTTCTCTGTTGAAACGCGCCACCTTCTCAGGAGTATCCTCAAGTCCTCTGGACTTGGATTCATAATGATAAAGTTCAGCATAAGGATTATATACGATCAGATATCCTGCCTGTCGAAGTTTCATACAGAAATCAATGTCATTAAACGCAACCTGCAGTTCTTCGGAAAGGCCTCCCACTTCTTCAAAAGCAGAACGCTTCACCATCATGCAGGCAGCAGTAACAGCACTGTAATCCTGTGCACAGATAATTCTGTGACAGTAGCCTGTTGTTCCTCTTGGCTGAAGCACAAAACAGTGTCCTGCAATTCCGCCGAATCCGATCACAACACCTGCATGCTGGATGGTGTCATCTTCATAATATAATCTGGCACCTACAGCCCCTACATCACCCTGCATACAGTAACCTATCAGTTCCTCAAGGCAGTTTGGATTGATAATCTCTGTATCATTGTTCAGAAGCAGGAAATACTCACCTTTTGCAAAAGAGGCACCGTAATTATTGATAGCAGAATAATTGAATACTCCCTCCCAGTAAACCACATGAACTTTACTGTTCTCTGCCTCCAGTTTCTTATAATATTCAAAGGTTGCAGGGTCTGTACTGTTGTTCTCCACGATCACATATTCGTAATTCTTATATGTGGATTTCTGCTCTATGGAATCCATACAGCGTTTCAGGTCATCAATGTGATCTTTATTTGGAATAATAATAGAGATCAGAGGATCATGGTCACGGATAAATTCTGTTCTGTACAGTCCCAGAAATTCTCCGTCCAATACCTTTGCGCGAACTCCGATTCTGTTATAGTGTTCCTGAACTGCTCTTCTTCCTGCGTCAAAAGCATAAGTCTTGCTTTCCGGATTCTCAGCAGTGGAATCTTCGTGGCAGCGCCAGTGATACAAAATCTTCGGTACATGACAGATTTCCTCATCCTTCACTGCTTCCACACAACGGAAAATGAAATCATAATCCTGTGCTCCGTCAAACTCTTTACGCAGCATTCCCACCTGATTGATCACTTTGCGGGATACCACAAATAAATGGCAGATATAATTTACAGTGCAGAGCAGATCCGGGTTATAGTCCGGTTTGAAATGTGGTTGAAAAAATTTATGTCCGTCCATGGACATTTTATCTTCGTCCGAATATACCACCAGTGTTCCAGGATGATCATTCAGAGCTTTTACACATTCAAACAAAGCATGCTGTGTCAGTTCATCATCATGATCTGCAAAGGCAATAAAATCACCGGCTGCAGCTTCTATGGCACTGTTCGTGTTCTCAGAAATCTGGAGTGCGCTGTCATGATGGATTACTTTGATCCTTGAATCCTTTGCACACAGCTCTTTCAGGATTCCTGTAAGAGGAGAATCTGCACCGCTTCCGTCTGACAGACACAGTTCCCAGTTCTGGTAAGTCTGTTCCTGTACGGACTCAACCAGTCTCTTCAGATATTTCTCGGGAGTTTTATATAACGGTACAACAATAGAAATCTTCGGACTGTATGCCAGTTTTGTTCGTCTCTGTTTCTCAAGTTCTGCCTTTCCCGGAAGATGGCGGGTGATCCATTTCTGATACGGAATTTCTCTTGTAGATGCTGTCTTTACCCTGGAAATGATCTTTCCTGCCAGAGCTGCACATCCCTGAGATTTCCAGTAACGGATTCCCTTCTTTGCATACTTGTCTATTTTTTTTGCCAGAACTTCTGCTTTTCTCAGCGGAACGATTTTTACTGTCTTTTTATCTCCTGCCCTGAAAACTACATACAGACATTTACTGTGAACATTTGTCACCTCTGTAAAAAATCCTGTTTTTTCCGGATTCTGCAATTCTTCATAGAGCTGGTTCACATCCACACGGTCTGTTCTCTGAATATCTGCTGCCAGAGGCTTCTTATTCTCATCAAAAATCTGAATAGCGACCGGTCTGCTGGCAATAGCCCATCCTCTTAACCGGACCATTCCCTGCTGTACTTTTTCCTCCTCAAAATAAACCTGCGGTCTGTCTCTCTTTTTTCTCAGTTCATCGGCAGTAATGGAAAACCAGACTGTTTTTTTGTCCTGCATGTCTGCATAAATTACCAGCTTCTTATAACCATCCAGACTATCCGGCAGTTCCAGCGTAGCAGTGATCTGTTCTCCACGCATGAGATCCGGATCCTTAAATCGTTCCAGAGCACTGACCATCTCTACTTTCTTTAAAGTGGTCTTCAGTCTATGACCGTCCAGACTGGCTTCCATCTTTGCATCTTTCGGCCAGCTTCCCTGTACAATATACTGATTTCTGTCCAGCAGATGAAATCTTTCTCTTGTTACTTCAAATATTTCTTTAGGCATGTTACTCCCCATTTCTTTCTTCTTTTCTCAAGGAGCAGTCTCCTTCTTTTAATGACAGGTTCGGGCTGTAGTAAGGATCTCCTTTTAACAGTTCTCTTTCCCATTTTCTGCGGAAGCATTTTACCTCTTTTGAGAAGCGGAGCTGTTTCTCAGGTGTATCCTCAAGTCCTCTGGACTTGGATTCATAATGGTATAACTCCGCATAAGGAGTAAATACAATCTTCTGTCCCATATGTCTTACCTGCATACACAGATCAATATCATTAAATGCTACTCTTAATTCTTCGTCAAATCCACCGGCTTCTTTAAATACAGAAGTCTTCACCAGCATACATGCGGCAGTAACTGCACTGATTTCCTGCACAGAAACCATCCTTCCCATATAGCCAATGTCCTCTCTTCTTGCCTTACACATGATATGTCCCGCAATACCGCCAAGTCCCAGCACTACGCCGGCATGCTGGACAGTATCATCCGGATAGTAGAGCTTCGCTCCTGTCATTCCCACTCCGTCCTGCTGACAGATCTGAAGCATTTCTTCCATCCAGGATGGGGTGATGATCTCTACATCATTATTCAGAAACAGGAGATATTCGCCCCGTGACTCTCTTACTGCAAAATTATTAATGGCAGAATAGTTGAATTCCTTCTTCCACACAAGGATTCTTACGTTCTCATATCTGTGTTTCAGTTCTTCATAATAAGCAAATGTTTTCTTATCTTCACTGTTATTTTCCACAACCAGGATTTCATAATTCTTCCAGGTAGATTTCTCTTCTATGGAAGAAATACAAAGTTCCAGATCCTCAATATGGTCTTTATTCGGAATAATAATTGAAATCAGCGGATCTCCGGTTATCTCTACATGGCTTCTGTACCATCCCGGCCGGTCTGTCAGTTCTACCTGAGCACGGATTCCCATTCGCTCATAATGTGCTTCTATGGCTCTCTTTCCGGCTTCAAAAGCATAGCGTTTACTTTCCGGATTGGCAGCCGTGGAATTCATGTGGCTTCTCCAGTGATAAAGCACTCTTGGTATATGCACGATCTTTTCGGCCTTCTCACAGCAGCGCAGGATCAGATCAAAGTCCTGTGCTCCATCATATTCTGAACGGAATGTCCCCACCTGATCCAGGATTTCTCTCTTCACAGCAAATATATGGCAAATATAGTTATTCTCTCTCAGACGGAACAGATTAAAATCCGGTTTAAAATTCGGCTCAAAATAATGCTTTCCGTCCATGCTGATCTTATCCTCGTCTGTGTAGATCACATCAGCCTTCTTCTCAGTAATCGCCTTCACAATATGAAACAGCGCATCCGGTGCCAGAACATCATCATGGTCACAGAGCATAATATAATCACCCATTGCAAATTTGATCGCTGCATTCGTATTCTCGGAAATTCCCCTGTTTTCCTTCAGCTTCTTATAAGAAATACGGATTTCCTTCTTATATTTCTTTCTGAGAAATTCTCCGATCTCATCCCCCTCACTGCCGTCAGCCAGACATAACTGCCAGTTTCCGTAAGTCTGGGCAATCACAGAATCCACCACTTCTTTTAAATATTCCTGAGGTGTGTTATACAGTGGGAGCACAATGCTTATCAGCGGGGTCGTGGAAAAAACAGCTGTACGCTGTCTCTTCAGTTCTTTTTTTCCTGCTGCATGATTTTTCAGCCATTCCTCATAATCCTGAGATAAATTATCCAACTGATAATTCCCCACATAGCGTGCAAAATCACCAAGTCCGTTCTCTCTGATATATGCGAGATTCTTTCCTCTGTTTTCCCAGGACAGAAGTTTCATTCTTTGGCGAAATACTGACTTCTCTGCTTTCAGTTTCTTTATGTCAACCATATAGTACTTCTCTGTCTCTGCACCTTTAAAATGAATAAAAAGCTCATTTCTGTGTACTTCTGACAGATCAGCAGAAACAGAAAAACCAATCTCTGTATTTCCTTCCAGATGAATATTTCGTTCTTCCATTACATCAGGACGGCGCACACGGGTGATCTTACTCTCAATCAGTGTGTGTGCCTTATCCTCTACTGTTATCTCGTCTGCACCACGCTGATCCAGAACCCAGCCCTCAACGATCAGTATGGTTTTCCCCAGGATTTCCTCCCTGTCAATGCGATACTCTATCAGACTGTCTGTACAGAACTTCTTCAGTTCTCCTGCAGTTGTCTCCCACAGTGTCACGTTTTCCTGTTCTGTTGTCACTAGCAGTTCCAAACTGCTGTATCTGTCAGTCAGTTCCGGTATTTCAGGAATCTTTACAATAAAACCGACATTTCCGGATTTCTCAATTTCAGCCAGACTGTGGGATACGTCTGCCCTGTCAAAACGTTCAGGAGCAGGTATCGTAATCTCTTTCCCGTCTCCTTTAAGAACAAACGTACATTCCTTTCCATCTGTCTGTGCCGCCCAGCCTTTCAGGATCAGAGTATGTGCATTTTGGTCATTATATATTTTTTCATCCACACTCCAAAGTATTTTTGCCATAACTATATCCTTCTTAAATTACTCCCAAACCGAATATCTGTCATCAGCATATCAGCATGAGTTTTCATTTATACTGCTTATATCCCGTTACTGTTCACGCTGTATATCCATGGATATACAGCGCAAAATGTATTACTGCATACAGAGTGAACCATGACTATATCTTCTTTACATTTCTGTATACTTTCCACAGTCTGCTATGTTCTACTGCCTCAAGCATATTTTCCCGTCTGTGGATTTCTTCTTCACGTACTCTCCGGTTCTTCTCCTGTTCCTGATATCCGGACCAGAATTTCTGCGCTGTTTCTTTCTCATCTTCAAATTCCAGATCGATTTCAATACTCTCTGCATTCTCCGGAATTTCCTGAACCAGAATCTGCGGATCATCTGCTCCAAAATAGAACAGGTCTTTCTCCAGCTGAATTCCGCCCGTACAAAAACATACAGGCATCCCATTTCCCCACCGGATTTTATGAATACGTATCCCTGCTCTTAATTCCCCCGGATCAAGGCGAAGCTTCTGTATCTGCCCCGGAAGTTCCATCTTTACTCTGCATCTGCGCTCTCTGATCGGATATTTTACAGAGTTCTCTTCACTGTATCCATTTCCTGTATCCAGAAAAATCTGCAGATTCTGAGAAGCTTCTGTTTTCTTTTCTTCATAAAATTTCACTGCATCTGCTTTACCAGGTGAAATTCTGTTATAAAGACTGAGCATAGATGCATGACTGCCAAGCATATACTTCTGGAAGTTTTTCTCCATCTTCGCATATATTTTACATTCTTCTTCAGTGATTCCTGCCTTCTCATAAAAGTTTCTCTGCTTCAGTCCTTCACGTTTTCCATCGCTTTCCAGATAATAATGGATCATCCGGTATACGATAAACTGTGACGGTACAGGGAAAAAGAATGTCCACTCATAGTCAATCACGGATGCTTTTTGCTGATCCAGGATAATGTTTGCCGGTACAAGATCAATATTTGACAAAGCTGCACATTTCAGCCCGGATTTCAGCTGTACATCACCAAATACCTGTACAAATTCCTCTGTTTTGTGAAAGACTTCTTTCTCGTGTATCTTCTTTACCATATCAACATAGGTAAATAAAAAGGCCTCCAGCTTCTCTGTTTCTCCCTCTTCCAGAAGCGTATCCAGCTTTTCTTCCAGTGTAACTCCATCCAGAAATTCAAATTCAGCGTAATCTTTTTCTGCTTTGCATCGGTTGACTGAAATTCCGGTATCTTTGTATAATTCACTGAGACCTTTATAAATTCTGTCCAGACTACTGATATGTTCTTCCGCTTCCGCTGTCTCCGGATATTTTCTGACTGCTCTCTCCCCTGACTCTGCGCTCATTATCTCTGTACGGATGTCAAAGCGTCTATCTCTTTCATTGGAGAATTTCGCATAGATAGTTTTCATTTCCGGCTGTTCTCTGCCGATCAGGAGAAGAAACGAATTGGCAAACTGCGGATACAGATCATTATCCAGAAGCGTATCATATACTGGTGATTCCTGAAAAAGCTGCAGTCTGAATCTGTCAAAATTATATTCTGTACGGTTCAGCTCTCCCCTTGCCGGAAGATGCTTATCCGAATAAACAGTCATCGGGAATTTATAATCCGGGAATGGATAATACCAGGATGCTTTTAAATCTCCTGCATTCTTCAGGATCTTTCCAAATTCCTTCTTTGTAAATGTCTTTACTCCTCTTGTCCGCGGATATCCTTCAATTCCTTCAAAAAGTGTACCGAAATGATCCTCTGTACATCCTGCCCAGTATTTCAGTCCCAGACGGTTTTCAATAGCCAGAACGATCTTTCCGTCCGGTTTCAGATGTCCGGAAATGATCTTCAGAAAATCCACATAGGGATCTTCACTCCGGATATATGCCTCACCATATTCAAATACACCGATTAGGGTAATGTAATCATATTTCTCTGTCAGATTCTGCTCAATCTCCTGGAAATTTCCCACAAGAATCTTCAGGTTTCCCTGATCCTGATGTCTGTATGCATTGATCATACTTCTCTTCATAGACAGATCAATGCTGGTAACCTCTTTTGCCTTTCTGCAGAGAGCACCTGTGACAGCACCACATCCTGCTCCGATTTCCAGAACTTTCTCCTCTCCGGTAAAAGGAAGCCAGCTTAAAATATTCTCTCTGATATGTGAAAAATGATACAGAATCGGCCAGCTTTCCCGTTCTCTGATCACACTGTTAAACTGCTGCGGTGTATAATCTCTGGCAATGTCAAGCATTTCATCCTCGATCGCACCGTCGCTGTATAGATCCTTTCCCGGATAATACGTGGTATCCAGATATACTTTTCCAATCATCTCTCCCATGGTTATCCCTCACACTGTACTTCTATTTTTGAATTCATATCATAAAATCCAACCGTATTCTTACTGGAAACCACAGTAATATTACATGCATCGTAAAGTCTGTGGAACACAGTAAAATCTCCGTCCTTATATCCTGTACATCCGAAAGACAGAAGATATTCACCGCCCTGCAGATTCATATCCTGTGTAAATGTCACCGTGCATATATTTCCTTTTCCTGACCTCTCGATCTGTACTTTCTCGAACATGGTATTGGTTCCGGTGATCTCTGTGCCTTTTATATTCTTAAAGGTATATGCAAGAATAGGCTCCTGAATATCTTCATTAAATCTTGCTTTCAGCCTGATCTTAAAAGAAGTCCCCTTTTCAATAGTATTGGAAAGCATCCCCTTATCATCAAGCACTTCAAAATCTATGATCTCAGCCATACGGTTTCCATACTCCAGAAGATTGGGATTTGCCTGAAAGCTCCCATGATCTTTTTCTGTTTTCGGCGTGTTTTCTCCGCTGTCAGTTCCATTCTGCTTCACAGGGTTCTGTCCTACCAGAAGCTGCTTATACAGATCTACCATTTGCTTCGGTGAACCTTCATCCAGCTTTACACCTTTATTTAAAAGAATTACCCTGTCACAGTATTTGGATACGCTGCTCAGGTCATGGCTTACAAACAGGATTGTCTTTCCCTGTTTCTTAAACTCTTCAAATTTGTGGTAGCATTTTGCCTGGAAAAAGACATCACCTACAGATAATGCCTCATCTACCACCAGGATTTCCGGATCAATATTGATCGCAACAGCAAAAGCCAGACGCACGAACATACCGCTGGAATAAGTCTTTACAGGCTGGTGGATAAAGTCTCCAATG
>OGOJ01002669.1_pt1 | contig 10941 bp, 11 predicted proteins | sample 1552601 | NCBI WGS metagenome assembly OGOJ01 (sample SAMEA2580184, study PRJEB22360) | human gut metagenome | biome: human gut; feature: human-associated habitat; material: faeces | place: Denmark | collected 2008/2010
ACGCTGAACCGGAAAATACTTTTCGATTCTTGCGTACTGCGCTTTTGTGATATTCATGTATTTATTATATCATATTTTGACCTTAGTGTCAACATGCTCTAATCAGTGTTTCCTTAATTTTTGCTATACTTTTTGGGGCACTTCAATTCTGCAGTGTCGGTCTTTTAATTATCGTTACCATCTGCCGCATTTGATTTCCAATATGCTTTTTTGAATAGGGTCAATCAGGAAACGGCGCGCGTCTGCTATACAGTAAAACAGATCTGAGGAGCAATCGCCTACATCGAGCAAACGGTTATCTCGTTGTACAGATGCTTTTGTTGTCAGGCATCCGCCGTCAAAGGCCCTTTTGATGTCTCCTACGATATCGCCAATATTCCATAAATGATTTCCTTGCCAGTCATACGCATCAATGTTGTTGATTTGTCTGTTGTCCTTGTAAAAAGGTGCAGTTTTTGCCCCATAACGAAAATCACGGTCTTCTGCACGTATAATAATCATATCCTTAAGGATATAAATATTACATATTTTATCCTGTAATTCGATGATATGTTGTAGCCCATATAACTGATATAGACCGCTTGATTCGATTTCAAAGGCTAATTTTTGCGCTTCTATCTGCGTTTCAACTTTTATCCACATATTGAAGTCTCCTTATCGAAAATATTTGTTTATTATGTCCATCATCGCTTGCGCTGTATATAATGGAGCAGCATTATGGCAATGGGATATCCAATCCGAAATCGGAATGAGGATATCCTTCAGGTATTCCCAAAAGCGCTGCCCCGTTGTACCGCCTGTATACGTGGTGTGCGTCGTCTGACCGTTTAGGCGCACGGAACCCAGAACGGTTTGTGCGCGGGGTGTGCTCAATGGGGCATGACCGCGGACGCGAGTCTTGCCAATGGCGCGCCCATAGCGTCGCGTCAGATCAATGTTGACGCTGCTTTCGTCCAGAAATACCAGGTGATCCGCCTGTTTTTTCCAAGCCGGATCCGCGCCAGTCTGTACGTTCCTTCCGCACATCGGGGACGCTCCTGCTCGGATGCCGACATGCTCTTCTTTTTGACACGGTATCCCATCGCCCGAACCACCCGGCTGAGCGTCTGGATGCTTGCTTTCAGTCCCAGTTTCGTGCGCAGTTCTGCCAGGGTAATGTCCGGCGTCTCGTCAATGCATTGACGTATGTGTTGTTTGTCCTCGCCGTTCAGCAGCTGCTTTCTGCCACGCATTGCCCCGCATTGTGCAGCATTTTGCCCATTTTTCTCATCTCCCTGTGACATATTGTACCACTTTTTGCTGCAATTGTCAAGGGTGACTGCTATTTGGGAAGTTGCTATAGGACAAAAGTGTTTTTTCCAGTGCACATAAAACGGACTGGTATCATAAATGTATTTTATTGCGCCATTGCTTTTTACTTATCTTTCCTTTTACTCTTTTCAATTCGTCTCATTTCATCGGTCGGAATTCTTTTTTTGCATGTCGGACAATAAAACTCTTTCCAAATAAATTCTACATCGCCAACCATAAACGAATCACCTAATGTAAAATCATAATTCTTAGCTTCAGGAGACGTTGAATTAACCCTTTTTGAAGTTTTAATACGAGTTAATTTAGTTCCGCATACCGGGCAATAATGCTTTTTAAAAACTGTGTAAAAAATAGCATTATTGATATACTTCTTCCCAACTACCATATATATCTCCTATTAACCCGGAACTTTTACTCGAACAATAAAGCCCCAACCAAATATGCCGGGTGAAACTCCAGCTCGTGCATCAAATTGCTTACCGCCATCTTCTGTCGGAAATATACCAATAGCAGCTTCAGCTCCGATTGATAACACATCTGCATTAACTCCTAATTCAACTTGCCACCCAAAGATATTGAATTCCGCGGTAGCTCTGCCTGACAAAACAGAAGCTTTTGCTTTGGCTCCGATTCCGAATCCATCATTATGGCGCAAACCGGCTTGAACAGTAGCGACAAGTCCGTCAAACGAAGTATGCGTCCAATAAGAATTCAAATTGTGGTCTATCCGCAAATCTTGCAATATGTGTTATATAATTATTATTTGAATCAAACTTAGATACAAAACTATAGCATATACCATCAGTTAATGTACAAGAAAGTACAAGCATATCCCCGTTTTTTTGATGTAAAATCAATGCTTTTCCGATCGGTTTATTTACGGAAAAATTTTCTTTATGAAATGTTATAGATGATAATTTTACAATGAAGCTTTCAAATTGACGATGGTCCAAATCATCAATCACCTCAACCGTGTTGTAATCAAAATTAGTAGTATTCTTTTCGTTGATTTCTATCATCTCCGGTTTTTCATTTTCACACTCCACCAATTCAATTTTTACTGTATTAGCAATTAGATCGTCAGAATCAAAATAATATGTTGCCGGATCAGAAACACACCCAGTTAAAACTATTAAAGTCAATATTATAAATGTTAAAATGCACTTTCTCATATATTCACCTATTTATCCAAAATTCAATGTCAATATAATGCAGTAAATGGAAATGTTATTGTACTGCGTAATCTCATGACCGCCGGTATGTCAAGGTTCAAATCCTGGTAAACGGTCGATTTCCTCGATTTGCATCTTTTTATTTGCACATAAATTCTATTTTTGAAAAAGTGAGAAAAACGGAGGAAAAACGAGAAAAACCGAGGAAATCCCCGGTTTTTCTCGTTGCATCTTTTTTGGTCTTACAATATGTATCGCGCCGCCGAAAAAGATATCACCCAAAAATCCTTATGGCATAAGGGATTTCGGCGTTTTTTAATGCATTTTTCGCTGCTTCTGCGCGATTTAAACAAAACCACAGGAATTCTTCTGTCAGCCAAAAAAGATATCACTCTTTTTTAAAGGCAATTTGCAAAACCCCTGTATTATGGTGGTCAGAAAGTTGAGTTTGTTCATACCGTGACACACCATGTTCCCTGAAAAATAAAAGGTAGAGCCTTATTAATGCAGAATACCAGAAAAGAGCTTACAGCTAATATATCTTCCACTATACACATCACCTCTGTCATTTTTAGTATAATTGTCCCCCATTCAGTCCGTAGACCCATATACTAATGACATCAGATTTTTCAGGAAGGTGTGCAGGGACACTTATATTATATCACCTTTCATGGCTATTTTCAAGAGCCTTTTTAAATAACTTATGGTATAAAAATCTCTGTCTATGTATGCAGGAATGCGAGGAATAAGATTGATTAAATCTTCTTGAGAATAGTCCTGTAACAGAACAAAAAGCGTGACCATATTGATTTTACTTTGCTTGAGGTGTAAGGTATTAGAACGGCACACAAAGTCATTAGTCCTGAGACTCTCTATTTTCTTCACTAATTCGGGAAGGACATTCAATTGCGTTTCCTTCAAATTTATAACGGTTATCCCACTCAAACACTTGAAACAATCAACGCTATTACCGTTAAGGTAGCAACAATTATATTTGCAATTCTTAAACCCTGTTCTTTCGCAATTTGTTGATTGAAATAGGCATTTGTCAAACGAACAATTGATAAATTTCGTTCCTCTAAAATTGGTTCCGACAAAATCCGACTCTACGAAATCGCAATTTATGAATGTGCAATATTTGAATTGTGCTGCCCGAAATGATGTGCCAATAAAATCAGTATCCCTAAATGTGCTATTATATGATTTTGTTTTTTCGAAATCTTTATATTGGAACCTCTTGCCTTCCATTTGCTTGTTTGAATAGCTAAACAAATATCTGTTCTTTCCTTCCAAGGACATAATGCCTCCTAAAAAGAATCTCTCAATTCATTATACCATAAATCGATAAAATCTTCAAGCATCCATTTGTGGATTCAGCCATTTTATTCGTGATACAGTGCTTATTTATTCCACCGTTTCTTCCACCGCATACCCGCCGCCGAAGATGACCTCGATGTGCTTGTCGGCGTACACCTTGATGCATTCCACCATCTGACGGACGATGCTGTCATCGTATTCATTTTGGTGGGATGCTCTTTCTGTAATGATCCTTTCGATCTCGGCGATCCGATCTGCGTATTCCGCATTTTTCATGCTGTTTTCCGTGATGATCTGAATCCTGCGCTTGAGGTCCTCGATGGTATCTGCAATTTCTTTGATCTCACCTTCTCTTGATTCTATGTCCTCACCGCTTGCGATGCTCTCGTTGACGATGGCGATCATTTTATCATTCAGCCCGTTGACCTGCCGTTCCAGCAGTTCTTTTTCGTCATCGCTCCCGTCGAATCCGATGGCTTCGGCAATCGTTGCTTTCATGAGTGTGGTGTAGGTATTGGCATCCTGCTCATTGAATTGTCGGATTGCACGGACGACGGCTTCCTTGAGCTTGTCTTCTCTGAGAGTGGGCGATTCCTTGCAGTATTGTGTGCCGTGGTCCAAGCGGTTGACACAGCGCCACACGATGCTTTTCTTGCCTCGGATGTTCCAGTGGACGCGCTTGTAGGGGCTGCCGCACTCGGCGCAGATCAGCACCTGCGAGAGCGCATACCGTGAATATTTTCCGGTTGCCGTGATTGCGGCTTTCTGAGATTTCGGGGCGAATGTCCTTCTTCTTGCGCGTTCCTCCTGCGCCTTGTTGAATTTCTCTCGCGTTACAATAGCGGGGTGGCTGTTCTGCACATAGTACATCAGCGCCTCGCCCGTATTCTTTTTCCGCTTTTTCATGATCGGATCAACGGTAACGCTCTGCTGAAGGATAGCATCGCCGCAGTATTTGACATTGAAGAGGATTCCCTCGATCATGCCTTTGCCGTAAGTAAAGTGCTTTCCCTCGAAGGTCGGATTCTCGGCTTGCAGAATTTCGGAGATGGACAGCGGGGTTTCTCCCGCGATGTAGAGGTCGAAGATCCGTTCGACCAGTTTGGCTTCTTCGGGGACAATTTCCGGTTCGCCATCCTCGCCCTTGCGGTATCCGAGCATCTTTTTGTATTGGAGCGAGACCTTTCCTTCCTCGAAGTTTTTGCGTTTGCTCCATGTGATATTCTTACTGATGCTTTCGGATTCGGCTTGGGCAAAGCCCGCATAGATAACCAGGTACAGTTCCGAGTCGCTTTTCAGCGTGTCGATGTTCTGTTCCTCGAACAGGATGCCGATGCCGCGTGATTTGAGCATTCGCACATAGTCCAGGCATTCGACGGTATTTCGTGCGAATCGGGAGACCGACTTGGTTACGATATAGTCGATCTTTCCGGCAAGGCAGTCCTCGATCATCTTTTTGAATCTCGGTCGCTTTTCTGCCAGCGTTCCCGAGATGCCTTCATCGGCGTAGATGTCAACGAGACTCCAATCCTTCCGCGCCGCGATCATGTCGGTATATACTTTTTTCTGTGTTTTGTAACTGGTCAGCTGTTCTTCCGAATCGGTTGATACACGGCAGTATGCCGCGACACGGGTCTGTCGGTATTTCTCCCGATCTACCAGCGTTGACTTGTGCGGTTCAATGACCGTCACGATTTTCTTTGGTATGACTGTAATCCGATCAGCCATCTTGTTTATCCTCCTTTACGGTGGTGTCGGTTTTGGTCCTGACTCCGACGGTTCCGTCACTACCGATTGTTACATAGCTGATGAGACTCTGAAAGTAGTCACGGTTGAAGTCGTTCTGTGCCTTCATGTATTCTGTTTGGCGTTTTGCTATCCGCAACGCCAATTCTTTTTCGATGTTACTGTTCCGATAGCGTTCTTTTGCGATCTCCCGGATGCGATCAAGGATCAGCTGCTCGCTTCCTGCGGGGGAGGCGGCTTCCGCCATGATTTCCTCTGTCATGTGCTGAATGCTTGGCGGTGTGTCCTTCTTTCTGTGTTCTTTTCCCGGCTCAAGGAGCGCACTGTTCTCGATAATCCGGTTGATCAGCATGGTGACTTTTTCAATCAGTACCGAATCACTGATCCGCACCCGGCATCCGCATTCGGGATTGGTGCATGTCCACCGCTCCTTGATCTTGCAGGAGGATTGCAGAGTGCGTGTCATCGGGTATCCGCACTCACCGCACTTCACCCGATCCCGCAGGAATCGGATGGTTTCGGAGTCAATCCGCATCTGATTCGTTTTTCGCGCAATCTTGCATTGTACCGCGCTTTCGTATATTTCTTCATCGATGATCGGAGCATACTCCCGATCCCCGATGTATTTCGCATTTTCAATGATTCTTGCGATCCGCGCTTTATCCCATACGCTTGTTTTTTCGGTGTACGGAACCTTGAGCCGTGTCAGCTCATCGGCGATGTCCTTGAGAGAGTTCCCGTTGATATAGGATTCAAAGATGCGTCGGATGACCTCGGCTTCCGAGTGTTCCACGACCGTTGCTCCGTTTTGCATGGTGTATCCGTATGGGATGTAGCGCGGTTTCTCCTTACAGGCGTACTGTGAATGTAAGGTCACCGATGAGCCGGAATGTCATATCATCCCGGTTGTTGACCGTCATTCCTTTTATGACTTCTTCGAACAGCTTCGGATCGAAGGAGTCCAGTGGCTCGTCGATTTCATTCAGCCTTGCTTGCAGTGTTTTGAATTCTTCCAAAGCCACATCCAAGGCAGAAGAGAGGCTTTGTATTCGTTTTGTCTTGATTTCATTGATTTGTCCGTTGATCTCGCGGGACTGTGTCTCGAACACATCCGGTGCCAGGTATCCTTTGGATTTGAGCTGTTCGAGCATCAGCAGTTTGGCGTTCAGCTCTGCCATGCTCTGCGAGGATTCCAGGGCTTGCAGGTTGTTTCGCTTTTTCAGAAGGATGGCTTTTTCAGTCAGTTCAATGCTCTCGGCGATGATGCCTTCCTCGGCAAACCGAAGCCGGTTGATGATCCCGATAAAGGCATCCATAATGCGGTCTTCCCGATAGTAGTGGGAATCGCATGCCGTCCGATCTTCTATATGCTGATTGCATCCCCACACCACGCTGCCGTTTACAATCCGTCTTCTATAAAAAGTACCGCACTCAGAACACTGAATGCGGTGCGTAAACGGATATTTTGCGGGAGCCACTTCCGGTCGGGAGTACAGCTCACGGCGTTTTTTCAGAAGTTCCTGCACGGAGGCAAATATTTCTTTATCTACGATTCCCTCGTGTGTGCCGGTTGCGTAATACTGTTCTTCCTGACCGTAATTGATGTGCTGAGTGAATGGGACTGTTGTTTCGCGGTATTTTTTCTGATACAGACTGTCGCCGATGTATTTCTCGTTCGACAGCATTTTTGAAACCACTCTGACATTCCATTTTGCGCCCTGATTTCTCGGGGAAATCGACTGTTTTTCAAGATATCTGCACAGTTCAGTCAGCGAAGCACCGTTCAGATATCCTTGGAACAGTGATCGGACGATCTCCGCTTCCGGTTCAAACGGTATCATTACCTTGTTTTCCAGGCGATATCCGAAAGCGACACATCCGTTTATATACTCTCCGCTCTCCATCTTTTTCTTAATGGAGAATCTGACATTTTGCGAGATGGACACCGATTCTTCCTGTGCGATTGCCGCAAATGTATTGAGCAACATCTCATCGCCCATAGAAAGGGTGTTGATTCCTTCTTTTTCAAAGACGACACCAATACCGAGCAGTTTGAGCTTTCGTACATATTCCAGCGTTTCCTTGACATTGCGGGCAAACCGCGAGACCGATTTTGTAACTACAAGATCGATCTGCTTCAGCTCGCACATGGTGATCATCCGCTGAAAGTTTTCTCGTTTTTCGGATGAAGTTCCGCTGAGTCCTTCATCTGCAAAGATATCCACGAGAGTCCATTCCGTTCTCGATTTTATGTATCGGGTATAGTAGCGGACCTGTGTGTTGTAGGAGTTCTGCTGATCTGCAGAGTTCGTCGAAACACGGCAGTATGCAGCGACTCTTTTGTGTTCCACCGGCTTGCCGGTCACGGGGGAGATGACGGTTACTGTTGCCATGTTTCGACTCCTTTCTGCGGGTGGCTATAATACCAACCACTTTTGCAAGCACAACAATACCACATATCTTTGCACATATCCAGCGCAAAGCGGAAATTCAATTGATAACTTTCAGAAAACTCAATCCGGGACGGTGATATCCGCGCCGGTCAGCTTTCGGTAATAGGTTTTTGCCCGCAAATACTGCGCCTCCGAAATCAGTTTCTCATCCCGCAGATAGCGGAGAACCCCGAGGATGTGCAGGTAGTTTGCGTTTTTCTGACTGTGTACCGCAAGCATGATCAGACCTCAAAATAGGCAGGGCTTTTGACCTCGCGGAAAAATGTTTCGACCTCATCCAGCGTTTCCGCCTTCGTGTACTTTGCAAGCACATTGCCGACCTTGTCCGCATACTTGCCTGTGGTAGCACGGGTGTCAAGAATACTGATAAGTCCCGTGTCGGTTTCACAGCGGATCAGTCTGCCCAAGCCCTGACGGAGCTTGATGAGCATTTCGGGTACGCAGATGGTATTGACGAATTCACCAAGCCCGTTGCATTCTTCCTTTTTGCTTTCCATGGTCGCAGAGCGCATCGGAAACGGAAGTCGCGGGATGATGACGGAGGAGAGGCAATCTCCGATGCAGTCAACGCCCTCCCACATGGAACCGGATGCAAACAGCACGCCGTTTTTGCTTTTCTTGAAATCTGCAATGGCACTCTTGTTTGATCTCGTCATGCGGATGAGTTCGTACTGCATAAGTCGATCCTTGGTTTGGCGGTACGCGGCTTCGAGGACCTTGTAGGAGGTAAAAAGGATTGCCGTATGACCGTTTGTGGCTTTCACAATCTTTACGATCTCATCGGAAATCGCCGCGATGTATTCGGGAGAGTTATTTTCGGGAAGGGGTATTCCTGTCGGCATGTACAGCCGTGTGTGATTTTTGTAATCAAAAGGAGATGCCGTCATACTGGTCTGACGGAACACCTTTGCAATCTGGTGAATGCCGTTCTCTTTTTCAAAGAAAGAAAAATCGACGCCGTCGCTCATCGTCCCGGAGGTCAGCACAAAGCTCGAAGAGGTTTCCCACACATACTCCCGCAGGACCCGTCCGATGTTCTTGGATGCAGAACAGATGGAGTGCAGCCGGTTTTCATCGGTTTCAACCCAGATGTTGTTGCCCGATTGATTTTTGAAGGAGGACAGTTTCTTGATAAGAAGTCCGGCTCTGTTTTTGAGGTGTCGCGGTTCTTCCTTCCGCATTCTCTCGATGTGTCGGATATCCGCAATCAACGCTTCAATCAGCGTGATATCCTCCGGGTTCAGTTCGATCATCTGACTTCTGCCTGAATCGGTATCGTCGTACCCGGCTTTCTGCTTGGCGCTCCCGAACATCTTCTCACTATTGGAGAGCAAGCCGGCAAGAATTGCTTTGTACAGCTCAATCTTCTTCGGATTGCTGTTCAGATGCCCGACAGCCGAAACATATCGCTTGATCTCGTTTTCTGCCAGCTGATTGCCCATGGCATCCAGCGCGGCATCATGGAGCTTATGTGCCTCGTCAATAATTACGAGATCGCTGTCAATGAGCAGGGGATGTTGTTCTTCATAGCGCATTCTTGCGGAGGTGAGGAACAGCTGATGGTTGGTTACCTGAAAATCAAACTGACCGAAGCGGTTGCGCTCTGTCATTCGGCGATAGAAGCATTCATCTTGATATCTGCATCTGGAGCATCCCTGCACGCAGATACTGCTTTTCACGGACTCCCGCATTTTGACGGTATCCAGGTCAAAGGCTCTGTCTGCAAAGCGGCAAGCATCGAAGGCTTCCACCAGTCGGCTGTACTTTTCGGGGTACAGCTTGATTTTGTCATAGAAATCATAGAAGCGGCGTTTGCAGAAGTAATGCTCCTTGCCCTTGCGGAGTGTTACGGTCAGCGGCTTGGCGATGGCGTTGCTTTCCACGAGGATTTTCGACAGTCTCGGGATTTCCTTCTCGACGATCATTTTCTGCAGTTCAATGCTTGAAGTGGAGATGGTGATCGGCGAGAATACATTGTACTTGCGTTTTTTGTAGTCCCGCGCGACCAGTGCGGCAACGAGATATGCCATGGTTTTGCCGGTCCCGACCTCCGCTTCGCAGATAGACACGGCTTTTCCGACAAATCCTTTGAACATGGTCTTTGCCAGCTCTATCTGTTCTTCCCGAACGGCAAAGCCGTAATGCGGAAGGATCACGCGGAAGATGTTGTCGATCATGTGAAGGGGTGCTATGCCCTCAGACAGATAGGTTCGTCTGTCGCCGACATATTTGATGGAATCCATCAGCCTGTCCATAAGGACAGAGGCGTATTCGGCTTTTTTGACCGGGCTACCCGATTTTCTCCGCATGACCTCGGAGGAAAGTCCCGTTTTCATATCGATGGCATAATAAATAATCTGATTGAGCATATTAGCATGATACACAAGGAATCGCTTTTCAAAAGTAAAATCGTACTTGGCACCCGGATAAGCTCTTTTTTCTTTTTCATAACGCTCAAGAGCGTCTGCGTCGTTATAAGTAATTTCAAACATTTTCATTCTCCTGTTTTTTGAAATTGCTTTTGGCGACTGAATGGTATGCAGGAACCTTCCGGCTCCTGCACAGTGGTTCAATCGCCAAAATATAAATTTGGTTATGAACTTTCGCCGTATTTGTATCAGCCCCCGGCGATGGGGCAACGGAGAGCGCAGTCGTCAGACGGCGCAGACCGTTGCCCACAGGGGAGATACCGAGTACCTCGCAGCATCTATTCCGTGACTATTTTCACGGAAACGAGGATCATATACAGTGTCGCGGACATAAGAGTTCCAGCCCGTAACCCCCGTATCCCGCATGCACATCGCGGGCTGCTTTCGCAGAAGTATCATTGTTCCGCACCTCTGTCATCGCCTGCCGCCGATGCTGTTTATCGGTCGGTCCGGCAACACGGTTGATCGCTCGCTCACCCGATAGGTGAGGTCATGGCGCCCGGTCCCGGTGGC
>OGOJ01002680.1_pt1 | contig 10913 bp, 9 predicted proteins | sample 1552601 | NCBI WGS metagenome assembly OGOJ01 (sample SAMEA2580184, study PRJEB22360) | human gut metagenome | biome: human gut; feature: human-associated habitat; material: faeces | place: Denmark | collected 2008/2010
TGCTCCTTCCGCGTGCAGCTTTTTTGGTGCTTCGCCCTACTATATTACGCAATTTCCAGCGCAATCTCCATCATCTGCGTGAAGGTGTTCTGCCGCGCCTCGGCGTCCAGCTCCTCGCCCGTGAAGGGATTGTCGGAAATGGTGCAGATGGTCAGCGCGTTCTTGCCCAGCCGCGCCGCGTTCAGGTACAGCGCCGCCGCCTCCATCTCCACCGCCAGCACGCCCAAGCCTTGCAGTACCTGCCCCGGCGACGGCTGCGATTCGTCATAGAAAATATCCGACGAGTACAGCGCACCCGGCACGGGGGTCACGCCGAGCTTCTTGGCCGCTTCCATTGCGGCAGAAAGCAGCGCATAGGAACAGCACGGCGCGACGTTGCCACGGAAACCGTATTGCTGCCCGAAATTGCTGTTCGTGTACGCGCTCATGCCCAGCACGATGTCGCGCACTTTCAGCTTCTGGCTGAGCATCCCCGCCGTGCCGACGCGGATTATGTTTTCCACACCGTAGAACTTGAACAACTCGTAGGAGTAAATGCCGATGGAGGGCATACCCATGCCGGACGCCATCACGGACACGCGCTTGCCCTTGTAGGTGCCGGTGTAGCCCTGCATGCCGCGCGTGTTGTTGACCAGCACGGCGTTTTCGAGGTAGTTGTCCGCAATGAACTTCGAGCGCAGCGGGTCGCCGGGCATGAGGACAGTGCGGGCGAAATCGCCTTCCTTGGCGGTAATGTGCGGGGTCGGAATCATGTCAGTCGCTCCTTTTCAGGTTGATACCCTGATTATACCATAGAATCGGGATTTTCGCAATCCGCTGATTGCAGCACTTCGCGCAGATTATCGAAAATGCGCGCGTTCGCCGCCATGTGCGCCATCGGGCGGTCGTAGACGACGCTTCCGCCGCGGATGTCGCCGCAGCGCCCGCCGGCTTCCTCAATCAGCAGCGTCCCCGCGCAGTAGTCCCACGGCTGGAGCCGCCACTCGAAGTGCCCATCGCTGATGCCGCGCGCCACGTCGCACAGTTCCCGGCAGGCACTGCCCGTCCGGCGCACATCGGCGATTTTCGGCAGCAGGGTCGAGACTGTCCGCCCGGTCAGCGAAAACAACTCCTCGTAATACGGCGCAGAGCCGAAGCCAATCAGCGCCTTGTCAAGGGACGTGTCCGACACGCGAATGCGCTCGCCGTTGCAGGTCGCGCCCTTGCCGCGTTCCGCGAGGTACATTTCGTCCGTGTAGGGGTCGTACAGCCCGCCGAAAACGGGAAGTTTATTTTCCACCGCGCCGATGGAAATCATCGAGCAGCGGCGGCGGCGGAAGTAGTTCGTCGTGCCGTCGATGGGGTCGATGATGAAGGTCAGCGCGTCGGTGAGGACGTGCCGATCCTCCTCCTCGGCGAGGAACTTTGCGTGCGGATACGCCCTTTGCAGCGCATCGACGAGATAGGACTGCACCGCAATGTCCGCCTCGGTGACGAAATCGGCGTGATGCCCCTTGCTGAACACCTTCGGGGACTGGTAGTCAAGCATCATGCGCCCGGCGGCGCGAAGAAGCGAATCGAGTTCGTTCATGCGGAAAACGACCTTTCTTGATTGTTAGGGGATGCGATACGCCCAATCGGGATTCCGCTGATTGATTTCTTCCTCTGTTTCAAAGTGCGTGTCGGGGTTTAGCGCGGTGATTTCGCATTCGTCCGGGAAGGCGCGGAAGCCCACAAATTCCACCGACGCGGGCAGGGTGACGGCGGACAATTCCGTCTGCTCCCAATCGTAGTAGTAGAAGGCAAATTCTCCGATGCGCGTCACGCCCTCCGGGATTTCCACCGCGCCCAGCCCGCAGTTTGCGACGCAGTAGGCGGGAATTTCCGTCAGCGTTGCCGGGAAGCGCAGCAGCTGAATCTCCCAGCAGCCGTAAATGCTGCAATCGGACAGTTCGCGGACGCCGTCGGGGAGAATCAGCGCCGCCAGCGGGGAAAAATCGCCCGTGTACTGCCCGTCCAAGGCGTAAGGACCGATGGATTCCAGCGTGTCCGGCAGGCGGATTTCGTTACCCGCAGGTTTCCAGTTATCCAGCGCGGAATCGCCCAAGCGACGGACGGCGGGAATCGGCTGCCCCTGACTGGATGGCGCGGCGTACAGCAGCGTCTGCGTGTCGCGGTCAATCAGGAAGCCGTTTTCGCAGGAATAGCGCGGGTTGCCGTTCGGAAAGTCGATTTCCGCGTAGACGTGAAAAAAACTGCCTTCCGCGAGCATTGTTAGCGTGGAGGGAAAGGAAATCTGCGTTGCTGCGTGACAGCATTGAAACGCATCTGCTTCCACACGCTGAACGCCCTCTGGCAGCACAATGCCGAACAAAAGGCTATCGGCACAGGATTCAGATGTGTTCAACGCATTCGCCGCAATTGCCACGACAGGAGTTCCGCCCAATTCTGACGGAATTTCCAGCACGTCGGGGACTTCTGGCTGGTTCAAGAAGCGGGAACAGTCGAGCAGAACCGCGCCGCGCGACGAAAGCTCGTAGTCAAACAGCCCATCTGAATAGAGAGCGTCCGCCGCTTCGTCGCCATACCAGTCATATTCGGGGATTCGCTCGGCATACTCCGTGGCTGTTTCAAAATGAACCTGCGGGTTCAAAACAGTCACGTCGCATTCGTCCGGGAAGGCGCGGTAGCCCACAAATTCCACCGACGCGGGCAGGGTGACGGCCCCAATGATTTCGCCCGTGAACCAGTCCACCGCGTGCGCGCCGATGCGGGTCACGCCGTCGGGGATGGTCAGCGCGATCAGCTGGCAGTTCCAAAAGCAGTAATCCGGGATTTCACGCAGCGACGCGGGCAGGTGAACTTCCTGCAAATCGGTGCAGTAGAAGGTGTAGGGCGACAATTCGGTGATGCCGTCGGGGAAGGTGACGCGGGTCACGCCGCAGTCATAGAAGATATAGCTGCCAACACTTTCCAGCGTGTCGGGCAGAACGGGGTCGTCATCGTCGTACCAGAGCCAGTTCATCAGCGAACAGTCCCCCAGACGGCGGACAGCGGGCAGCGGATTGCCGTGGCTCGACGGCGCGGTGTACAGCAGCGTCTGCGTAGTATTGTTAATCAGAAAGCCGTTTTCGCAGGAATAGCGCGGATTGCCGTTCGGAAATTCGATTTCGGCGGAAATCTGGTCGAAACAGCCCTCCGGGATGATTTCCAGCGTCGCGGGCAGGGTGACTTTCACCGCATAGAAGCATTCGGCGAAGGTGTCGGCATCCAGCGCGCGAAGCCCTTCGGGGAACACAACCTCGAACGGCGCGTCCACGGGGCAGACGTCCAGCGAGCTGAACAACCAGCCGCCAATCGCCGTGACGGGATAGCCGCCCAGCGTCGCCGGGATTTCCAGCGAAACCGGCGGGTCAGCGAACATATACAGCGAATCCGCCTGCATCGCGTCCCAGTCGCAGCCGGTCAGAATCGCTTCGCCATCCGCAATCTGGTAGAAGAACGCGCCGTCGCGGCGACTTTCGGCATCTTCCGCCAAGGCGGTCAGCGGGAGCAGCAGCAAAATCAACACCCAAAGCAGTTTTTTCATGCGGAAACCTCCTTCGTGAATCGAATTGGGGACGAACTGTGGATAACCATACAACGATTCAGCGAATGGGATTCTTCCAGCGGGCAGGGAAAAAATCGCTTCATATTATATAGCACGATTGGGCAGCAGCTGCACTATCACCAGCTCGCACGGACACCACAGGCGCGGCGCACAGGCGGAGTTCGTCATGCCGCGGCTGATGAACAGTTTGTCATCAAAATAAAACCCGCTCGTCAATTTCGGGAAAAGCCCCTGACCCGGCGAGTAAATTCCCTGCGAACCAATCCGCACCTGCCCGCCGTGCGCGTGTCCCGCGAGCGTCAGGTCAATGTCCAGCCCCTGCACCAGCGGCGCGAAATACTCCGGGTGGTGGCAGAGCAGCAGCTTGAACCCGTCCCGCGCCGCCATGGCTTGCAGGAACGGCTTTTTTGCGTCCATTTGCGCGCGAACGGGCGGCATTCCCGGCATTTTCCGCGCGCTGCTGACTCCGCCGAGGGTGATGCCGCGGAAGTCCACAAAGCAGTCGTCCAGTACGGTAACGTCGCTTTTCTGCACCAAAGGAAGGTATTCCGCGATGTCGGGCAGCAGGCGCTCGTGGTTGCCGAGGTTGTAGAACGTGGGGGCGACGCGCGGCGCGAGGTCGAGGAAGCGCGCGGCGTTGCGCCATCCGTGGCGGCTGTGGCGGTTGACGAGGTCGCCGCCGATGAGGATCGCGTCGCAGCCCCGCATGAGCGAAAGCGCCTCATCCGCATCGCCGTTATGGAAATCCGCGGCAAATGCGAATGTTAACGGCTGGGTAATTTTATCCGACGTGACGGTGATGGTGTTCTTCTGCATCATGCGTGTGCCCTCCGAAGCAGCAGGATGCCCGGCAGCAGCGTCACCGCGGCGAAAACCGCCTGTGCGCCGCCGAGCAGCCGCAATGCGCGGGTGACTTGCGCCTGCGCGATGGACGAGAGCGGGTGGAGCAGCCCCGGCAGGTTGAGCAGCAGCGCAGGGAGCAGCAGCAGCAGCGCGGCGAGGCCTGTGGCGGTGAGCGTTGCGCCGATGCGGACGCGGCGGCAGCAAAGCAGGAGCAGAATCGCCGCCAGCAGACAGACCGCGCCGCTGATTTCGACCGCGTGGAGCAGACGTGGGAGGCTGCATTTCTGTGCTGCCAGTCCGCCGAGCAATTCCATCAGGCTCTGCCGGATGGGGAAGGAATATCGCTGGACAGACTGCGAGAGGGGGTAAACGACCTCGTCGCGGGCGGTGGCGCGGCGAAAATCCGCATCCACGCGGGCTTGGAAGCCTTCATCCGCCATGACAAGGGCGACCATTTCGCGCTCATCGAGGGGGGCGGGAGCGGCGGGCAGTTCCTCCGCATCGGTGCGGAAGAAATCGTGCCAATAAACCGCAAGTTCCGCCTGATACGCCGCGCAAGCGCCGGACAGGGGGGCAAGCGCAGCATCAGAGAGGGCAAAATCCGCCTGAATCTGCGTGGCGTTCCACTCGGTTTTGTGCTGACTTTCTTTTTCGCTGGATGACAGGACGGACGCGGCGAACGTGCGCGTGGTGGCGAAGAAAATCAGCCCGCACAGCAGCGAAACGAGCAGCAGCACGGCAGTCAGGAGAGAGCAAAAATACTGCGAAAGCGCCGAATCAGCGCGATTTGGGCGCATCACGGCAGCACCGCCACGTTGAGCAGCGCGTGGACGAAATCCTGCCCGCCGAGGAGGACGGCAAGGCAAAGAAACACCGTCAGCAGCACGAAAGGCAGGAGCAGCAGGGGGAGAAAATGCTTGGTGGGCATGGGACACCTCCGGGATAATTAGCAATGAGGAATGAGCGATTTTGATGGATAAACAAGAGGTTACGACGGGTGGCATACGGGGCGGTCGCGCCCATTTGGCGCGACACAGCACGGTTGTTGGAAAGAGCGGCTGGGGGGCGCGTCTGCGGACGCGCAAAGTTACTGCGCAGGGACGCTTCGCTGCCTGCGACCAAGGCTGCCGCGCTTGAATTTTCCTTTTGAGTTGGCTGGACGAGGAACAGTTGGGGCGTTGCCCCAAACCCCAGCAGGGACGCTGTCCCTGCACCCTGCAAGGGACAGACGAAAAGGGACGAAGTCCCCCTTGACCCTTTTTCGCGATTGAGTTGGTCTCGCTTCCTTGTTCCTTCCGCGTGCAGCTTTTTGGCGCTTCGCCGAAGCGCTTGTTTGCTCCCCAAGATTCCGTGGAAAACCCAAATTGAGCCGCTGCACGTCCCTTTGTGCAGCGGCTCTTGCCGTATCGGTTTACTTTTCTCCCCCATCAATCGTCAAGTGGTGGCCGAACATGCCGTCCATGGCGGGCGAACGCATCCGCATGTCATAACCCGCGTTGCATTCAAGGAAGTCCGCAAAGGTCTGCGTACCATAGACGATACGGGTCAGCACGGCAATGGGCAGCTGAATGTCCCAGTCGCGGTTCGCTTCGACAATCGTCTTTTCGCCGTCCTGACAGGTGATGAGCCAGCGCGCGTTGTTCGCGGGAATCTGCTCATCCACCACTTCCAGAACGAACGCGCCGTCGCGCTTGCCGGCGGGCATCTGCCGCAGAATCGCTTCCGCGTTGATGATGCGCACCATCGGCACGGTTTTGGCGCGGCGCGGGATAATTTCGCCATCCAGCGTGATAACGTAGCCCAAATCGGTCATGTCAATCACCTTGCGCGTGTGGATGACGGAGACTGTCGCACCCTGATGATACAGCGCATTCACACTGTCTGCCACCAGCTGACGGGACGAGCGCATCCGCCCGTAGAGGATGCCCAGCAGTACCCCCGCGCCCGCCGAGCAGCCCTGCACCAGCAGCGCCAGCCAGCGAAGCCGCAGGATTTCCGGCGTGCGCAGTTCCTGCATCACCGCCGTGTCCTGCCATACGTTCCAGAATGCCTTTGCAATATCCTTCCACTCCACCAGCACCGTCGGAATCCACTCCGGGAAGGTGTATACCGGCTGAATGATGTAGTTCATCAGCAGCGCCGCGAAAATCGCCGATACCCCGTAGCCGAGGATGAACAGCAGCACCGCGCCTGTCAGCTCCGGCATCAAGCTGATGGCATACTTTTCTTGCAGCCGCTGCCGATAGCGCTTGCCGTAGTGCTTCACGCGCCCATTCAGGAACGCAATGAACCGCAGCAGCACCGTCATGCCGATGAGAAACAGCAGCACGCGCAGCCAGAGCGTCGCGCTCATGCCCTCTTTGCCGAGGTCGAACATGCTGCCGCCGCTCTGCCAGCCCGTCACAGCGGACTTGAACGATACGCTTGCGCCCGTCCCCGGCTTCGGGATTGCCTCCACCAAAAGGGCATCGACGGTTGTGGACGTTTCAATCACACTGTTCAGCGGAATATACGCCGTATACGCCTGATATTCCCCGACGCGCATGGAATGCCGCGCGATGCCAATGACCTCGTAACTTTCACCGCCGATGAACACCTTGCGCCCCAGCGGATCGGCGACGCGGAACAGCTTCAGCGCCAAGTCCTCGTCCAGCACAGCGACTTTCCGGCCGCTCTTCAGTTCCTCTTCATACGGCAGCCGTCCGTAGCGCAGGAGCTTTGGCCGCACCTGAAAGCCATATTTTCCGACCAGCTCCACGCGCGTATCCGACGAGATGTCTCCGCCGGATATCGACGTTTTTTCAATCACACCGCCGATTGTCCAGCGCAGCATCGTCGTCGTATCCCATTCACCGGCTGCGTTTTCCAGCGCCTTCACCTGATCGGCAATCGGCTGATTCGGCGCTGCTTTTGTGTCCCCGTCCTCGCCGGAATTATCCTCCGTCTGCTGGGCGGGCGCGGGCACAAGGTATTGCAGATGGTCGCCTACCTGCTTTGCCTGAACCGCCCCGAACACCAGCGCAGCGGCAAAGGCGGCCAGCAGCGCCCATTGCCACCATTTCCCCAGCTTCTTCACTGCACATACTCCATGACCGTCGCGCCGTCCTCCAGTGCACGGTCTTCACGGTCGGCGATGGAGCGATAGCTCAAATCCTCCTGAATGGAGACCGTGCTGTCGCTGCGCTCGATGACGGTCACGCTGGTCTTTTTGACCTTCATCGTGTTCTCGGAGAGGAAGCCGCCGCCGGAATACTCGACGACGTACACATAGTTCGATTCGCCGTCAGAGCGGACGCAGCTGGGCGCAAGCAGGGTTGTGGCGCTCTTGGCGCGGTAGGTGATTTTCACGTCCACGCCACCGTCCTGCATGAAGCGGCGAATCGCGGTGGAATCGCTGCTCAGGTACGTTTCCGGCATCGGCATTTGCAGATACTTCGTGCCATCTGAAGCGATGGTGGTCTTTTCCACGTTGGTGCGCTCGCTGCCGTAGTTGTCGCTGCTGATTTCGGCGCGTGTCCCGTCGGCAATCGTGCGCGTGGAATTGCTGTCAAGCGGTGCGCGCAGCACCGGCACGCAGTCCTCCTTGTTCATCACATACGCAACCTTCGTGCCGTCGTAGGTGTCGCCTTCCGCCACTTTCAACTCGATGATGTAGCCGTCGCGCGGCGCAACAACTGCCTTCAGGCTCGTTTCCAGCACCGTCAGCGTCACCATCTTCTGGTTCAAATCCTCGATTTCCTCCATCAGCCCGTTGCGCTTGGTGATGTACTGGAACACGTCGTCTGACACCTTCAGCTTCTTGTTGTCCAGCACCGCGAAGTACGCTGCGCGCGCTTCTTCGTAGGCAGCCTGTGCCGTCCGCGCCTTGTTGACAGCGGCTTTGAGTTCATCGGACACCTCGCCGGACAATGCAAGCTGGCTCTGCCACGTTGAAACATCCCCCGTCAGCACAACGGATTCCTTCGCCGCGGCATAGCGCGCCTCATACGTCGCTTCGCTGAGCGTATCCTGCGCGTCAAGCAGCTGCTGGTACATGGTGTTCTGGTAGCTTTCCTTGCTCAGTTTGCGATTCTGCACGTCCAGCTCCAGCAGTTCCTTGTTCTTCGCGTCGTAATCTTCGCGAACCTTCTTGATTTCTTCCTCGTAAGAGGGCGTTTTCGCCGTGAAGATGATGTCGCCCTTCTTGACGTAGTTGCCCGCGCGAACATAGAGCTTATCCACGGTGATGTTCATGTCCTTGGCTTCCTTGACGGTGAACTCTTCCGTCTCCGCGAAATACACCTGCGCACGGAAGGTCATTTTGTCCTCGAAGCGCCCGGAGGTGCTTTGCACGAGCTGTACCTTCGGCGTCGTGATGGTCTGCACCGTCCGCGCGAAGAACATGCACAGCGCCACCGCCACGAACAGCACAATCAGCCCGCGCAGGGCGAATCGTTTAAGCTTCATACGTTCCTTTTCCTCCGTCACTTGAGTTCGCTAAGCTGAATGCCCGCGACGATGTCCTCTTGGAAATACAGATAAATCAGCAGCGTCGGCAGAATGTACAGCGCGCTGCCCGCAAAGGCGACATCCGCCCGGTCGGTGCTGATCTGGTTGAACATAACCGACAGCGGCTGCAAGTTGGTGTGGTTCGCCAAATAAATCAGCGGCTGTTCGACCATGTTCCAGCAGTCCGCGAACGACAGCGCCGCCGCCGCGCCCAGAATCGGCTTGCACACCGGCAGAATCACATGCACAAACCCGCGTACCGGGCCTACGCCGTCCACCATGCCCGCCTCCAGCAGTTCATTCGGGATGCCCACCATGAACTGACGCAGGAGGAAGATGTAGAAGGGCGAAAAGCACATCGGCAGGATGACCGCCCACGGCGTTTCCATGATGCCCAGCCATCGCAGGACCGTGACGCTTGGCGCCATCGTGACCTGAAACGGAAGAATCATCAAAACCAGAATGCAGAAGAAGAGCAAATCGCGCCCGTGGAACCGGAAGCGGCTCAGGCAGTACGCCGTCAGCGGCACAATGAGCGCCTGCCCGACCAGAATCGCGCCGGTGTACATCATGCTGTTGCAGAACAGCTTCAAATACGACGGTTCTTCGATGAAAATCTTGTAGTACTGCCGGAGCGAGAACATCGCGGGTGAATACAGCACATCCAGCCACTTCGTCGTGTCGTAGCTGCCGCGCCCTTTCAGGTACGCCGTAATTTCCGACTGCGGGAAGAACGAATACAAGAACGTAAATACAATCGGGATAAGGATGACTGCCGACAGGATGGTCAGCAGCACAAACGCCAGCTTTCCGCCGAAGGACAGGCGGTTGTGGCGATGATGAATTTTCTTCTTGCGCGCCATCATACTGCCTCCTGTCCTCAGTTATTGGGCGAGCGAACCGCTTTGCTCAGGTACATCAGCGCGAACAGCACCATCACGCCCACGGCGAAGATGTACGCCGCCGTCGTCACATCCTGATATTCCAGACGGGCGAACTTGTTGTTCATGAAGTGCTGCAAGGTATAAATCGCGTTGGACGGATACGCGCCGCCGATGAAGTAGACTTCCTTGAAGATTTTGAACGCATTCACCCACGCCAGCACGAACACGAGGAACGCCGTCGGCATAATTTGCGGGAGGGTGATGCGGAAGGACTGCGTCCACCAGCCCGCGCCTTCCAATGCCGCGTATTCATACAGCGAGGGATGCACCGCCGACAGCGCCGACGCGAACAACACAACCGAGAACCCGACGTTCTTCCAGATATACAGCAGCACAATCGGCACGCGGAGTGCGTCACCCTCCAGCCACAGCACGCGCTCCATCCCCAGCGCCGTCACCATGCGGTTGATGACGCCGCCATAGTCGAACATCAGCGTCCAAATCAGCAGCATGGCAGAGGACGGCATCAGGTATGGCAGCAGCAGAATGTTTCGGAATGCCGTTGAGCGGTCTTTGAGCGTTTTGAGCATTGCCGCCAGCAGGAACGCCAGCAGCCAAATCACCGGCGCGCACAGCAGTGACAATTCCCATGTGTTCTTCAGTCCCAGCTGGAACATGCTGTTCTGCAGCGTCCGCTCGTAATTCGCCAGCCCGACGAACTGGTTCTCGAACGACCCGTCCATCAGCGACGAATAAATGCCCCCGAAAAACGGGACGACATAAAACAGCATCAGTCCCGCCAGCCCCGGCAGCAGCAGCAGCCACACGACCTTTTTCTTCCGAAACATGTTTCCTCCTGAACCACGCACAGGCAGGCGGTCTTTTCCGCCTGCCTTGAAGCGCTATAAGATACCCCAGAGGCTCTGCCTCTGGACTCCGCAAGGGGCCTTGCCCCTTGACCCCACAAGGGAGTTCCTCCCTTGACCCTTTCGCGCGATTGAGCTGCGCGCACTTGCATACAGGTTCCGCGTGTTTATCCGTCAAAAGTTACGGAACAAACCCAGAAACATGGGAGGCGACCGAAGGAGTCCAGAGGGCGACCGGAAAGC
>OGOJ01002682.1_pt1 | contig 10910 bp, 10 predicted proteins | sample 1552601 | NCBI WGS metagenome assembly OGOJ01 (sample SAMEA2580184, study PRJEB22360) | human gut metagenome | biome: human gut; feature: human-associated habitat; material: faeces | place: Denmark | collected 2008/2010
AAGTTTTGCCCGGAGTGCGGCGACCCCTTTGACGACAGCGACCAGACCTGACCTGACAAATACAGAGCAATGAAAGGAGCATACCATGATGGGATTCTTTTCCAACCTGTTCGCAAAACAAAACTGCGCCGTCTGCGGCAAGGAGTGCGGCACCATGCACCGCTCCAAGCTCCGGGACGGACAGTTCCTCTGTGATGACTGTGGCAACAAGTGCTCCAAGTATATCCGGCTCAGCGAGCTGACGCTGGACGAGGCCAAGGAGCACATGGAGTATATGGCCCGGATGAAGCGGGTGTTCGACGAGGTGTTCAACAAGACCGAGTTCCGGGTCAACGCATACCCCTCCACCCCGACGCAAATGGGGCTGGTGTTCTGCGACGAGCTTGGAATGCTGTACATCGACGACCGCACCGGCGGACGGGGCAAGATGCCGGAGCTGATCCGCTACGACCAGATCGCCAGCTACGAGGAGTATCTGGACGAGACCCCCGCCAAGGAGCCGGGCCAGGAACCCACCCTCAACGGCGGCGGTCTGAAGCTGAAGCTGGTGCAGCCCCGCAGCATCACCGAGGCCCAGACCCAGCGGGGCGTGCGCCCCCACCCCTACATCAAGCAGGAGCTGGTGATCTGCTTCAGCAAGCGGGACCGGCGGGAAATCGGCTATGCCCACATCGCACGGCAGCATCTGGACCACATCTTCGGGGTCCACGATAATGAGACCAGCCTGTTCGGCCGCCGGATGTCCAAAGCCGAGGAGCGGGAGCTGAAGGGCCAGGTGGGCATGATCAGTGCCATGGGTGCCGTGGCATCTGCCGCCATGAAGGGCGGGCAGCTCTCTGAGCAGGAAAAGGCCCGCTTTGTGGAGAACATCAATCTGGCAAACGACGCCCAGACCGGCGGCATGGCATTGTACAGCCGCCGTGCTGACGAAGCTTTTGCAAAGGTGCAGTGACTGAAAAAGGAGGAACGAATATGAGAAAGATCCAGCGCAGAGATTTCCTCAAGGCCATGGGCCTTACCACCGCCGCCCTCGGACTGACCGCCTGCGGCGGCTCCGGTGCCGCCAGCGCTTCCAGCGTTTCCAGCGCACTGGCTTCCAGCAGCAGTGCCCCGTCCGCCTCGACACAACCGGAAGCAGCAGAGGACAAAGCCGCCCCTGCAGGGCCCCCTGTGACCCAGTTCCAGACCGGGGAACTGACCATCGGCGAATACACCTTCAAGGCACAGTACATCCCCTTTGATGTTCGCCGCGAGGTAGGCGGTGCCTATCATGTGATCCATGCGGACAGCTACCGGGGCAATTACTTCTTCAGCTTCTACAACGAGGACGATGAAGAGCAGTCTGCTAAAATCTTCGAGTATGCCATCAAGGACGACCGGATGACCCCGGTGGCAGAGTACAACATTGACGGAAGCAACGCCCTCAGCATCGACCGCAATGGCATCCTGTACGCCATGGACCACTTTGATGTCTACTGCTACGATCTGAACAGCAGCGACCCGGAGGAGCCCAGCGACGCACTGGACTACTCGGGCAGCTGCTATTCCTCCAAGGACCGGGATCTGACCGTGATCTACTGGGCTTTCGCACCGGTGCTGGTGCAGGACGGCGAGTACACCGAGCTGACGCTGGAAGGCGATAACGAGATTGGCCCCTTCTACAGCATGTCCTCCCTGAACCTCAGCGGGGACGAGCTGCTGACGGTGGGCGAGCTGGAATCCAGCGGCGATGATTACTTTGCTGCCTTTGATCTGGACGGCAATGAGCTGGCCCGCAGCTCGCAGCCGGTGGGCAGCTTTGACGCCGTGATGATGAAGCGCCCCAACGGCTATCTGCTGGACACGGGCTATATGTGGGAGCTGTACGCGCCAGACGGCACTTTTTTGGAAAAGTCCCTTTCCGTGGGCGAGCGCGAGACCCTGTGCCAGCTGTGCGGCGACTTCTGCACCTTTGATGTTTTCCTGCCGCTGGAAGAAAACTCTTTCCTGGCAGTGGGCCACCACGGTAAAGCCACCGAGCCGGACGAACCGGTGGTGTTCCGCATCACTACGGATTTCTGAGCCGACCGCTTCGGCAGGAAGACCAACACAAAAACAGCGGGGCCGGGGAAGAGCCCCCGGCCCCCTTTGGAACAACAGGAGGAAACGCTATGGCAGGAATGCTGGAATACAAGTGCCCCTGCTGCGATGGCGCCATCCAGTTTGACAGCGCCACCCAGAAAATGAAATGCCCCTACTGCGACACCGAGTTCGATGTGGATACCCTCAAGGGCTACGATGAGGAACTGAAGGACGAAAAGCCCAGCGAGATGGAGTGGGCGACCCCCGGCGGCAGCTGGGCAGAAGGAGAGACCGCCGGTCTGCATACTTACAGCTGCAAGAGCTGCGGCGGCGAGATCGTGGGCGATGACACCATGGCGGCGTCCGCCTGCCCCTTCTGCGGCAACCCCATCGTCCTCACCGGACAGTTTGCCGGGACGCTGCGGCCCGACCTCATCATCCCCTTCAAGCTGGACAAAAAGGCCGCCAAGGCCAAATTGCAGGAGCACCTCAAGGGCAAGACCCTGCTGCCCCGGGTGTTCCGCAGCCAGAACCACATCGACGAGATCAAGGGCGTGTATGTGCCCTTCTGGCTCTTCGACAGCGATGCCGACGCCCAGCTGCGGTTCACCGCCACCCGGACCCGCTGCTGGTCGGACAGCAAATACGACTATACCGAGACCAATTACTACTCCGTCCGGCGGGACGGCACCCTGGGTTTTGACGCAGTGCCGGTGGACGGCTCGTCCAAGATCGAGGACGACCTGATGGAGTCCATCGAGCCCTTTGCCATGCAGGACGCCATCCCGTTCCAGACCGCCTATCTGGCGGGCTATGTGGCGGACAAATACGATGTGAGCGCCGAGGACAGCATCGAGCGGGCCAACAAGCGCATCCGCCGCTCCACTGAGGAGACGTTCCAGCAGACCGTTACCGGCTACGATTCGGTCAAGGTGGATAACAGCAGCATCCAGCTGCACGGCGGCAAGGCAAAGTACGCTCTGTTCCCGGTCTGGCTGCTGAGCACCAGCTGGCGGGGTGAAAACTATCTGTTTGCCATGAACGGTCAGACCGGCAAATTCGTGGGTGACCTGCCCGTGGACAAGGGCGCTGCCCGCAAGTGGATGCTGGGCCTTACGGCTGCCCTTTCCGCCGCGTCCTACGGCGTGATGTGGCTGCTGTGGCTGGCACGGATCCTGTAAAGGAGGGACGAACGATGAAAAAGACTTCCAACCGACTGCACTCCCTCTTTGCGGCGCTGGCAGCACTGATTCTTGCGGCAGCGCTGGCTGTTCCGGCCTTTGCGGTAGAGGGCGGCTTTGCCGACCTATACTACCGCATGTTCGACGACGCTGAGGTGCTGACCGAGGACGAGGACAACGAGCTGGAGGACGCACTGGAAGAGCTGAGCCTGCGCCAGAGCTTCGATGTGACCATTGCCACCATCGAGTCGATGGAAAGCGTTGGTGCCGACAGCATGGAGCAGTTTGCCGATGATCTGTATGACTACTGCCAGTACGGCTACGGCCCCCATATGGACGGCGGGCTGGTGCCGGGGAGCGTATGCCCTGCGCTGTCCGGGCCTCCCCGCCTTTGCGGATGCCGCCATCCAGTACCTTGGCCAGCAGATGACCCCCTTCATGGCCGATGGAGACTACGCCGGTGCCTTCCGCACCTTTGTCCAATGGTCGGATACCTACATCGATGCTGCCCGGGCGGGCCACCCCTACGATGTGAATAACCTGCCCCGGGAGCCGCTTTCCCCCATGTACCTGGTGCTGGCGCTGGGCATCGGCCTTGTGCTGGCATGGGTCGTCGTCAGCGTAATGAAAAGCCAGCTGCGCAGCGTGGCGTTCCAGGAGAATGCCGCCAGCTATGTGCGGGAGGGCAGCATGAACCTGACCAACAGCCGGGAGCTGTTCCTGTACCGGGATGTGCAGCGCACGGAGCATGTGGAGGCAAAGGACTCCGACAGCTCCGGCGGCAGCTCCACCCACACCTCCTCCAGCGGCACGACCCACGGCGGCGGAGGCGGTTCGTTCTGAAAGGAGCATGTTTATGAACCCTTATCTTTCGGAAAAAGCCCGCGGCGAGATCCCCCGTTTCCTCAAATGGCTGCGGAACGCAGGGCTTGCCTTCTGCGTGTTCTGCTCTTTTGGCGGGTTGTATACCCTCTGTCTGGACCTGCAGGCCAAGGACACCTCCCACGTGGGAGGCTATGTGCTCTGGATCGTGGTGGGCGCAGTGCCCCTTGTTCTGTTCGCACGCAACGAAAAACGCCGCTACCATGCAAGGACCATTGCCCGCCGGGTGGAGAACTACTCCGGGCCGGAAGTGCCTTTGCGGTGGCTGTACAACAGCGTTGGTATGGACGCAAAGGACATTGCATGGTATTTTGAAAACGGTTATTTTGTAAACCTCAGTCTGGATCTGAACAAAAAGATGATCCGCAAGCGGATAGTGCCCCGCAGCGAGCTGAAACGGGGCTGAGGAAACAGAAAGGAGTATTTTCATGGGACTTTTTGATAAGATGAAGCAGGCCGCTTCCGCCGCCGGTGGAAACCAGACCGTCACCTTTACCTTTCAGGAACTGCCGGAAAGCCTTGCCCAGATGCAGGCGCTGCCGGAAGCAAGCCTTGACACCCCCTTCAAGACTGCGGCCCTCACCGTCTGTGCGCTGTGCGCCTACGGTGCCGACAGGAACATCGGAAAGGAGATGCTCAACTGGCTGCGCGGCCCCCGTCCGCTGAACGGGCAGGATATCTCCTTTTTGAACGACCGCTTCCGGGACGGCAAAAGCTACATCCCCTTCTCCTACTTTGTGGGTGCATCGCCGGAAAACGGCTATACCCCCCGCCAGCCCTTCACCCTGCTGGTGGGCAGCAATCACACCTCCAACGTGGAGGAGGGCTATTGCAAGCTGTTCATCCCCTGCGGCGGTGCCGATGATCCCCGCCCCATCAAGCTGCGCCGCAAGGGCAACGGACAGTGGTTTCTGTGGGAGCAGTACCTGATGACCGGCATCCGTGTCCCCACGTCTGCCGACCCGTGGGCGTAAGATGAAGGGCCTGACCATGAAGCTGTTTGCCGCCCTGCTGGCGCTGACCCTGAGCCTTGTGGGCTGCGGGCCGGTGGACGGCGACCCCATCCGCTCCGGCGCGGCAGCTTCGGACAGCGCTTCCCGGCCGGACGCTGTGACCGTGGCGCAGCTGCGGCAGCAGGCCGAGCAGAACGGCAGCCTTGCCGTGGTGCTCTATCTGGGCAGCGTCCCGGAGCGCACCGCCGATGGGGACGCCGCGCTGGACAGCCTGCAGGAACAGCCGTGGCAGTTTGTTGCGGACATCCCGGCAGACCACCGGGTCACAGCACCGGGCGGCGGGCGGGAGCTATACTGCATCTTTGCCGTCCGCAGCCGGGACACCCTGTTCCTCTACGAAAAGCAGGACCCCCAGTACCCGCACCAGACGGGCCGGGAGCTTTATTGCAAGCAGGATGGCCAGCCCATTCTGCTGCTGTGCAACGGCACCCCTGACACCCCCGACACCACGGCGGTGGTCTACTGCACCACCGGCCGCGCGCTGGACTGGTCGCCCCGGCTTTCTGCCGGGACCAGCAGCCCGGAGCCGGTGGAGGGCGTAGACGATTTTTCCCAACACCCAACGCCCGGCGCTGCCCCCTGAGGTGCGCCCCGGCAGGGCATGAGAAAGGAGAACCTATGAAAAACCTGAAGCTTCTGGCCGCCCTGCTGGCGCTGGCCATCGGTCTGGCGGGCTGCGGCAAAGGCAGCAGCGCGTCCAGCTCCAAGCCCGAAAAAATGCTGGACGGAGACAACATGATCGCATCGCCCTCCGCCAAACAGGAGTACACCGAGCCGGAGGACGTGACCTACATGCGCCTCCTGGCAGGGGAGGACGAATACCGCGCCTGCGTGCTCTATCTGGGCGGCTCCTATGAGATCACTACCGATGTGCAGAAGGTGCTGGACAGCCAGCAGGGCCTGCGGGAGCTGTGGGGCTTCGTCTACGACATCCCGCAGGATCACTGGGTCGTGGCACCGGATGGCGGGTGCGATTTGTACTGCATCTTCCCGCAGGACCCGGATGCCACCCTGTTCGTCTACGAGACGAGCCTGACAGACGATGCCGAAAACCCGCTCCAGCGCGGTAAACAGCTCTATTACAGTGAGGACGGTCAGCCCATCCTGCTGCTGTGCAACATCAGCGATATCGTCCCCAACACCGAGGTGGAACTGTACCCCAGCACCGGCGAAGAGCTGGTATTCAGCCCCTTCCTTTCCGGCGAGAACGGCCATGTGGTGGAAGCCGAGGGCGTGTGCGATTTTACCATCTACCCGGAAGGGGACGACTGGGAGACCACCACCAGCCCCTGGTCGCTGGAGGGCAACTGGCTGGAGATCTACCGCGACACCGACGAGGGCGTTTTTGACACCGCCCCGGAGGACGCTGACCGGATGTGTTTCCTGCCCACAGACACCGACACCGAGGGCAGCCAGCTGCCCCTGACCGCCAGCTACATCACCCCCTATCCGGAGCTGAACGTGGAGGAAGCCGACCTGTTCTATCAGGAGGGCACCCCGGAGGTGCCCTTCCAGACCAATCAGGAGTGGTACGCTACCTTTACCGGAGAGGACGGCTCCCGCTACGCCGTCACGCTGGAGGACGAGGACACCCTTGCCCTGAAGTTCTATCTGGACGGCGAAGAGAGCTACATGAGCCTTGTCAATACTGTCTACTTTGCACGGCAGGAGGCCATGGGTTGACCGACGCGCACACCAACACCGGGAGGAATGCACCATGAAACAGACCAAAAAGATCACCATCCTCCACTCCAATGATCTGCACGGAGACTTTCTGGCAGAGCAGGTGGACGAAAAACTGGTGGGCGGCGTCTCCATGCTGTCCGGCTACATCGAAAAGGTGCGGGCCGAAGAGCCCAACACCATCTACGCCATTGCAGGTGATATGTTCCGGGGCTCGGTCATCGATTCGGAGTACAAGGGCCTTTCCACCATTGAGATCATGAACGCCCTTGCCCCGGACATCGTCACCATCGGCAACCACGAGGTGGACTACGGCATCGCCCATCTGTTGTTCATCGAAAAATGCGCACGCTTTCCCATCATCAACGCGAACCTCTACATCAAGAACACCCCCACACGGCTGTTCACCCCCTACAAGATCCTGCGGGTGGACGGGATGAACATCCTGTTCATCGGCATCATCACGCAGGACGTCATCAACCAGACCAAGTCCGAATCTCTGGTAGGCTCCTTTGTGGACACCGCCGCCGCTGCCGCCGAGGTGGGCAAGATCTGCAACGCCCACAACAGCATCGACATCGACTTTACCGTGCTGCTGACCCACATCGGCTTTGAGGAGGACAAACATCTGGCGCGCCAGCTGGACCCGGCGTGGGGGGTGGACCTGATCATCGGCGGCCACAGCCACACCCTGCCGGAGCACGCGGTGGAGGAAAACGGCGTGGTCATTGCGCAGGCGGGCACCGGCACCGACCAGATCGGGCGCTTTGACATCATCGTGGACACGGACAACAACTGCATCGATTCCTACACATGGCACACCGTGCCCATCTGCGCCGACACCTGCCCCCGCAACCCCGCCATGGAGCAGGTGCTGCACCGCTTCACCAGTCAGGTGGACGAAAAGTACAGCCACATCGTAGGGCGCTTCCGCCGGGAGCTGACCCACCCGGAGCGCACGCAGGAGACCGAGCTGGGCAACCTGTTTGCGGATATCTTCACCCGCAGCCTTGGCATCGATATTATGCTCATCGGCTCTGGCAGCATCCGGGCCGAGAAGCTTGGCCCCATCGTCACCTACGGCGACCTCATCGAGGGCTTCCCCTACGACGACGGGGTGTATATGTTCAAGGTGACGGGGCGGCAGCTGCGGCAGATGCTGCGCTACATGCTGCGGGAGGAAGCCTACGCCGGGCACACCGAGTTCTACCAGCTGCCCTCCACCCTGCGCCTGCGCTACGACCGCGCCAAGGGCGACTTTGATTACTTTACCTACTGCGGCAAGGAGGTGGGCAAGGAGATCGGCGACGACGCCCTGTTCACCGTGGGCTTGCAGAACTACCACTTCAAAAACATCGAGAGCTTTTTCAACATCTCCTACGAAACCATCTGCAAGCTCCAGAAGCCCCGTAGCGTGGCAACCTCCTGTCAGGATATCCTGATGGAGTATTTCCGGGAGCACGAGATGCTGGACGCGGCAGTGGACGGCAGAATGACCATTCTGCCCTCTACCGCGCAGACCGGCTGAACGCCCCGCCGGGCAAAACGCCTTTTCCCCAAAAAGGAAACAGCACGAAAAAGGGTACCCTTTTTCGGCAGAAGCTGACGCTTCTCCCGAATGGGTCCCTGAAAGAAATATTTTTTACAACAGAAAGGAGCGCCCCATGAAACAGCGATTCTCAAAACGAACGCGTCTTGTCAGCGCCCTGTTGACGCTGGCCATGGTATTTACCTTCCTGCCCTTCAGCGCCTTTGCGGCGAACACAGAAATTGATCTTAATTCGCCGGAGTTTAAGCTTAATTTCCCGGATGCGGAATTTCGGAATTTTCTCAAAGGATATTGTGACACAAACAACGATGGCAAGCTCGATGTGGATATCAAGAGTATGAAGATTCCAACCAGTTATGCAATCAAAAGTCTTGAAGGAATCAGTTTCTTTGAAGATCTCGAAACGCTGGATTGCCACGGTATCGGCTTGACAACACTTAATGTTACCAAGAATTTCAATCTGAAGGAGCTGAATTGTTCCGACAATTACCTGAAAGATTATCTTTATATTCTTTCAAGCGGACTGAAAAAACTGGATTGCTCCAATAATAAACTGACCTACATGAATCTGGGCATTCTCTATGGGCTGAATCTTGAGGAGGTGAATTGCTCCAATAACAACATAACGAATATCGTAATGTGGAACGTAGGGGAACTGGTCAAATTTGATTGTTCCAACAACGACCTGATGACGTTGGATGTCAGCCAATGCTCCAAGCTGCAACAGTTGAATTGCTCTGGAAATCAATTGATGGAGTTGAATGTCAACAACCAGGGGCAGCTGACAGAGCTGGATTGTCACAATAATAAATTGACAGAACTGAACGTGAAACAGAATGGCAGCTTGACATCTCTGATATGCAATGATAATCAGCTGACAACGCTGGACCTGAGCAAAAACAACAGTTTGAGTAATCTGAATTGTGCAAATAATCGGCTGGCTTGTTTGAACGTTACTGGAATCGGCGGTACGATAACAGCTGATGGTAACAGGCGTCCCATTGCAGTTCGTACAGACGGAACGTTTGACTTGACCACACTGCCCGGCTTTGACGTGAGCAAGGCAACCTTCTTGAACGGCGGCTCTGTTTTTGGCACAACTCTAAGGGTGAATGCGGGCGCAGACGAGGTGAGCTACCAATACAATTGCGGCGATGGAGTAAACCGCACATTCATCTTTGAAACCAGTCTGCCCATCAATGAGAAAAATTTCCCCGACGATAACTTTAGAAATTACATCAAAACCTACAAAGCAGGTAGCAGAGATGTCCTCACGGTGGAAGAACGAAGCAAAGTCGAAACAATCGAAGTCGAAGGAAAGAACATCAGCAGGTTAGAAGGCATTGAGGCGTTCCCCAACCTGAAAGTGTTGAAATGCGGAAACAATTCTATCCAGAAATTGGACCTGAGACAGAATCCAAAGCTGGAAACGTTGAAATGCAATGAGAATCAACTGACCCAGCTGGACCTGAGCAAGAACCCGGATATCGACTATCTGTATTGTTCCGAGAACCAGTTGGAACAGCTGGACGTGTCGCATCTGCAGTTGAAGTATCTCTATTGCTCGCACAATGATCTGGAGCAACTGGATGTCAAAAATAGTAAGTTGCTGATAGAACTCGACTGTTCCAAGAATAATCGGTTGACAGCGCTGGATTTAGATGTGGCTCATAAACCCAATCTGGTAAGGGTAGAATGCCAAAACAACCAGCTGACATCGCTGATTCTGGGCGAAAATAAAGGGCTGGAGAAACTGAATTGCGCCAACAACCAGCTGACCCAGCTGAATTTGAACAATATGAGTGCCTTAAAGGAACTGAACTGCGCCAACAACCAGTTGACCCAGCTGAATTTGAAGAATATGATTTCCTTGAAGGAGCTGAGGTGCCAAAACAACCAGCTGACCGCGTTGGACGTCAGCAGCAGTCCAAACTTGACTACATTGGTGCTTAAGAATAACCATCTCACCAGCCTGAATTTGGACAACAATCCGAATCTCAATTTCACTATTACAGATGTTTACCATTCCGATTTTAATAATGTTTACACCGTTACCCTGACCCCTGACCGTACGTTTGACCTGAGCGCTCTGCCCGGGAACTTTGATAAAAGCCGGGTTACTGGATGGGTCAATGGCACAGTCAAAGGGAACATTCTGACGGTCAATGAAGGCACAAAAGTAGTGTACTATGGTTATCAGTGCATAACTGGTGGTATGATGGATGCAAGTTTCACACTGGATGTGACTGGCACCGGCGGCACGGTTCCCCCGGTAACGCCTCCACGGGCGGCGGCACGGTAACACCTCCGGAACCCCCGGTGACGCCTCCCACCGGCGGCGGCTCTACGGGCGGCGGTGACGGAGGCGCAGGCATCGCGGTGCTGGCTATTGGCGGCGTAGCGGTGGCGGGCCTTGTGGGCTACGGCGTGTACAGCTATGTGTCCGAGCAGCAGCTGAAAGCCCTGCTGCCGGAAGGCGTGGCTGTACCCGAAAACCGCGCCCAGACCGCGCTGCTGCTGTGGAACACCGCAGGCCGTCCC
>OGOJ01002683.1_pt1 | contig 10907 bp, 12 predicted proteins | sample 1552601 | NCBI WGS metagenome assembly OGOJ01 (sample SAMEA2580184, study PRJEB22360) | human gut metagenome | biome: human gut; feature: human-associated habitat; material: faeces | place: Denmark | collected 2008/2010
GCGGAGCCATTGCAGACGTGCGGCGGGCATCGGCCGGCCGGCGGGACGGGGTGCGTTGACGAGGGTGGTATTGTGGACGAACCACAGGGCGTTCAGTTCCTGCTGGTGTTCGGGATCGGCCCGCAGCCAATCCACGACGGCCTGCTCCTCCGCTTCCGAGGTCCGGCCGTCGATGTATTTGTACAACAATTCTTTTTCCATACATCCATAAGGTGCGTGGGCGCGGCGGATGGACACGGAAAAAGGGCGGATCGGGCTAAATAAATTTTATTAAAAACGCATCTCGCTGAGCAGCAGCGAAATCAGCCAGGCCGGAAGATAGTCTTTCAGCGCTTCGCGCATGATGCCCAGCGCCCGCTGGATGGCGGCTTTCACGTTGCGGACGCTGATGCCCGTCGTGTCGGCTATCTCCTGATAGGTCTTGCCGTCGAAGCGGCTGGCGACGAATATGCTCCGCATCGGCTCGGGCATGCGGGCGATCTCCTCCTGCACGATCGCGGCGACCTCCGAGGCGAAGAGCTGGCCGGGGTCGCAGGCTTCCAACGCCGTGATGCGGGCCTGAATGCTGTGATAGGCCGTGGTGTGGATTTGCTGCCGGATATTCAGCCGGCCGGCGCCGGCGCAGGATATCTTACGGCGGAGGGGGCCCGGATTTTGGATGCGGAAGGGGATCTTTTGCCCGGCGTGCCTCTGTGCCCTCCGCGCGGTGCTCCCAGAGGTAGAGGAAACTGTCGGTCACGATGTCCTCGGCGACCATGCCGTTGCGGACGTACGACTGTGCGATCCGGACGAAACGCGGCTTGTAATCGGCGTACAAGGCGTCGAAAGATTCGCGGGAGATATGTCCGTTCGGGCGGTTCATGGAGAGATATGATTATCCAAAGATATAATTTTTATCCGCATGAAAAAAATCATTTTGCAAAGTGCGAAGATAAAAACCCTCTGTTACGGAACCTTTACGGAACGATGAATCCGGATGTTACGATTGCAGCGGCAGGATGCCCGAACGGCGTGCCGCACGGCGGATCAGGCCGTGCGGGATCAGCCCGATGAGCGGCAATGCCAGGCGGTTCAGCAGACCGGGAACCAGCACGGCTTTGCCGCGGAACAACGCACGCACCGCCTTGCGGGCGAGTTTCCCGGGCGGCAGCATAATGCCCGACCGCACCAGGCGCCGCCGCAGTTTTTCGTTCAGATTGTAGAGGTCGGTATCCACCGCACCCGGACAGACCGCCGTCACGTACACGCCGTAGTCGCGCAGTTCCGTGTGCAGGCCCCGCGAGAAATTTTTCAGATAGCGTTTCGTCGCCCCGTAGACATTGATTCCCGGATAGGCCAGCCATGCCGTCACGGAGGACATGTTCAGGATATATCCGTGCCGCTGCCGGCGCATATCCTGCCCGAAAAGGAGGCAGAGACGCGTCGGAGTGAGGACGTGCAGGGCGAGCATCTTCGTCGTGAAGCCGCTGTCGATGTCGAGCGTTTCGCCGAAACGATACATGCCGGCGTTGTTGACCAGCACGTCGATCCGGATGTTCCGTTCGCGGCATGCCTCATAAAGCCTGTCGGCGGCATCTGCCGTCGCCAGATCCATCGGAATCGGACATATTTCCACGCCGTATTGCCGGGCCAGTCTGTCGGCGGCTTTGCACAGCGCCGCCTCTTCGTTGCTGACGATGACCAGCGGATAGCCGCGCGAAGCCAGTTCTTCGGCGTAGCAGTATCCGATGCCGGAACTGGCTCCGGTAATCAATGCCCACATGCGTTCCATGTCTGAAAAAGAAAAAAATCCCCGAATCAACCGATCACGAGGATTAACCAGTGCCCAGGACAGGGATATCGGGTGAAAATATCGGAAAGTAAAAGAATGTATCTGATTGATTTTTTGATATTTGATATTTTTCGGATTTCCTGTGTTTTCTCCTGTTATCCTATATTATCACAATCAGTACACCTTTAGTACACCCTGGATATGGCATTGGCTCCCGTGATTATGTTGGGACTGGGGGTATTATTCAAATAATTTATTGGGGTTAATGCTTAAAAATTCTTCAGGGCTCATGCCGCTTCTACCTACTATTAACGCTGCATAGGGATTGTACATATTACGGATAGCCGCCAATCCACTATTGTATCGTTCGGCATTACTTTTGACTTCGATAGCAATGATCCGACTTTTTTTCTGGAGAATAAAATCTACCTCTTTATCTCCCTCCCGCCAATAGAAGACTTCATATCCTCCGATAAAAGCGTTACTAATGATGTGTGCTCCTATTGCAGATTCGAAAATATGTCCCCATGCCTGGCTATTGCGTATGGCTTCTGTGAAAGAGAGATTGCAGTAGATATTTTTCAGTGCATTGTTGTACACCTGGAATTTTGGAGCGCTGGCTCTCCGGCGAGAGCGGTCCATTGTGAATTTTTGCAATCCGGCTACCAGTCCGCTGTCGCTGAGCAGGTTCAAATATCCCGCTAATGTGGTAGTATTACCGGCATCCTGTAACGCTCCGATCATCTTGGTCAAGGATACAATTTGGCCCGAGTAAGATGATCCAAGTTCGAAGGTTTGTCGGAATAAAGCCGGTTTCCCGACTGGCGAATCGTACAATATGTCCTTATTGATCGTAGCATCAACGATAGCTCCGCTGATATATTGATTCCATCGCTCCTCATCTTTGATCAATGGAGCAGCTCCCGGATAACCTCCGAAAAACAGGTATTGTTCCAAAGATAGTCCGAATGCTTCATGCATTTCCGGATACGACCAATGCGTCATTCGAATCTCTTCGAATCTCCCCATCATTGAATCGGACAATCCTTTCTCTAAAAGTACGCGTGAAGATCCGAGCAGGATGACCTTGATATTGATATCATTGAATGTATCTGCATCCCATTCTTTTTTTACAGCCTCGCTCCAGTTTTTTATCTTTTGGATTTCGTCGATAACTAATATAAATTCCGGATATCCTTCAACTCTTAATTGGGTGCGTACAGTATTCCAGCAATCCGCAATCCAGGCAGTTCGTGTTGCCGGGACATTATCCGCAGAGAAAAATTGGTAGGGAAGGTCCAAATCTTTTAGGACTTGCTTTACCACCGTTGTTTTTCCGATTTGGCGAGGCCCAAGTACGACTTGCAGGAACCGTCGGGGCTCCTCCATACGGGATTTAATAGTCTGATATTGTTCGCGTTTGTACATTGTACTTAATTTTACTCAATTTAATGAGTAGATTTAATAGGTATATTATGCAAATATATGAATTAAGTTTGATAAATAACTTTACAACAAAAAAAGTTGTATTTTCTAATATACAAAAATAGGACAAAATTGTATTTTGCAATATGCATCTGCGATATTTTCTTACAACGATGGTGATGCTTGAACTGTTATGTTGTGCACAACATAACAAGTCGATTACCAAATATCTGTGTAGAAATGTATTGTACATTAGTATGTCAATGTAATAGTCATCATCCGACACTTCTATATGGTATTGTCTGCCCATAAAGGCAAAACCGGCACCGAGTTCTACGAGAAATTTCTCAATATGTTTAACCAGCCCTATTTCCACATCACGTTCGTTATACTGGTCGGTGAAAGTCAGCATATCGAATATGTACGGGTCTTTTAGTAATGATTTCACTTCGTCCGCTTCCAGTGCAGGCAAAGTTTCCGTGAAATTATTCGCCAATGCACCGTGCTTGCCGTAGTAATTAAGCCGGATAGCTTCTTGTAAATAGCGTGTTTTCCAGTGGGATGCGATGCTTTGTACCATGTACCAATATCGGGCGCGTATGTCCTTGACCTGTTGCATTAGTATAAGGTTGTGCGTCCCTCCCAAATGCTTGATGGGAAGGGTAAAAATATATTCTTCCAATGACGCAATCACTGGTTGCGTAATTGGAAAGATTAATTATATTGCTACACGAGGCCCAATTTTACACTATTTTCAGAAAAATTTGTTATAGAGTCTGATTTGCCTTGAATGTGAATTTTGCAAGAAAAATCCTATATTTGTAGATAGAACATTCTATTTTTAGGTTGGTACATTAAAGTATTTAGCTGTCATAATTTTTGCTGTGCTTAATGATTTAATTTAATACAGTAATCCGAACATCCAGAGTGGAATTTTCTTTCCTGCGCCGACTTCGATATCGTCTGCCGCAATATACGCATTCTCGATCCCTAGAATTTGCTTGCTTGTTTTATTATGTCCTCCGATTTCAAAGCTGTATTTTCCGTCAATCGTGAAATCCGTCTTGTCTGAATAACCAATCTTGTTGGTTACTTGTAGCATCGAATGGAAGAATGTTTCGCGGAGACTGCCTATATCTGCCTTACGATCTGAGAAAGCATAGGCATAGTTGGGATTGCCTAGATATATTTTTTCTGGTTTAACGAGTCGTTTTATGCCCTGCGCTTCTTTGTCGATCATCAGGATAGCTTGTGCCTTGCCTAGTGCCTCCAAGTAATTCAGTAAACTGGGACGCGTCGTTCCAATCTGTGTGGCTAACTGAGATATGTTGGGGGTGAATGGAACACTGTCAGCAATGACAGAGAACAACTTTTTGATTTTTGCGATCGTTGAAAACTCTATGTCCATGGAAGTTGGTAAATCGACCTCTAAAATAGTATTTACCGTTTCCGCCAGTCTTGAAAAATAGCCTTCTTTATCCTCTCTGTAATAAGGGAAGTAGCCGTATTTGAGATATTCTTTGAAGACTGCTAGAGGGCGGATTTTTTTGCTGATTTCCAAAGCCAAACCAATATGTTTTTTCAGCAGTTCTTCAAGCGTTATGGGTTCTGTTTTAATATCGTATTCGTAGTGGAGGAACTCGCGTAGAGACATTCCGTAAAGAGTGTATTTGATTGCACGACGGCTCAAGTCCGTGCCGGAGCGGTATATGTCCAGCATGGACGAACCGGTGAAGACGACTTTTAGTTCCGGGTAGGAATCATATATGTTTTTGATTTCACGTGCCCATCCAGGATATTTGTGTACCTCGTCAAGAAATAGTGCTTTCCCTCCACTCTTGTAGAATTCGTCAGCCAGATGTAGTAGCGAATGTGTGGTGAACCAAAGGTGGTCGAGGGAAGCATATAGTACCTCTCCTGTACTGATGTTATAATTTTGCTGGATATGTTGTAATAACATCGTGGTTTTTCCGACTCCGCGTGAACCAACGATGCCTATAAGTCGATTATTCCAGTTAATTGTTGAATATAAGTAACGTACGAAATGTGATTCTGTACGTGATATCAGGTAATAAAAAATGTTTTGTAATGTTTCCATAGGATAAATTTTACGACAAAGATAATTGTATTTTCTAATATACAAAAATAGGACAAAATTGTATTTTGCAATATACATCTGCGCTATTTTCTTATAACATATGGAGATCCTTGAAATTAATCGTTCCTATTTTTTGAATTTTTTCTGTTAAATAGTTCTGCAAATCGAGTGAATAATTATTAATAATCTTTATCTTTGTGTTGTAAATCAATGTTTTAGGTATATGGGAAAGTTGGACGTCAAAAGCAAACAGAATCCCCGCTTATTGCAGAAGACTTTGGCCGACGGCCGTAAAAGTCTTTATCTGGAGTACTACTATCAACACCGAGAATATTACGATGAAGAGTTTGGTCGACACGTTGTCAAACACGATCGCCGCAAAGAGTTTCTGAGCTTGTATATCCTACCTAATCCCCGTACTCCTCGTGAGCGGGAGCAAAATCGCATCACTCTGGAGGAGGCTCAGGTGATCCGTGCCCGTAAGGAGGAGGAGTTCAGGTCAACCTGTATGGGCTATAAACTGAAGACTACCCGTTATAAGAATTTTTTCGATTGGTTCGATATCTATATTTCGAATTATTCGAAAGCCGATATAGTCCATATTACCCGTTCGAAGGTTCAATTTCAGGAGTTCTTGCGAGAGAAATATCCGTTTTTTGGCCATTCTATCAAACCGGAGCAGATCACCAAGGATATGATCCGAGAGTTTGTGACCTATCTGCAAGGCAAATTCAAGGGAGAAGGTCCTCATACGGTTTTTCAACGTTTCAAAAAGGTGATTAAGGCCGCTGTTGACGAGAATGTTATGGCTAAAAATCCATGCCTGAACGTTATTTGTAAAATCGATACTCACACCCTTCGGAAAGAGGTCCTTAGCAAAGAAGAGATCCAGCAGTTGCTGTCCACGGATTATTCGGGTCTGAATGCGGAGGTTTGCCGGGCATTCATTTTTTCGCTGTATACGGGTGTTCGTTATTGCGATGTCTGCCAGCTTCGTTTCAGCAACATCGACTATGCGAATAAGCTGTTGCTTTTCGAGCAGATGAAGACAAAAGGCCGCAGTTCGAACAGCCATGTCGAGATTCCTTTGAGCGATGGTTTGTTGTCGCTTATCGGGGTTCGTCCCAGGACGGATGAGTTTATTTTCAACCTTCCGAGTAATACGATGTGTTTGCAAGTCCTCCGTCACTGGGTTGAACGGGCCGGTATTGATAAGCATATTACCTGGCATTGCGCCCGTCATTCTTTTGCCACGCTGATGCTGGCCAATGGGGTAGATGTAAAGACTACCGCGAGTCTTTTGGGCCATTCAGGATTGAAGCATATCGATAAATATGTGCGGGCTGTCGATCATCTGAAACGCGCCGCTATTACTAATCTTCCAACATTAAAACTTTGATATTATGGACACGGTACAAGTTTCTGCAGTAAAGGCTGCGATTCAGTTTTGTGAAGATGGAAATACTATCCGTAAACTGAATTTGCGGCGAGCCCAAAAGGAAATAGGTATTGCAGAGCCTGATTTTCAAGATACTATTCGACAAATTTTGTGTCTTATTCGAGATTGTCTGAAACATAAATTAACGAATGATTATTATAGCGAACTGCGGATCGTGAGTTTCGATGCGTGGTCTAAGAATCCAGATAATCGTTATGATGTATGCATGCAGAATATTATAAATGGTCTGGATGATGTTTGCGAACTATGGCTTAACGGATATTCTTATCCTCGGATTTGTGCTGACATTGATTACTTCGATGAGCTATATCCCAGTACGTATTTTCAAGATATTGATCTGACTTCTGAGCAGTTGGATCGTCTTTGTCAAGCTTTGATAGAGAAGAAATATATTGCATCGTCTACCCGGAGTGAAGATTTTCGTTGGTTGTTCCAGGGAGGTGTTAAGCCAGAGGGTTGGGAACGAGTACGATGGATCAAGAAGAGTGCGCCTAAGGGAGATGACCCTTATCAGCTAAATAAAAAAGCGCTTCTGGATTTGTTTAAGTTGTTGAAAAATGATGATAAATATACTCCGAACAAGAACTTGCTGAGATCATTGTTCGCAAAAGAAGATGGCAGCCCTCTGGTATTTTCCGCAGGGAATTATCAAAATCTCAGTACAAGAGGTTGTTGCTATAATGAATTAGAAGAGATTGTCAAAAATTTGAAATCTTCTATGTAATAGCTTACACTTTTGGCTGAAAATAATAAGCCTTATATCCAATTGAATTTTTTTAATTTGTATGAACCTTTGCCTCCGAGACAAAGGTTTTTTTATTTATGGAAAGTTCGATTAATAGTTTTCAGGACGGCAAGGTTATGCTGACATTAGCGGAGGCCGCTTCCTATATGAGTTTGTCGAAGAGCTACCTGTATAAGTTGGTATGCTGGGGCGAGATTGCCCATTATAAGCCGGGTGGCAAGCGGGTCTATTTTCATATCGACGATGTTGTGGCGTGGCTTCAACGGAATCGTATTCCGTCCCGTGATGAACTTGAACGCCGAGCTGAGTGCTACGTGTCCCAGTCCAAAATTAAATGATCCGGAAACAACCTAAAACAACATGACAATGATATTGAACCTGTATTTGAACCGGACATTGAATCGGATATTAAACCTGAATTTGTCCGAGAAAAAGAAAAAATTATGGATGGAAGGGGTGATGAAGGATATAGTTTTCCCAAATTTTAAATAGTTGACTTATGAATGTTTTCTCAGAAAAAGTGTCGGTTTTTCGTACGTGTTATGAAACGACCCCATTTAGTACGGTCCTTTTGAAAGATTGGTTGCAAACCAAACTGTATGAAAAGGTAATTTGTGCACTGCGACACTTGGATCGAGCGCCAGAGCTCCAAATTCAAGATAAGAAGGCTCTGCCCGCGATTACGCCTTTAGGTGTTTTTTCGCAGCGTAGTGCCTCGGGTTTATTGGAGTACAGCGGTTTTGTCTGTATCGATGTCGATGGAAAGGATAACCCTCATGTTCGGGATTGGGATGTCCTCAAGGAGCAGCTGGGGCGGCAATTCCCGAGTTTGTACTATGCTGGTCTTTCCTGCAGTGGACGTGGAATTTTCCTGATCTTTAGGGTCAGGACTCCGGATCGGTATTCGGAACATCTGAATAGTTTGTTCCATGCCTTGCAGGAGTGTGGTGTCAAGGCCGATCTTCAATGTCGTGATGTCGCCCGATTGCGTTTTGCCAGTTACGATGCGCATCCATATGAGAATTATGATGCGCTCCCTTATGATCAATATCGGGAAAAATTACAACCTGCGTCGAAACGATCGGATTCTTTGTTGTATTGGACCAAGAATCGAGACCATTATGTAGAGCTGTTGGTTTCAGAGATCGAGCGCCGAGGTATTGATATTACCAAGGGATATTCAGCCTGGTATGCTATCGGCTGTTCGCTTGCGAATCATCTTGGAGAGACGGGGCGATCCTATTTCCATCGGGTCAGCCGTTTCAATGAGGCTTATGCCCCAGAAGACTGTGACCGGCAGTATGATGCATGCCTTCAATATTCGTCTCAATATGCGATTGGAACGTTTCTGTATTATTGTAAACAATACGAGGTTATCTTAAAAAATTTAATCAACTACCATGGGAAATAGAAAAAACAGGGCAAAACAATCGTTTCTCCTGTATCATGATTCACGCGATTTGTTTGCGAAGCTGTCACCGGAAGATTGCCAGACGCTCATTTTGGGCCTCTTTGATTACAGTATGGAACAGGATGTCTTCTTTCCTCCTGGGAGTGCCGTCGACATCGCTTTTACGGTGATTCGGACTTATATGGATAAAAATGCGCTTAAATACGAGGAGCGGTGCCGTATCAACCGTCAGAATGGCGCTAAGGGCGGAGCTCCCCGGGGGAATAAGAACGCGGAAAAGAAACCGAAGCCGGATACTCCTGCGGTTGCTTTTACGAAGGAGGAAAAACGGTTGTGCGGGCACATTGCCTACAACTTCAACCAAATTTGTGAAGGTCATTTCCCTCGAGTTAAAATAATGACTGATAATCGGAGATCACGGATTTTAGCTGTGGTTCGAAGTATTGAACAAAGGCAACAAGATCCTTTGGAAACTCTAAGTATTGTTTTTACGAAAATGATTAATTCGGAGTTTTTGAGTCCCAGTTCGAATAATCCTTCTTGGCGTGCTGACTTCGATTGGCTCTTCAAAAATCCGGATACCTGGATCAAAATCTTGGAGGGACAATATGATGAGTTGTTTATTAAAGGACGCCGTTAACTTGTATGATCTGTCTTGTGATGTAGCTGTTTGTGGCCGGCGGCTTCTATGGCGTCAAATCTCCCGACAGGCGCGTCATTTCCGGGCCTATTGACGGGAGGGCCTGCCCTGGGCCTGAAAGGGCGAGAAACAGGCTGAAATGCCTGCGTGTATTCTTGCACAGTAAGGTATGTAGGGAGGAGTGGCACGATGTTGCCACTCCTCCTCTTTTTCGATTGGCTGAATATGGAAAGTTCTTTCTTGTATAAGGACCAAGTCACCGGTTTTGCAGTTAAGCGACGGAACTATTTTGAGGCACCATGTAGTGTAAGATTTGGATAGTCGGATATTTATTTCGATATTTGCGTTACGGTAGTGTCGTAATGAATAAAATAGTGTCGTAATGAATAAAATAGTACCTATGTTTACAATCCGCTTAAACCGCGATGATAGCGGATAGCTGCAAAAAGCTATCGAGATTTTGGTTAGATTAAAGTTGCGAAACCTTTACTAACTAAAATGACGATAGCCATGAGAGCGCAAAGATTTGAAGAGTTGGTCGGTTACGGTTTTGTCCGCGACTTCTGTACTGAAGACATTCAGGCAAAATCCGGATCCGGAAGCGTTGCGCGGATTTCTAACGAGGAGTTATCCGGATGCTGATATCATTCGGTGTATAAAGCAGAATTCTGCGGGTTCTGGACACACAAATACCTGACAACCTTAAGGATCGATAACATCGTGGTCAATCCGGCCGATGTACTGATCAAGAGTAGTGAAATGCTGCGTAAGAGTGACGCCGTGGACAGATGCAGGCAAGCGTGGAGTTTACAGGGCAACAAGTTGAAAGGCATTTACACGCCGGACAGCATATCGTTGGTGATGTGTTCCTTGATAAGATTGAAGAACTCGATCACCAAAGACACAACTCGTCAGAAGAACCGGATCAAGTCCCAGTTACGGTATTTAGTCATTGAGATGACTTGGAAGTTTCTTGAACCTTTCTCCAACTGGTTGAAGCCGTTTGTTGTTTGGTTGAAGGGGGGGGGAGATGCTCACTCCGAGCGGTCGCTAGGCCCTCGACATCCATCCGTCCGTGTTTATCGAACGGTTCGAGCATCTTCTGCCAAAGCAGCACTTCGGCCTTATCCTTATCCAATTTCTCCTTGTTATAGCGCAAAGCCCCACCGGGCGAGGAGCCCGATCTTATATTCGCAACCACTCCTTAGCCTGTTTTGCGAGGTTGAGAATCTCGATACTGAGGGCTTTCAGCTCGCGTGTTCGCTGCTCCAGCATAGCGATCTGATGCGGGATAGCAACGTTGGAAAAGTGCGCGTTGATGGCTTTTACAATCTGGTTATAGTTGTTCCCGAGCTTTT
>OGOJ01002693.1_pt1 | contig 10882 bp, 20 predicted proteins | sample 1552601 | NCBI WGS metagenome assembly OGOJ01 (sample SAMEA2580184, study PRJEB22360) | human gut metagenome | biome: human gut; feature: human-associated habitat; material: faeces | place: Denmark | collected 2008/2010
GGCGTTTTTATGGTTGCGGAGGCAGGACTCGAACCTACGACCTCCGGGTTATGAGTTCAAAAACAGGCGTATTCTATCGTTTTGTGATGTTGGCAAACATGTTGATACGCAGCACTTTTTTGGTTTCATCGTTTAGCATCGTTTATTAAAATAATTCAACTTTTTGTAACGGAGTTGAATTTTTGTTGAATTTTCGTCCACGTTGTTTTTCTAACTTTTTGGCAGAAAATGGGGGTGGCGGATTTTACCCCGCCACCCCGCTAATTTGGGGACACTCACGCAGATTCAAACTTACCGCTTGGCTGCCTTTTGCCGCCACGACCGGACTTTGCTTCTCTGGCCTTCCGCTCTTTCCACAGTCGGAGGATTTCACGTTTTTCATCTTTGGCCATTGCTAGAATATCCTCTATGGTTTCGATACCCTCCACGCCCTCCGGGGGCAAGGTGGTCTTTTTATTCATGTATACACCTCCGCAGAAGTTCGACTTGTTCTGATTCGGGCAAGTCCCAAAAATGATCTTGTGTAACAGCCTTTAGAATTTCCGCAGTCTGTTTCTCCGAAAATGACAGAAGCAGGGCTACCAGTTCTTCATTGACATTCTTCCTTTCTTCTTTGGTCATCATCTCGCCACCTCCTGTTTGTGCGCCCGCAATGAAGCTAAGACGCGCAGCAACCTAACGTCTCCCGCTGTGCCTTCCTCGCAGACAACAGCTAAAGCGGAAAGCAGCCAGTAAAATTCACTCAGCAACTCACGGTTCCGGTTGACGGCTTTCACCATCCGGAAAAGGGCGGCGGCGATGGCCGGGAAAAAGCCGTCGTTTTCGGTTTCGTCGATTGTGCGCAGCTGCTTTTCAAGCTGTGTAAACAGCGCGTCCGCAGTCTTTGGCAGGCGCTTGTAGTTGGTTTCGCTCAAAAACTGTGCATAAGCGGCTTCGGTGGTTTTCTTTGTAAGCATTTTTATATTCCTCCTCAAAATTTTAATCCAAATCTGAATTACGACAGCGCAAGCATTGAATCCGTTATCCAAAGAGCGCGAAAAGAATGCCGGCTATAACTAAGGTCAGAATGTCCAAAATAATTATTATAATCAGCAGCATATCGTGGTCTTCCATTCCCTCACCTCCTTGTTCATGCAATGCAAAATCTTTTGCTTGTGGTTGTTTTCGTGAACGCCTCGGCCAGATCGGGCATAGCTTTCTTAAATGCCGTGCTGTCAAACCTGGCGCTAGTCACGGCCTTGTATGTCCCCTTCCAGTCCGTGCCGCTGATGGTGTCCACGCCCTCCGCGTCCATGTACCGCTTGACTTCATCGACCAGCGCGTCAAGCTCTGCCGCAAGTTCTTCTTGCATCCGCTTCAATTCACGAATTTCCTTGATCTTGGTGTCCATTGTGTTGACCTCCTGATTATTGATTATGTGAAACGTCTGTTAGACGATTTCGACCATTTGGGCGGCGGGCATGAAAGCATCCGTAAAGAACTCTTTCATACCGTCGACAGCTTTGACCATGATGTTGACATTTTTGCCGAACATGTTAACACAAATCACGGTCGCGGGTGCAGTAACCATTTCCCGCCAGAGATTGGAATAGGTCGTAACCATAATTTTGTCTCCGTTCTGGAGATTAGCAGCCTTGACATAGGTTTCAGACCATGCCCGCTTGAAAGCAGCAGAGCGGTTCATACCGGACTTGATGTAAGCATTGGCTTTCTTGCAAACCTTAGTTCTAATCTCTTTCATGGTGTTACCTCCTGCGGTGTGGTGCTTTGTTCTTTGTGCCTTTATTATAGCACTGTTAACCGTGTATGTATATTGACATATTATACAATGTTTACCGTGTAGTATTGGACATTTTTGCACGGTTGACAGTATATACATTATGTGCTATAATGCGGATGGTGGGAGAGGAGCGCACAATTAGTGCCCCCGCCACACTCCCACATAGAAGGGGGGACACAATGCCGGTATCGGAATCGAAGAAAAAAGCCAATGCGAAGTGGGACAGCGAAAATATGGCGACGGTAGCTTGCAAAATCAAAAAAAGTCAGGCTGAAAAATTCAAGTCGTATTGCTCTAGCATTGGCAAAACCTCAAACGCGGTCATTCGTGACTATGTTCTGGAATGTATCGACGAGAAAGAACCCGCCACGGGCGACAATCCCACAGAATAGCAAAAGCCAGCACCTTCGCGGGTGCTGGCTTCGTTCGTTTTGCGGGCTGACACTGGTAGTGAGGATTCCTGACTGTCCAATTTTGGACACACCGCCAATTTTGGCGATATCTCGGACGCAGTCAACTCTGACATGACACCCTGTTTCAGGGTGCCGTGAAACGCGACGGGGTCTATATTCCGGGAGTATTGCGGGGCGGCATTTTGCTGCCGATTGTGCGCCAATACGCATTTTCCTGAATTTTGGTTCATTTTGGTGTTGACTTTTTGAATTAAAGTTCATATAATAACAGTGCGGAGAGATCCGCAAGCGTAATAGAGATATTACCGCCGCTGTCGACTTGTAGAGCGCAAGTCAATAAAAAAGAATGCTCGCTGAGTTGATCTCCACATAGAGCGTGTGGAGGGTAAACAAAAGAATGCTCGCAGAGAAGAACGGTCACGCTCGCGCGTGGCCGTTTTCTTCGGCTATGAGGTGTCGAATAATGCTGAATGTCATTTTCCTAACCGAAAAATTTTATCGGCGCTATAAAGATTGTCCTGAAATTGAACAGAAAACAAGCCGCCCTTATATCCGGGTCGGTGTCCTAATTGATGGCGTTCTGTGGGCAATCCCCATGCGCTCCAATATTAACCATGAGCATACGATCTGGACAGATAAGGCCAATAAATGCGGCATTGACTTCACAAAGGCTGTTGTGATTGACAACCCAGCCGAATATATTTCTTCGATTAAACCGCACATCCGCCCGAATGAATTTGAAGTATTGAAAAGCATAAACAGCTATACCATAGAGCAGAAAATGCGGCAATACATCAAGAAATACAAAAAAAGCGAAGCAGCACATAAACATTTCCAGAAACAGGAATATTGTGAAGTTCTCTACCCTGCAATACTTTGAAGATTACATATAAGCACACCACGCCCCCGGTTATCAGGCCGGGGGCGTTGCTCTATGTGGTTATGGTGATTCCTGCCTTTTCCAGCATTGCCCGCTTTTCCTCCGGGGACAGGGAAGCTACACGGGCGGCAATTCTCCGGGTCATTGCGTCCGCTTCTTCCTCGAAGGCCTGTTCCTTCCGCCGCTTGCGTTCGTATTCTTCCCGGCGCTCCTGTTTCAGTATGTATTGCTCCTGTATGGAGCTGCCGGACAACCTGAATGCCCCCAGCCCCGTACCGCGGTACATATCAAAGTCAAGAAAGCGATGCAGGGTTTTGGACTTGCGCAGTTCCCGGATTCCCTTGTTTTCCATCTGCCGCGTTCGCTCCGGGCTTTTGCCCATGACCTCCCCGACAGCAGATAGCGTCATATCGCCCCAATACCGCAAGCGTAATACCTGCGCATTATCCGGGGAAAGTTCGCTTATAGCGCCTTCTATGGCCTTATGGAGCTGCTCGTGGTATACAGATTCTTCCACGTTCTCTATTGCATCTGCCGCCCTGCTGTCTGGGACAAGTTCGCCCAGAGTGCCGCCGTCCGGCTCGTCAGGCTGTACAGGCCGGTCAAGGCTCGCAGCGGTATCCAACGGCTCACACCTGCCGTTTTTCGTGCGGTAGCCGAAAATGCAGTTTTCAGATGGAACATGAACCATGTGGAAAAAGCGCCGCGCTCCGGGCTGTAGGTCTCCACCGCCGCCACCATAGCCAGATAGCCGGTCTGGTACAGGTCGTCAAATTCCACGCCCCGGGGGTTGCCGCTGAGCTGCAGGGCGGTCATGATTTGCATGGCTTTTCGTTTCACAAGGCCGTTTACCTGTTCCCACAGCTCCAGCGTGCGCCCCTGGTCACCCTGCCGGATGGCAATGGCTAATTCTTCGTTTGACAATGCTCACCCTCCCAGCCGGGGGCATTTGCAGCCCCCGGCACAATCCGCAGAAAATCCTTTATCTGCGACCCGCCGCAGTCCTTCGCGCCGGGATTTTGTTTTGCTGTGGAAAAACGCATAGGGTCAGTGCTTCGCCCCTCTGAGCTTGTCCACGGAGATAATGCCGCCATGCGGCGGTTCTCTGTTGGAGCTGCCGCTTAGAAACTCTCGACGAAATCACCGGAAAGCTGCTCCCACCATTCGCCCATGCTGAGCGTTACGCCGGGAGAATCGCGCCGCTGACCGTTGCCGCCCCGCCCGCTGCAATAGTTGGCAACGCCGATAATCTTATCCCACGCCCTCAAGGTTGTTCCCATGCCTCTAGCGCAGTCTCGCGCAAGGCAGAATAATGCAACCCTGTCTTTTGTGCTGTCTGCGTTGTCCGCCGCTTCCTTCGCATAGTGGCCGATCAGCTTTAACATAGTCGGGTTCTTGTCGTATCTGTCCGCAAAGCCGAAATAATCATCTACCGTCAGAATGCCGGTTTTCATCAGCTCAAGCGCGTTATTGTCAATAGCGGAGGGGTCGGCAAGGTTGCTCGTCTGAACTTCCTTTTCCAATGCGCGGCGGAGGTCTGCGGCCTTCGCGTCGAACTCCGCCCAGATGCGAACCGCTTCTTTGCGCAGGTTTGTTTCTGCATCTTGGAGCTGGAGCGTGACAATCTGCTTTTTCATCGCGTCCGTTCCCGCGTCCTGCATGGCCTTTCGTGCCTGCTCTACTGCGTTATACGCGGCGGTGTATTTTTCCCGTGCCTCCTTGAAAGCGGTGTCAAGGTCTTTTGCAAAGTGGTTATACTGGCTCATTTCGTAGTCCTTTCTGTTGCAAATAGGGTGCAACTCCCATTGTCGTACATCATACAGTTATTGCCGCAGGCCATCCCGCCGGATAGGGGGCAACGTTTCCCGGTCTGTGCCGTTCCTGGCCTGCATCTGTCCCCGCTCATAAAGGCACAGTCATCACCCCGGCAAACGGGGTCTATGGCCGTTGAAAATGGGCAGGACTTCCGGCGGGGCGCTGGTTCATAACTGTGGGTTGGCGATTCTGTCCCCATCGGTACAGTTCCGAATGTGGTATGAACCATCGGCATATATTCTTTGCAAGCTTCCCCCATCCATCTGAACCGCTGGCCGTTGCTGTCAACTTCCGGGTATTGATCAAAAATAGACATTTTTACACCTCCTTATCAATCGTCTTCGTGGAAAACCGTCTTTTTACCTTCTGAATCCTTGAACAAAGTAGCTGATTCATAGCTCACCTCAAAAAGCGGGGTATGGTAGCCTGTATGATCTTTCAGCAGTTCAAGATTTGCGTCATACATGGCGCAGTAAGCGGGGATGATCTGCTTGTTCCACGTCTGTTCATCAATCGCGTGGGAACAGTGCGGGCATTCTCTGGCCTTGCCATATCGAATGTCCCGGCGGTAAACCGCCCAAATGCCGCCGCAGTAGTGGCATTTGATTCGTAAATAGCCCATATTTTCACCCCCTTCCCTATGCGGAAACGCCCTTTTTGTAAATCACACGGTCAAGAGCATAGGCAACGGCGTCGATCGTGTGGTTATCCTTATCCGGGAGAACGGAAAGAAAGTTTCCATCCTTATCCGTGGCATAACTGTAGTTTACAAACTCCCGGTATGCTTCGGGGGTTCGCTTCGGGTCAATGACAATGCGGCGGTGCTGTAACCATTTCACGCGGTATTCCACACACCCGGGGAATTTCCTGCATGGTATGCACTTGATCCCCTCGGCCTGAATGTCGGCGATACTCTTAGGCTCCGCGCAATCGGCGGTAATGGTGTACTGCTCCGTATACTCGCCCACATAATAGGCATAGCTTACTTCCTGGCTCCTGTCGTAGTGGCGGCGCTTGATCTCGGCGGCGATCTGCCTGTTTGACCAGTGCCGTTCATAAATTTCATCCAGAAAATAAACGGTGTCGGTCTTTCGGTCATAGGCCACACGCATACAGGCGCAAGGGTCAACCGCGAAACCGAAGTCAAGCCCCATGAAGATATAGCCCATCTCGTTTATTTCTTCGTCGGTGATCTCCCGGATTTCCAAATTGGGGAATACCTCGCCGCCCGTTCCGGTTGCTATGCCCATGTATTCATGCTCATATGCCTTGTAATTCAGCGCTTTCAGCCGCTCAGCCTCATACAGAAACGCTTCACCCAGCCACTCCGGGGGAACTTGCGTGTAGTTAGTCAGCAGTGTGACGGCCTTTTCGTCCGGCTCCTGTATGAATACGTTCGCCCAGTTGTTGGCACTGATGGGAGGGTTAAAGCTACGAAAAACAATTGCGCTGCTGCCCTGGCCTCTCAAGACAGACTGCATAACATTTCGGGTGAAGTTGGCGCCGGGAAGCTCTGAAAATTCCTCAAGCCAGATATAGCGGAATGTACCGCGCCGGGGTTTGATGGATTTCAGCTTGCTTGCATCGTCCAGACCACGGAAAAGAATTTCCTGCCCGGTGGGAAGATATGTATAGCTCATGGGGCTTACACGCCCCCGCCACAGGTGAGAAACGCCCAGCGTGTCTATTGCCCAGCCGATTTGTGAATAGCAGCTATCGCGCAGGGTGTTTCCCACGGCACGGAATACAATGGCGTTTGATTCCCCATCCTGCATGATTCCGCTGACGATCTCCACAGACACAAACGACGATTTGCAGGAACCGCGCCCGCCGGGGAGGTTGTATGTGCTGTGTCTCCCTGCCTTGACATCCTCGTGTAAGGGGTAGTATACAGGCGCTATGTGCTGCTTCACGTCGATGCAGTCGATCAGGGCTTTTGCTTCCTGCTGCCGCCGTCTGGCGGCATTGCTTGCCCTCACACGGCTTTTTAATCGGTCATAATACATCGGATTCCCCCTCGGTGCTTTCCAGCTCTCTGAGAATGTCGTTGAACTCGGAGAACCGCAGTGCGTAGTCAAGCAAGGTTCTGGCGGCTGACACTTGAGTGATACTGGATTCTTCATCGTCCGCCACGATATTGCCCAGCCGGGCTATTGCAGCGGTCAAATTCTGCTGCAGCTGCCGGGTTGCGCTGTCCATGATTCCGGCGGCGGCCTGTTTGTAGGCCGCCCCGACCTCCGGGTCATCAAAGTACGTGCGCATGGTACGCTCTGAAATTCCCGCCGCTTTGGCCGCGTCCTTCTTCGTGCGACTGGTCAACAGCGCAGCAAGTAGCTTTTCCTTTTTGTGGGTCAAATTCCCACCTCCTTCCGCTTTTGGCCGGTTTTTGCCGGGAAAACTTGTCGTTCATGCTATTCACACCCCATACCAATAAGCTATGGCTTTGCAGATTTGCTCATATTCGGCACATGTGGCGGCCAGCTTACCAAGCTGTTGCTTTGCGTCCTCGTACTGCCGCCAACGTGCTGTCTTGCTTTTGGCGGGTGGCGGTAGGGCGGCAATGGCCTTTTCAATCAAGCCCATGACCGCACCTCCCATTTTCCAGCGTTGTCGACGAAGCGATTTACGGGGGCATACCATGCCAGTTCCGCCGTACCAGTACGCCCATGCCTGTTTTTAGCCACGTCGATGAAAAATTCCTGCGGTTCCGCTGGATTTCGTTGTGTTTCACTTTGTCCGTATTCGGGGCGATGCAGGAGCAAAACGCCGTCTGCATCTTGCTCGATTGCACCGGATGACCGAAGCTGTGAGAGTTTGGGGCGGGAATCTACGCTAGCGGTGGTGGCTTCACGGTTGAGTTGGCAGAGGGCAATAACCACACAATTCATGCGTTTGGCCATACGCTTCAGGTCGCCGGAAACCTGGGTGACGCGCTCGTATTCGCTCGCCCGCCTGTCTGCGGTGGACAAAAGCCCTAAGTAATCTACCATGACCACTTGAGCGTGGACATTCCGCGCCTGAATTTCCAGTTGCGGTACTGTCAGCGTTGGGACGGCCAGAATATGCAATTCCCGCTCTGCCAACACACCACAGGCGTTGATGATGGCAGCATCTTCCGCCTCAGTGGTCTTGCCGAAAAGGAGCTTCCCGAAGGTGCAAGGGGCGGTTGAGAATGCCGCCACGCGGCGGGAGTTTAGTTCTTCGCCGGACATTTCAAGGGAGGCATAGAGGACAGTTGTTTCCCGCGCTATCATATCGGCCAGAGCAATACCTAAGGCGGATTTGCCCACGCCGGGGCGGGCAGCAATGACATACAGGCCGCCACGCGCAAAACCGCCCAGAATACCGTCGAGGGACGGAAAGCCCGTTTTGACTGCCTGACGCTTTCCCTCGTTTACCTCTGCCCTGAAGCCCAGGAAATCCCGTAGGCTGTCAAATGACGAACTTGCCGCATTGCTTCCCGATGTTTCAGACAAGCCGTCCAACGCCGCCCGTGCATCTGCCAGGAGCTGGGTCGTGTCCGCCCCCAGTGACAGAGAATCGGCCTGTAGCTTGTCGCCCAGCTCCCGCAGCTGCCGCCTCCGAAAGCCCTCTGTGACGGTCTGGGCGTATGCCTCCGCCCCGTTGCAGGATGGAACGGTGTTCATGCAGTCCACGAGGAAAGCGTTGTCCAAACCGGCCTCTCGCCCTACAGTCACGGGGTCAACTGGCTTGCCGTTATCCGCCAACTTGCAAGCCGCTGTAAAGGCCTTTCGGCACGGTTCACTTGCGAACGCCTCCGGGGTACTAATGCGTTCCCTAATTGTAGGCAGGCAGCGGGAATCAATCAGGAAGCAGCCGACGGCGCTGTATTCCGCCGTTGCAAAATCGAACATTTTAAGCCCCCCTTCCCCTCACGGCCGCCTCGAATGGATCTTCCAGCGGCGCGAGGGTGTAGCCGCAATGTTCCAGCGCGGCGGGTGCCACAGTTGACTTTCCCTTGCTTGCCCAAGTTCGGACAGCTGCTTGCCATGACTTCATCGGGTTCCGCCCTACCTTCCAGCCTATGGCCTCGTAGTAGCTTACAAACCGCTCAGCATCCACATGATAGCCCTTTTCCTCACAGTAGGCCGCCACCATCGGAACCGTCGGAGGAACAAACCGCTTGCGTGTGGGCGGCTTGTCCGCCACATCCTTTGGAATAGGATTAGGATAGGACATGGAATGGATAGGAGGGGGATTCTGTTTAGTTTCGCTACATTCCGCTTCGTTTTGCTCACGCTCGCGGCCTTTTGCGTTCTGGGAATTTCCCTTGCAGATCTCAATATAGCGGTCTATCTGCCCTGCCACGGTTTGGAATGCCACGTCAACGGCTGGGTCATCCCCGGAATAAGTTTCCCCTCCGAACCGATACGCAAACACTGCACGCATCAGCGCCCCAAACTGCGCGTCTGAAAATTTTCGGGTAATACTCACAATTTCCGGGAATAGCGTGAGCGTTTCTTGCTTCGGCCTCGCCATAAGTCACTGCTCCCTCGGTTCACGGCTCATGCGATCAAGCTGTTCCGCAAGCGCGGTGACATTGACCATGAATCGGTTCCCGACTTTGATTCCTGGGCAAGTCCCCGCTGCGACCATGAGCCTGATCCGATATTCCGGGAGAATTCCCGTCGCCGCGGTTTGGCGGATGGTTTTAAGTTCCAGCATGAAAAAACCTCCTTTGTTCAACGGTTTTTGTTGACTTTTGTGTACACCTAGATTATAATGCACATATAGAGGGCTGTAAATCCCGTATTCAGCCCATTAAGCGGAATAAAATGAGAAATGGAGGGTTTTACAGCCCATGAAAAACTATGGAGATAGGGCAAAAGAAGTCGGGCGGCGCATAGCAACAGAGCGTGAAAGGCTCAAGCTTAGCCGAAAAGAATTGCTGCCAAAAATCTACAAGTCTGAGCAATCACACAAGACATTGACATCGTGGGAGAAGGGGGAGCGACTTCCAGACCTAGACTCACTCGCCCTGATGGCAGAATTGTTTGACTGCGATATTGGATATTTACTAGGGGACTATGATGAACATCGACGGTTAACAGCTGACGTGTGCAAAGAAACAGCTTTATCGGAACAAGCGGTATCACGGATAATATCTTATAAAACCGAAAACCCAGAATATATACAATCCCTTAATTTTCTGTTGGAAAGCGATAATTTTGAAGATGTTTTACAATATGTTCACGCTTTTGTGGAGTCCCTGCAACAGTTGAGCGCTTTACACGCGATTAAGAGTAAGCAAATTCGTGACCTTACAGAAACTCAGGAATACAAGCCGAATTTGGCTTTACTCGAGCAAATTAATGCGGCTATTAAGGACGCAGATTTATGTGAGTACAATCTTTCGACTAGAATGGGATTTGTTATTCAGGAAATGCGGAGGAAAGTTGGCAATTCTGTAAAAGAGCAGAGCGGCGGAGGGAACAACAATGGCTAACATTCAAGAACGCCGGGACAAGTCCGGCAAGCTGATCTCCTACTCCATCCGGGTTTTTCGTGGCCGTGGGGCTGATGGGAAGCAACTCAAGCCCTTTACAGCCACCTTTGATGTTTCCCCTACATGGACAGAAAAAAGCGCAAGAAAAAAGGCTGAGGCTTTCGCCGCAACCTTTGAAAAGCAGTGCAAAGAGGGAACCGCCACCGATACCCGCCAGACCTTTGCAAGCTACTGCGATTATGTAATTGACCTGAAATCCCAACGGGGCGTGAAGCACTCCACCACCGTCAGGTATAGGGAACTGACCACCCGGATTTATCCCGCTATCGGGCATATCAAATTGAAAGACTTGCGGGTTGACCACCTGAATACCCTTTACACCGATTTGTCAAAAAATGGCATAAGAAAAGGCGGTGAACGCGCCACCGCCAAAATAGACCTTGCTGCCTACCTGAAAGAAAAGAAACTGAGCCGGGCGAAGATAGCCGAAGATTCCGGCCTTGCCGCTTCCACTGTTTCCGCTATGG
>OGOJ01002697.1_pt1 | contig 10872 bp, 9 predicted proteins | sample 1552601 | NCBI WGS metagenome assembly OGOJ01 (sample SAMEA2580184, study PRJEB22360) | human gut metagenome | biome: human gut; feature: human-associated habitat; material: faeces | place: Denmark | collected 2008/2010
ACAGCGGCTCGTCGCTCATCGGGTAGAGTTCGCGGTAGAACTCCTTGTACTGCTCTTCGGTGATGTCGGCGGGCTTGCGGGTCCACAGCGGCTCAACGTTGTTGATGATGTTGTCCTTGTCGGTGTCGACGTATTTGCCGTCCTTCCACTCCTTGACCTTGCCGAAGGCGATGGGCACGGGCAGGAAGCGGCAGTACTTCTTCAGCAGGGCCTCGACCTGCGCATCCTCGGCGTATTCGAGCGAATCCTCCGAGAGGTGCAGCACGATGGTCGTGCCGCGGTCGCGCGCCTCGTCGGTCTCCTCCATCTCGAACTCGGGCGACCCGGTGCAGCTCCAATGTACGGTTTTAGAACCCTCTTTATAGGATTTCGTGAAAATCTCGACCTTGTCCGACACCATGAATGCCGAGTAGAATCCCAGTCCGAAATGTCCGATAATGGCCTGGTTCTTATACTTCTCCATGAACTCCTCGGCGCCCGAGAAGGCGATCTGGTTGATGTATTTGTCCACCTCCTCGGCCGTCATGCCGACGCCGCGGTCGGTCACGGTGAGCGTTTTCTTCTCCTTGTCGGCGGCGACGCGGATCGTCACATCGCCCAGATCGCCCTTGGCCTCGCCGATCGACGAGAGGGTTTTCAGCTTCTGGGTGGCGTCCACGGCGTTCGAAATCAGCTCGCGCAGGAAAATTTCATGGTCCGAGTAGAGGAATTTCTTGATGACGGGGAAAATGTTCTCCGTCGTAACTCCGATTTTTCCGTTTTTCATAGTGCTATCGTTGTTGTTGTATTTGATTTCCTGCCCTTCCTGCAACAAACGGTGTGCCAGTACTTTTTTTCTGCCATTCTGTCAGCCGGACCTGCCAAAACGGAGCGCCCGGTTGTATAACGGCGCGAATTTTTATACCTTTGGAGGCGTAACGGCCCTTTTTACCGGTCGGGAGATTTCGAATCGCCCGGCCTGTCCGTACCTTTATATAATTAAAACCTTTGCAAATGGATTTTCTGAAACTGGCGAAAAAGCGGTACGCCTGCCGCAAATACCTCTCCAGGCAAGTGGAGCCGGAGAAACTGGAGCTGATCCTCGAAGCGGGCCGCGTGGCCCCCACGGGCGCCAACCGCCAGCCCCAGCGGCTGGTGGTCGTGCAGTCGAAGGAGGGCATGGAACGCCTTGCGCGCTGCACGCGCGATTTCGGCGCCCCGACGGCCGTCATCGTCTGCGCCGACACCTCCGAGGCGTGGACCCGTAAGTACGACGGCAAGAACATTTCGGACATCGACGCGTCGATCGTCACCGACCACATGATGCTTGCCGCCGCGTCGCTGAACCTCGACACGCTGTGGATCTGCATGTTCAAACCCGAAGCCGTGCGCGAGGAGTTCGCCCTTCCGGCGAACGTCGAACCCGTGAACATCCTGCTGATCGGCTACGGCGACGGCCCGGCGGCCGATCCCAACCGCCACGACACGCTGCGCAAACCGCTCTCCGCGACGGTCTTCCACGAGAGGTTTTGAGACAAAAAAGAGGATCGCCGGTCGATCCTCTTTTTTTACCACTATTTCGCATACAGGCGGAAAGTCGTGCGCCACGACTCGCCCGGGTCAATGGCCCGAAACCCTTCGGCCGCGGGATCGGCGGCGTTGGGGGCGTTCGTGGTCCATGTCTGCGGCTCGGGACAGCAGTAGGGCACTTGCCCTCCGTTGTTCCACAGCGTCCAGTAGGTCGTCTGCTCGTCGACCTCGTAGCAGGTTCTCACGCCCGTGCGCAGGTGCTCGACCAGCGCGCCGCGGAACGGTTTGCCGTCCACGTCGATCTCGCGCAGCGTAAAACCCGCCTCGATCGGCCCGCAGCCGGTGACCTGAAGCCCTTCGCGGCGCAATTTGGAAAATTGCTCCGACAGCGGCAGCCTGCGTCCCGTCGGGAGGTTGCGGCCATCGAGTTCGACCTCTTCCCCGACAGCCAGGCGCATCACGTAGTCGGCGTCGATCCCGCCCGCAAAGGGAATCGTCAGCGGGGTGTGAAAACCCACGCCCAGGGGCATGCGGGTCTCGCTGCGGTTGAAGAACACCACCTCCTGCTCCAACCCTTCGGCCGTGAGCCGGTAGGTGATCTTGCACTTGAACTCGTGCGGGAAATCGCGGTAAACGGCATCGTTCCCCGCATTGGCGTAGTAACGGCATTCGATCATCACCTCCCTGTCCGTCTCGCGGGCCTTCGACACCAGGAACGCCTCGCTCTTGAGGACGCCGTGGTGGTAGTTCCGTTCCCTCTCGATGGTGATGGGATACTGGTACGTGCGTCCCTCGAAGACGTAACGGCCGTCGGCGATGCGGTTGGGCGGGAACAGGATCGGAAGCCCGAAGACCTGCGGACGGCTCCGGAACGTCTCGATCTCCCCGGGTCCGGGCGTGCGCAGAATCTCCGCGCCCAGCCGGGTGTTGGCCAGCCGCACGAGGTTGGCCCCCATCTCCGGAATCAGCAGCGCCGTATACTCCCCCTTGGAGAACTCCACGCCTTTCAGCCCGTGGAAGTCGATGGCGCGCAGCATCAGAGAAGCTTCTCGATCTTGGCCTTCAGGGCATCCTTCGGGCATGCGCCGACCTGCTTGTCGACCAGCTCGCCGCCCTTGAGGAAGACGATCGTCGGGATGTTCCTCACGCCGTACTTCATCGTGATGTCGTCGTTCTCCTCGACGTCGCACTTGCCGATGACGACCTTGCCTTCGTATTCCGCAGCCAGTTCGTCCACGATGGGCGACATCGTGCGGCAGGGACCGCACCATTCGGCCCAGAAGTCGATGACCACCGGCTGATCGCCTGCGACCAGCGCTTCGAAATTGTCTTTGTTGATTGCCAATGCCATAGCTTTGAGTTTTTTGTTGATTATCAATTAAAGTATGCTTATGCGATTGAGTAGTGGATGCTGTTGTCGTCCAAATATCCGACCAGAGATTGCGAGAGGCTCACCTTGTGGCTTTTCGAGAAGAGGCGCAGCGAGACCTGCGCTCCGCGGTCGTAGACGTTCAGGCGCAGCAGCGTGTCGCCCTTCGACTCGCGGACCCTCTCCGTCAGGTCGTGAATGAACGCTTCGGTCACCTCCTCGATCGGCAGCTGCACGATCATCTCCTTGATCGTGTCGCGCATCTCCTGCAACTGAACCATCGAAATGATCTTGAATTCCAGCTCCTTGTCGTTGTAGGGCTTGGCCTGCACGCGGCCCCGGACGAAGAGGAAATAGTCCGGGAAAAGGTATTTGCGGAAGTTCTCGTAGTCCTTGCCGAAGAGGGCGAACTCGTGGCCTCCGTTGTAGTCCTCGAGTTTGAACTTGCCCCACGGCTTGCCGGTCTTGGTCATCAGGTTCTGCACGCCCACGACCATGCCCGCCACGGCGATCTCCTGCCCCTTGAGGGCGTCGAGGTTCTCCAGTTCCGAAAGCTGGGTCTTGCACATGTGGTCGATAATGATTTTATAATCGTCGAGCGGGTGCGCCGAGAGGTAAAGGCCCACCATTTCGCGCTCCTTCGTGAGTTTTTCCAACTGGCTCCAGTCGGCGCAGGCCGGAAGCACCGGGCGCTGGATGTCCACGTGCTCGCCGCCGCCGAACAGACTCTGCTGGGCGTTGTTCTGCTCGGTCTGGAACCGCTGCCCGTAGCGCATCAGCTGCTCGATGAAGGTGATGCCGCTCGAATCGCGCAGGTCGACGCCGAAGTACTTGCAGCGTGCGAAATCCGAGATCGAGTCGAACGCCCCGGCGTAAGCCAGATTTTCGAGGCATTTGCGGTTGACGAGCGAGTAGTTCACGCGCTCGACGAAGTCGTATATGTCCTTGAAAGGCCCGTTGGCCTTGCGTTCGGCGATGATGCTCTCCACGGCCGCCGCACCGACGCCCTTCACCGCCGCGAGGCCGAAGCGCACGTCCCCGGCGGCGTTGGACGAGAAGGTCCGCATCGACTCGTTGATGTCGGGTCCCATGACGCTGATGCCCATGCGCTTGCACTCGTTCATGTAGAGCGTCAGCTGCTCGATGTTCGTGAGGTTTCGGCTCAACACGGCGGCCATGTACTCCGAAGGGTAGTTGGCCTTGAGGTAGGCCGTCTGGTAAGCCACCCACGAGTAGCACGTGGCGTGCGACTTGTTGAACGCGTAGGAGGCGAATTTCTCCCAGTCGCCCCAGATCTTTTCGAGCACCTTCGGATCGTGTCCGTTCTTCCTGCCGCCCTCGATGAACTTGGGTTTCAGGTGGTCCAGCTTGTCCTTGAGTTTCTTGCCCATGGCCTTGCGGAGCGTGTCCGACTCGCCGCGGGTGAAGTTGGCCAGAAGACGCGACAGCAACATGACCTGCTCCTGGTAGACCGTGATGCCGTAGGTGTCCTTGAGATACTTCTCCATCACGGGGATGTCGTACTCGATGGGGCTGCGGCCGTGCTTGCGGGCGATGAAGTCCGGGATGTAGTCCATCGGGCCGGGCCGGTAGAGGGCGTTCATCGCGATCAGGTCCTCGAAGGTCGAGGGTTGCAGCTCGCGCAGGTACTTCTGCATGCCCGCGGACTCGAACTGGAACGTCCCGACGGTGCGGCCTTCGCCGTAGAGGCGGTAGGTCGCGGGGTCGTTGATGATCGTGAAGTCGTCGATGTCGATCTTCACGCCCTTGGTCAGGCGGATGTTCTCCACGGCGTCCTTGATGATCGAAAGGGTCTTCAGCCCCAGGAAGTCCATCTTGATCAGTCCCGTGTCCTCGATCACCGAACCCTCGTACTGCGTGACGAGCATCTTCTCGCCGGTCTCCTTGTCGTCGGCCGTCGAGACGGGGACCCAGTCCGTGATGTCGTCGCGGCAGATGATCGTGCCGCAGGCGTGCACGCCCGTGTTGCGGACGTTTCCTTCGAGCATCTTGGCGTAACGGATCGTATCGCGCAGAATCGGGTTGTCCGACTGTTCGGCGGCTTTCAGTTCGGGGACGTAGTCGATGGCGTTCTGCAGGTTGAGCTTCTTGTCGGGAATCTTGTCCGGCACGAGTTTGCAGAGGCGGTCCGACTCCGAGAGCATCAGTTTCTGCACGCGCGCCACGTCCTTGATGGCCAGTTTGGTGGCCATCGTGCCGTAGGTGATGATGTGCGCCACCTTCTCCTTGCCGTATTTCTGCGTCACCCAGTTCAGGACCCTTCCGCGGCCGTCGTCGTCGAAGTCGACGTCAATATCGGGGAGCGAAATACGGTCGGGGTTCAGGAAACGCTCGAACAGCAGGTCGTAGGCGATGGGGTCGATCTGCGTGATGCCGAGGCAGTAGGCCACGGCCGATCCGGCGGCCGATCCGCGGCCCGGACCCACCGACACGTCCAGCTCCTCGCGCGCGGCGCGTATGAAGTCCTGCACGATCAGGAAGTAGCCCGGGAAACCCATCGTCTTCATAATGTGCAGCTCGAATTTCAGCCGTTCCTCCTGCTCTTCGGTCAGCTGCTCGCCGTAGCGCCTGTGCGCACCGTCCATCGTCAGCTTGGCCAGATAGTCGGCCTCGAACTTGATGCGGTAGAGTTTGTCGTAACCTCCTAATTTCTGAATCTTCTTGAGTCCCTCCTCCTCCGACATCACCACGTTGCCGTTCTCGTCGCGCGTGAATTCATCGAAAAGGTCCTTTTCCGTGAGCCGGGCGCGGTATTCGGCCTCGGTTCCGAACTCCTCGGGGATCTCGAAGTTAGGCATGATCGGCGCATGGTCGATCGAGTAGCACTCGATCTGGTTGCAGATGTCGACGGTCGTCGACATCGCCTCGGGGTCGGTCTGGCCGAAGATCGCGGCCATCTCGGCCGTCGTCTTGAGCCACTCCTGCTTCGAGTAGAGCATGCGCTTGGGGTCGTCGAGGTCCTTGCCCGTCGAGAGACAGATCAGCCGGTCGTGCGCCTCGGCGTTGTCTTCGTCCACGAAGTGCACGTCGTTGGTGCAGACCATTCTGACGTTGTGCTTCGCGGCCAGTTCGCGCAGGTGCTTGTTCACGTGCAGCTGCATGGGATAGGCCTCGTGGTTGGCCCGCTCGACGGTGGCCTTGTGGAGTTGCAGTTCGAGGTAATAGTCGTCGCCGAAGACCTTCTTGTGCCATCGGATCGACTCCTCGGCCTTTTCGAGGTCGTTGGCCGTGATGGCGCGCGGAACCTCGCCCGCCAGACAGGCCGAACAGCAGATCAGCCCCTCGTGGTATTTCTCGATCTCCGTGCGGTCGGTTCGCGGACGCATGTAGAAACCTTCGGTCCACGCCTTCGAGACGATCTTGATGAGGTTGTGGTATCCCTTGAGGTTCTTGGCCAGCAGGATCAGGTGGTAGCCGCTCTGGTCGGGCTTGCCCTCCTTGTCGTGGAGCCGGCGGCGCGCCACGTAGACCTCGCAGCCGATGATGGGCTTGAAGGCGAGTTTGCGCCGGCACTCCTCCAGTTGTCTTTCGCATTTGGCGATCTCGGCAGCGGGGTCGGCGCAGGTCTCCGTGCCGTCGCGCAGGGCGGCGATGCGGGCCTCCGCCTCGGCGGCCTTGTCCTTGCATTTGCCCTTGACTTTCTGGACGTAGTTGTAGAACTCCTTGATGCCGAACATGTCGCCGTGGTCCGTCACGGCGATGCCGGGCTGTCCGTCGGCCATGGCCTTGTCCACGAGCCGCTGGACGCTGGCCTGTCCGTCGAGGATCGAATATTGCGTATGTACGTGAAGGTGTACGAATTGGGGCATTGCGTCAAAATTTTGCTACGACAAAGATAATATAAATCGGGGGTATAATCAAATGCCGGACGACTTGTTTTGCCGGGATGCGGCCCCTCTCCGGTTCCGGACGAAGATAATGTTTTCTTATTGAAGAATTCATGGCAGGGCTATTGCATTTTACCGATAAAATGCTTAACTTTAAACACCGAACCAAGAACCGAAGAATTATGCAAGACGACACGTTGGTTGTACTGGCGGAGTACAACACCATCACAGAGGCCGAGATCGCCAAGTCGATGCTCGACAGCGCCGGTATCTGGTCGACGATCCGCAACGAATACATGTCGGCCATCTACCCGATAGGGACCATGCCCGCCCAGATTGTCGTCCGCGAAGAGGACTACGAGAAGGCGAAGGCGATGCTCCACCACCGATAAGAACCCCATGAAAAAGCTCCGCTGCACGGCGGAGCTTTTCGTTCAGTTGTTGTGGTAGTTGACCCGGTATTCGTAGGCCGTCCGCTGGGGCACGCCGCGCACCTTGCGGGGCGTCCATTTGCCCTTGCTGCTGCGGATGACGCGGAGCACCTCTTTGGTCAGCCGCTCGTCGGGCGACTGCACGACCTCGCCGATGGCGATGCGCCCGTCCGGCTCGATGTAGAACCGCACGTGCACCACTCCCTCCACGCCCTTCTCCGTGAAACGCCCGTCGTAGCGGATGCGCATTTTGGCCCACGCGTGGAAATTCTCGTCCGGATTTTCCCCCATGAAGAGCAGCGGATCGGCGTCCTGCGCCCTCCGGATCTTCTCGACCGGAATGCGGATCGTCATCCGCGAAGTGTAGGAAACCGGACTTCCGTCGGTCAGCGTCGCGGGACTCCACGTTCCGCCCAGACGGTCGTACGCCTTCTCCATCGCCCGGCGGGTTGCCGCCGTCGCCGGAGCGAACTCCGCATGATCGCGGCCCTCCTGCGTATTGTCCATGTAGCGCCACTCCGCGACGTTTCCCGCCTTGTCGATTTGCAGGACGATGCCCACGACCGGAGAGATCGAGTCCGCCGGAATCTGCTGCTCGATGGCAATCTTCTCGACCGTGGCGGCCATGCGCGTCATAAAGACCCTGATCACCGCACCGTTGAATGCGGGAGGCGTCACCTCCGACTGCGCGAAGACCGCTCCCGTTCCGGCAAGCAGAACGAATAATATCGACAACAAGCGGTTTTTCATAACATTATAAGATTTATTTAAAGCCCCGCTTTAAGCATTCCAGATGCGCCACGAGGCTTCGGCCTGCTCAACAAACATCGTCCGCCCGTTCAGAATATGCGCCCCGCGCTGACGGCCGTAGTCGAGGAATTGCGTCAGCGGCGGATTGTAGACCAGGTCGAGCAGGTAGTGCTCCGGCGTGACATAGGCATAGGGGATACGCGGCGCGGCATCGACGTTGGGGTAGGTCCCCACGGGCGATGCGTTGACAATCAACCGGCTGGACTCCACTGCCTCACACGGCAGATCGTCGTAGGTGTAGTTGCCTTTCGCCGCTTCGCGCGAGACCAGCGCAAAGGGGATGTCGCGTTCGGCAAGGGCATACTGCACGGCCTGCGAAGCGCCTCCCGTGCCGAGCACGAGGGCTTGCCCGGGCTGGGCCGCGCCCAGCAGTTCGTTCAGCGCGGCCCGGAGGCCGATGACATCGGTGTTGTGGCCCGCGAGACGCCCGTCCGCCGTGCGGCGGATGCAGTTGACGGCCCCGATGGCCTCGGCCTCGGGCGACACCGAATCCAGAAAGGCCATTACGTCGCGCTTGTAGGGAATCGTGACGTTCAGCCCGCAAAGCTCCGGGAGACGCTCCAGCAGACCGGGCAGGTCTCCGATCGACCCGAGTTCGTAAAGCGAGTATTCACAGTCGGTTACTCCCTCTCTGTTGAACTTTTCCGTGAAGTAGGCGGCCGAAGCCGAATGCCCCAGCGGGCGTCCGATCAGTCCGAAGCGTCGCATGGGTTACTTCTCCTCTTTTTTGACGATGATGCGCGCCAGCAGTTCGATGCCGTAGATGGCCAGAAATCCGACGACGCAGAGCAGAACCGCCTGCACAAGCTGCGATGGCTGGCCGGTGAGCTGTTCGAAGGTCCCGGGAGCGACGTTGTGCTGGACGAGCGGCTGTGCGACGCCGTGGCTGTCGAGGTAGGTCTCGGCGGTCTCCTTCCACGGCCAGACCTTGTTGAGCGAGCCGACCATGAAGCCCATCAGCACGGCCACCGTGACGTCGTGCCAGTGTTTGAGCAGCCACGACAGCAGGTGCGAGAAGGAGATGATGCCCGCCGCGGCTCCGACGACGAAGATCACGATGACGGGAATGTTCAGATCGCCCACGGCCTGCATGATATATTGGTATTTGCCCAGCAGCAGCAGGATGAAGGCCCCGGAGATGCCGGGCAGGATCATGGCGCAGATGGCGATGGCGCCCGAAAGCATCACGAACCACCAGTCGTTGGGGGTTTCTGCGGGCGTGGCGACGGTGATCCACCAGGCCGCGGCGGCCCCTGCGACGAACGCGAGGAGGCTCCGCCAGTCCCAGCGTCCGATTTGCCGGGCGACGAGCAGCGCCGAGGCGATGATCAACCCGAAGAAGAACGACCAGATGGCGATGGGATGGTAGGTCAGCAGATAGGTCATCAGGCGAGCCAGCGAAAAGATCGCAATGGCGATGCCCAGCAGCACGGGCAGCAGGAAACTTCCGTTGATATGACGCCAGAACTCGCCGAGGCGGAGTTTCAGCAGCAGCTTGAGCGCCGTGGCGTTGACGCTGCGGATCGAGTCGAGCAGTTCTTCGTAGATACCCGAAATGAAAGCGATCGTACCGCCCGAGACGCCGGGAACTACGTCGGCCATACCCATGGCGCACCCTTTGAGCGCAAGTACGATGTACCGGGAAAAATTCATGGTCTGTTTGCGTATTTTGGTTTTAAACGCAAAGATACGAATAAGCCGGATACAAAAGCAAACTTGTTTGCGATTTTGTTCAGGCGGAGTATCTTCGGCGCAGCCAAAGATAGGGGATAAAAGACAAATGCCCGCGTTCCGAAAATTAAGTTTTCATCAATTTTTCGGGAGCCTGCCGTTTTTTCGCACCCGCCTGCGTCCGCCGCTGCCGGACGTTCTCCCGCTCCCTGCGGCAGGGTCCGGGAACATCCCGCGCGGATAAGCCTCCGTCGCGGAGGGATTTCCCACAGTCGGCACCGCTCCTTTCGGAATGCCGCGCTGCGCAGGGCGCACATTCGTCCCAAACGACCGCTGCCGGACGTTTTCCCTCTCCCCGGCAGGTCCGGGGACATCCCGTGCGGGGAAAGCGTCCGCCGCCTCCCGGGAGCTGTCGCTGGGCTTCGGCGCATCTTACGGCGGAACCGGGCCGACGGCCGATTTCCGCGCGCTCCGAAACGGATCGGAACGGGCTATTCCTCCGGCTCGGGGCATGCCTTGCTGCGGCGGATGAACTCGACGACCTCGTGCAGTCCGTCGGCGAATTTCGAAAAATCCTCCTTGTAGAGGAATATCTTGTGGCGGTCGTAACTCGATGTGCCGTCGGGGGCCGTGATTTTGCGGCTCTCGGTGATGGTCAGGAAATAGTCGTCGCCGCGCGTGGCCCGGACATCGAAAAAATAGGTCCGGCGGCCCGCCTTTACGGCTTTGGAAAGAATCTGGGCTTCGTAATCCTCGCCTTCGCGACGGAGATGGGTTGGGGATAGCATGGGTTTCGTTTTTGGGTTGGTTTCAGCTTTTTCAGCGCACGCTCGTATCTACGAATATACGCAAAAAAAAGTGAATTTCCAAAAACTTGCAGGGCTATTTTACGGCTCCAGAACCGGCTGACCCGATTTGTCCCAATCTTCGAGAATCGCCACGGCCCGGGCGTAGGCGGGGCTTGCGGCGGGGTTGATGACCCGAAAATAGGCTCCCGTGCCGAACAGCCGCTGCGCCGCGAGGGCTTTGAGCTGCATGCGCACGAGAGGCTCGGAGACGGCGAACCCTTCGGCGTCGAACTTCACGCCGCGGCTTTCACCGAGCGCCGTGAGTCTTTCGAGAACCTCGTCCGAGGGGGTATACCCGGCGTCGAAGGCTTCGAACGAGGCGTAGCGGCGCGAGAGGCTGGCGGGCGAACCGGCGAGCCAGGCGCCCACGCAATCTCGTCATCCAG
>OGOJ01002698.1_pt1 | contig 10872 bp, 9 predicted proteins | sample 1552601 | NCBI WGS metagenome assembly OGOJ01 (sample SAMEA2580184, study PRJEB22360) | human gut metagenome | biome: human gut; feature: human-associated habitat; material: faeces | place: Denmark | collected 2008/2010
CCGCTGCCTCCACCTTTTCGTCAAAGCCGCCAACAGCACCGGAATCCTTGGTCACCATAAACTTGCTGCCATACTTTTTCAGCATAGCGACATTCAGCTCTTTGCTGAACGGTCCCTGCATACAGATAATATGCGCAGGCTTGTAACCAAGCTTAAGAGCAATCTGCAGGCTGCTTTCCAGCGGCAGGATACGCAAAACGATACGCTCGGCGTAATCATGCACAGCGGTGAAGTCCGGCAGATTCTTGCTTCCGGTAGTCAGGAAGATGCCGCCGTCCAGATGATTCAGAAGCTCAACTGCTTCCGCAAAATCGTGAACGGTAATGTAATCGCCGCCCTCGCCCGACGGACGCACCAGGCGCAGATATTCAACCTGCTCTGTGCTGCAGGCCTCCTGCACCGTTGCGGTAACAACGGTAGCATAAGGATGCGTAGCGTCGATAACGCAGGCAGGGCGATGCTCCCGAATAAAGGCACGCATAGCCGCAAGGTCCATACGCTCTGCCATAACGGTCATTCCCGGCTGCGGCTCAATTAAGGACGCACCGTAATCCGTAGCAACAGAAACATACAGCTCCACCGGCAGCTTAGCCAGCTCCTTAATCAGGCGGCGTCCCTCACTGGTACCGCCGATAAGCCAGATTACCGGTTTCATGCCAGCTTGTAACCACGCGGGGTTACCATACGGCCATTAATTACTTCGGTCTGGGTGTTGCCGATAATAACGGTAGAGAACATATCTACCTGTTTATCGCGCAGCTCTGCCAGAGTAGTCAGTTCAAAATCCTGACCATCGCGGCCGATGTTGCGTACAATGCCTGCAGGAATGGTACCGGGCTGATTTTTCAGCATGATATCGCAAGCCTTTTGCAGGTAATCATGACGCTTGTGGCTGGAAGGATTGTACAGGCAGATGCAGAAATCGCCTTTGGAAGCGCAGTCAAGACGCTTCTCGATTTTTTCCCACGGAGTCAGCAAATCGCTGAGGGAAATCAGGCAGAAGTCGCTGATCAGCGGTGCGCCCAATACAGCAGCGCCGGAGCATGCTGCTGTAATGCCGGGAACAACCTCGATTTCAATTTCGGGATGATCCTTGGCAACCTGGCACATAATGCCTGCCATGCCGTAACGCCTGCGTCGCCGCTGGAAATCATAGCAACGGTTTTGCCCTTCAGAGCTTCGTCCAGAGCCAGCTTGCAGCGGTCAACCTCTTTACGCATGCCGTTGGAGAGAAATTCCTTCTCCTTGAAATCTTCCTTAATCAGGTTAACATATACATTGTAGCCTGCAATAACATCGCAGGACTTCAGTGCGTCGTAAGCTCTTTTGGTCATTTGCTCTACGCCGCCGGGGCCAAGGCCCACAACAAATAATTTACCCATTATCTCGTCTCCTTAATCAGTCTTCAATCCAGTTCTGGCAAAATCCAGGACCAGGTTTTCGGCTGCAACAGCCAGAGTCACACCATTCAGACTTGTCTTGCGCAGCAGCAGCCTGCCGCCCTTGCTGTCTTTCACAGCACTGCGCTCGCATACGTTGCTTACACCAACTACGCTCTGCACAAAGGCCGACGGCGTGAAATCGCCTGCTACGCTGTTCAATTCATCGGCTGAATAGAAATTAGCAGCAAAGTTATATTTTTTGGCAAAGGCCAGTAAACCCTGCTCGTCTTTTTTCAAATCTACGCTAGCGATTGCCACAACGGAACGCTTGTCCAGCTGCAGCTTTTCCAGCTCCGGCAGTACCAGAGCTTCAATATTTTCCAAAGGCGTATTGCGACGGCAGCCGATTCCCAGATGCACAATCTTGGGAAGCAGGCGCACCGTAGTAGCAAACGGCTGCAAATGCTTTTGCAGCGTAACAGCCATGCCGACAGGCAGGCTGCTGTCCTCAACTACCAGCTTGGGCAGAGAACCTGTAAGCTGAAATTCCTTATCATAATACAGGCCTACCTTTTCATCACCCACCAGTGCTGCGGCAAAATCCTTGGCTGCTGCCAAAGAGCACAGCACCATGCGGTTGCGGGCCGCCCATTCGTCAACAGCGAAAAGGCCGTTGACATCTGTCGCCGTAGTTACGCAGGCAGTTGCGCCCAGCGCTGCCGCCAGACAACGCGAAAGCTCATTGGCTCCGCCGATGTGACCAGCAAGCAGAGGAATAACAAAGCTGCCGCGTTCGTCTACCGAAATAACCGCAGGGTCCGTCAGCTTGCTTTTGATAAAGGGCGCGATAGTACGCACCGCAATACCAACAGCGCCGACGTAAACCAACGCCTGACATTTGTTGAAAACAGCTGCGCAGGCACCGTTATGGTCCGGCAGCATCGGGGCAATGCCCGTCTGCTCCGCATATTTCGCTACAGTCTGCAGCTCCGTTTCATAACCGATGCTGTGCAGATATTCGGCAACTTTTTTGCTCAGCTCCGCGCCACGCGCCGAAAAGGAAAATATAGCCGCGCGCATAGCTTATTTAACCTCGGGCTTAACGTCCAGTTTAGTCGGGTCTGCTTCACGGAAGCCGTGAGCGAAGGTCGGGTTGTACAGCTCGCTACGGTCATAAGCATTGCCCAGGAAGCCGCCGACAGTAATCAGCGCAGTTTTGTTGATACCGTATTTAGCAGCGTTTTCTGCCAGGGTACCAACGGTGCAGCGGATAACCATTTCATCCGGCCAGGATGCTTTGTAAACAATAGCAGCCGGAGTATCGTTTCTGTAACCGCCTCTTACGAGCTCGGTCTGCAGTTTTTCCAGCATGCCGCTGCTCAGGAAAATAACCATAGTTGCCTTGTGGGCAGCATAATCAGCAATCTTCTGATGGCTCGGAACCGAAGTACGGCCTTCCATACGGGTGATAATAACGGATTGGCTTACGTTCGGCAGAGTGTATTCAGCCTTCAGGCAAGCAGCAGCAGCGCAGAAGGAGCTTACGCCGGGAACAACCTCGTAGTCAAGGTTGTAGCTGCGCAGCAGGTCAATCTGCTCGCGATGTGCACCGTAAATGCTGGGGTCACCGGTGTGCAGGCGTACAACCAGCTGGCCTGCCTGAGCTGCGGGAACCATAGCAGCAATAACCTCTTCCAAGGTCATGGTTGCGCTGTTCATAATAGTACATTCCGGTTTGCAGTATTTCAGCAATTCCGGGTTAACAAGGGAGCCTGCGTAAATAACCAGGTCAGCCTTTTCCAAAAGCTCTTTACCTTTTACAGTAATTAAATCAGCTGCACCGGGACCAGCACCAATAAAATAGATCATTATTCATCAAACTCCTTTTCTTTAACCAATATTACAGAGAAATAGCTGCTCTTAGGATCTACTTCTTCAAGGTTACGATAGATTTTTTCACCCGGCAGGCCGCATCTTTCAACCATACCGGAATTTTTAATGAGCTTACGCTCGCGCAGCTCGTCAACTACACGGCCGATTTCGCTTGCAGATTTCATCAGCACCTTGTTGCCAGGGCCATCTAGGAATGCTGCGGACTGTTTGTAGCTGCCGGGCAGAACAATCAGCGGTTCCGCTCTTTCGCACAGGGAAGTGTTCAGCTTAGCTGCAACAGCGCAGATAGAGGTTACGCCCGCAACCAGCTCTGCATCATAGCCATCCTTCAGCACCAGCTTATGAACGTAAATGCAGGTTGCATATACGGTAGGACAGCCAAGAGTGATGAATACAACGTTTTTGCCTTCATCAAGCAGCTTTTCAATAGCATCGGCACCTTCGCGGTGTGCTTTGTCCATTGCTGCCATATCCTTAGTCATAGGCATATAAACAATCAGCTGGGGTTTTGCATCAAGATCTACTACGTGATTAACGATTTCCTTAGCCGTCATTACGTCGGTATCTCCCTTAGGCAATGCAACAACGTCACATTCCTTCAACAGGCGTACAGCCTTCAGGGTCATTAATTCCGGGTCTCCGGGACCGATACCAACACTATAAAGTTTGCCTCTCATTCTCTCATACTCCTTTTTGCTTATGTAGCTGGATTAATTCGTCTGCGTACTTGGTCTTGCCCAAAATGCCATAAACATTGGAAAACATCAAAGCAGCCGTTTTTATTTTGCCATGCACTCTATGCTGCATGTAAAAATCAATTTTTTCCGTAACCTTGTCCATTACAGGCTCAAAAATTTGCTCCCGTTTCAGAACCTTAGTCACCTCATCGGTAGTAAGGCAGCCGTAAATCTCACGTCCTACCTCCACCGAAGCTCCGTGGAACATCGCCTCCAGAGCAAACAGCTCCGTGCGGCAGTCCGCATACTTGGAATGTGTATTCATTACGCCCTGCGCCACCTTCACCAGCTTACCGGAATGGCCGATAAGCAGCAAGGTTTCAAAGCCGCAGTAAACAGCATAATCCAAAAGCTCACCCACAAAGTTACTGCAGGTAACATGACCTTCAAGGTCAAGCTTCATTTCATCGCGGGTAAAATCCTCGCCGTAGTTACCGAAGAACACCAACAGATTTTTATTGCCGCGCGCCTTCTGCGCTCTGATTTCCACATACATCGTTTCAATCAGTGCCTTTTCACTCATCGGCTCAACAATGCCACTGGTTCCTAAAACCGACAGACCGCCGATAATACCAAGACGGGGGTTGAAGGTTTTCTTGGCAATTTCTACACCTGCGGGAATAGAAATCGTCAGCTTCATGCCGCCGTTATAACCGGCAGTCTCCATAGCCTTGCCAACCTCCTGCGTAATCATTCTGCGCGGCGTGGGATTAATCGCCGGTCCGCCGACAGCACACGCCAGACCTGGCTTAGTCACCCTGCCTACGCCTACGCCGCCCTCCAGCTCAATACCGCTGCCGTCAGTTCTTTCGGCTCTGGCATAAACAAGAACGCCATTAGTATCGTCAGGATCGTCGCCGGAATCCTTGCGGATTGCGCAACTGACGTAATCCGGTGTCATCTCTACATCCAAAGGCTCAAGGTCAAGCACAATTCCCTTGGGAGTGTCAATGCGCACAGTTTCAATACGCTCGCCCGTCAGCAGCATTGTAGCTGCTGCCTTGGATGCGGCCGTTGCACAGCTGCCGGTAGTATAACCACAACGCAAAACCTTTCCTTGCGAAAACTGATATTCTTCCAAAGTGCAGCTCCTTCACAATTAATTTTCCCATATGGTAGGGATTATCAATAATAAAAAAAGACTTCTGCCGAATCCGACAAAAGCCATAAAGACAGAATTAACTAATGACACTTATTCCATGCAATTAGTAAACCCAACTGCCTCCATCACCCGTGGATTCAGAATAAAGCATAGGCTGACTGCTGACTTAGACACAAGGCCTTCACAGCGGCGGGACCGTCAGGAGTTAACCATCTTGTCAATTAAGAATGAATCACCCACACCAATAACCTGTTTTATTATATCATAAAAAATTAAGAATTCCAATACTTTGCATAAGAAAAAGCAGATAAGCCAAAGCCTATCTGCTTGAAACTCTTAGAGAACACGGCAAGCACCGTAATAACGTGCGCCCCAATAGCCGGTGAATGCAGAAGAAACTGTTACGCCGGTGCTGGTGCCAGCATGAATGAAGTTGCCGTCGCCAACATAAATACCAACATGAGAAGCACCCGCTTCATATGTAGTAAAGAAAATCAGATCGCCGGGGCGAAGCTGGCTCATGGAAATCTGACGGCCGGAATAGAACTGGCTGTCAGCCATACGCGGCAGATATACACCGGCTCTGGCAAATGCATACTGGGTAAAGCCGGAGCAGTCAAAGCCATAAGGAGTAGTTCCACCAAATACATATGGAGTACCGATGACACTGTAAGCAGAACGCAGTACGTTGCGTACAACGGAATTGCTACGATTAGGAGGCATCTCCCTGTTCATCAGCGCTCTATAAGTATCTGACCCTACAATACCATCAACCTCTAATCCTTTATCAGCTTGGAAGTTTTTAACAGCTCTTTCAGTTTCGGGACCGAAATCACCATCTATATTATTAATAGAATAACTTAATTCTAGCAATCTCTTTTGAATCGCCACTACTTCCTGCCCATTGTCTCCGCGTTGGAAGGAAGCCAAAGCTGTTACAGCACAGCTTAAACTAAACAAAACTGTCATACAGAAAACTAATACTTTGCGTTTGACCACTGGCACCTACATCCTTTCTTCTTTTTTAAGACATACTTATTATACCACAAAATACCGTTTCTGTAAAATGCTAATTTGTTATAATATTAATGCGCTTATTTTGCTTTATTTTCGTTTATTTTGTTACAGTTCTGCAGATGGCGCGCCACTAAATATAGTGGTCTATGCTTGATTTCTTCAAAGATACGCCCAATATATTCGCCCAGGATACCTATCCCTACAAGCTGAATTCCTCCAAGAAACAAAACACTGACTGTAGTAGTTGCCCACCCCGGAACGGCATCGTTGGTCACAAATTTCACATAAAAAACATGGCCCAAAAGCAGAATACTGCACATACCGAAAACAATACCGATGTAAAAAGCCCAGCGCAAAGGCAGGTTGGAAAAGGCTGTAATACCGTCCAGCGCAAAGTGCAGCATCTTGTGCAGGTTGAACTTGGAACGTCCCGCAAAGCGTGGCGGTGCTACAAATTCCACCACAGCAACGTGAAAGCCGAGTGTATTTACCAGACCGCGTATAAAACGCGCACGCTCGCGGTACAGCTTGAAGGCATCAACCGCAATTCTGTCCATCAGACGGAAATCACTGCCGCCGGGAGTAATTTCTACTTTAGATAAGGTGTTGATAAGCTTATAGTAGGCTGCGGATGTCAGGTTCTTGAAGAAGCCCGCATCCTCCGTAGCCATGCGCTTGGTCTGCACAATCTCGTTGCCTGCTTCCCAAAGGCGCAAAAGCTCGGGAATCAGCTCAGGCGGATGCTGCAAATCGCCATCCATCGTAATAACCGCATCACCGTCGGCATGATCAAGTCCACAGGTAAGCGCCATCTGGTGACCGTAGTTACGGCTCAAAAGATAGGCCTCCACATGCTCGTCCTGCGCCGCCAGCTCTGCCAGAATCAGCGCGCTGCTGTCACGCGAACCGTCGTCAACAAAGATAATATTGTAATCATAGGCTTCCTGCTGCATAACAGCGGTAGCATGCTTGTGAAATTCGTGCAGGTTATCTTCTTCATTAAATACCGGCACTACCAAAGAAACTTTTTTCTTCATTATATTACACCACTTATTCTTCTGCCAAAAAATCTGCTCATATAAAATCAGACAAAAAAGGCTGCCATCAGGCAGCCGTTTTGCAAGGTATGAGTACTCAATAAGCCGAGTTCTGTTCCGCGAAGCGGTGATGATCATTTATCTAGTCTTACAGTTACCTGCAAGCTCAAGCGACACAACCCGGAAGGCTCAGCGGGCAGCTTCATCCCTCCCCTATTTGGTCTTGCTCCGGATGGGGTTTACCTAGCCGGCCTGTTACCAGACCGCTGGTGCGCTCTTACCGCACCGTTCCACCCTTACCTGCAAATGCAGGCGGTACACATTTCTGTGGCACTATCCCTGAGGTCACCCTCGCCGGACGTTATCCGGCATCCTGCCCTGTGGAGCTCGGACTTTCCTCATCTGACTTAAAGCCAGCCGCGATCATCTTTCGTACTCAACTGTAGATTTTAGCATATTTATTCCGCTTAGTCAATAGCAGCGGCTGCAGTATTATTGTCGCAAAGCATACTGAAATCAAACTGAACTGTCACGAAGCTTCCCCCAAATGTTTTTCTACCCAAAGCAAACCTGCCGGCTGACTCACGTCAGGCGGCAGGCCCATAAACGCTTTATTCAGTTGTCGCAGGTTTAATTATGCTTCCTTATGTTCAGCGATAATTTTTTCTGCCATCTTAGGCGGAACGTCTTCGTAATGGTCGAATTTCATTTCGAAGGTTCCCTGACCTTGGGTAATTGCGCGGAGGTCTACGGCATATTCCGAAATCTCTGCATAGGGTACCTGAGCATTAACTACGCTCAAGCCGTCTTCTACGCTCTGCATACCGAGAATGCGACCGCGTTTAGAGTTCAAATCGCCGATAACATCGCCCATCATAGAATCGGCACAGGTTACGTTTAAGCTGTAAATAGGCTCAAGCAACACCGGCTTGCATTGTTCCATGGCCTTCTTGAAGGCGATATTTGAAGCAGTTTTAAATGCCATTTCAGAGGAATCGACAGTATGATACGAACCATCAAGCAGGGTGATACGCATATCTACAACCGGATAGCCTGCAAGGATACCCTTTTCCATAGCTTCGCGCATACCCTTTTCAACAGCAGGGATATATTGGCGAGGTACTGCGCCACCGAAAATCTTATCTACAAACTCAAATCCACCTCCGGGCGGCAGGGGTTCCATTTTAATAACTACGTGACCATACTGGCCATGACCGCCGGACTGTTTCTTGTGCTTGCCTTCTACTTCGGCAGAGCCACGAATAGTTTCGCGATATTCGATAATCGGTGCTTTGAGAACAGCCTCAACACCAAATTTACGCTGCATACGCTCCATGATTATATCAATGTGCTGGTCGCCCATACCGCTGATTAAGGTTTCCTTGGTAACAGGGTTCTTGGTAACGATAATCGTCGGGTCTTCATCCATCAGACGATTCAGAGCGGACATGATCTTGTCCTCATCACCCTTTTTCTTCGGGTAAATTGCTCTGGTGTACATCGGCAGCGGGAAGTTAATGGGCGGGAATTCAACCTCAGAATTCTTGTCGCAAAGGGTGTCACCGGTAGAGGTATATTGCAGCTTGGCAACTACACCGATATCACCGGCAGGAACCTGCTTCATAGGAATCTGAGCCTTACCACGCATTGTGAAGATGTTAGCAATACGCTCTTCTTCTTCACGGCGGGAGTTATAAACTACGCTATCTGCTTTAATTGAGCCTGAGAATACACGGAAATAACTTAGACGGCCAACAAAGGGGTCGGAAGTTGTCTTAAATACCAACGCTGCCATCGGAGCATTGGCGTCACGCACTTCTTCTTCGCCGGTTTCTTTATCCATAACGATATAGTCGTTCAAAATTGCCGGATAGGTAAAGTCGATGATAGCGTTCATCAATCGACCAAGACCAATGTTCTTGTAGGCACTGCCGCAAAGCATAGGATAGATGATAGCCTGACGAATGCCCTTAATCAGACATTTCATAATTTCCTCGTCGCTAATCTCTTCTCCTTCCAAATAACGCATCATGCAATCGTCATCTGCTTCAACCGCAGCCTCTACCATCTTTTCGTGGGCAGCAGCAGCAGCCTCTTTATACTCATCCGGAATCTCTATTTCATCGGAGCCATTACCGTTGGTACGATAGGCCTTCATTTTGTAAAGGTCTATAATACCCTGGAAGTTTTCCTCCTTGCCCAAAGGCAGCTGTAACGGCAGTACATGCTTACCGAACTTACCACGCAGGTTATCCAAAATGCTATCAAAATCAGCGTTCTCACGATCCATCTTGTTGACAAAAATGATACGCGGCAAACCGGCTTCTTCAGCCAGCTTCCAGCATTGTTCGGTACCAACCTGTACACCGCTGGTTGCGCAAACCACGATCAACGCACTGTCTACTGCTCTAAAAGCTCCTTTGACCTCGGCAACGAAGTCAGCAAAGCCGGGAGTGTCGATGAAGTTAATCTTGGTATCACGCCATTCAACAGGTGCCAAAGTGGCGTTAACGGAGACCTTACGTTTGATTTCCTCGGGTTCATAGTCAGTGGTGGTAGCACCGTCTTCAACCTTGCACATTCTGCTGATTGCTCCGCTGCGATACAGCAGGGCTTCGGTAACGGACGTGGTTCCTGCTCCACCATGACCCACAATGGCCACATTTCTAATCTTATCTCCAGTGTACTCTTTCATGATAAATCCCCCTTTATCAGGCATTTGTTATGATAAGTATTTCGCTGATATTGCCCATTTATCCTGCTTTTTGTGAAAAATTTCTCATAATTTTTTAAATTCACTTAAAATTGTAACGCATATTACAGTTTTTCGGGAGAAGGCAGGATTAGGCGAACAAATCCGACGCACCGTTCCCACAGCACGTCGGATTTGCTTTATTCATCAAACAATATTCACTTTACCATCTTTTGCTACTGAGCCAGTATTCACCGCGAAGCAAGGCCAGCACGGTAAACAGCTCCAAGCGTCCCAAAAGCATAGCCAACGCCAGCGTAAGCTGTCCCATACCGGTAACACCGGCATAGTTACCCGTAGCACCGATACTGCCAAACGCAGGACCGACACTGGAAATACAGGAGGCCACGCCGAAAACTGCCTCATCTACATCTACACCGCTTAAGCAGAGCAGCATAGTTAAAATTGCGATAACCAGAACATAAACGAAAAAGAAACGGCTGACGTTGATAATCGTTTCTGTCGGCAGACGTCTTTTAGCGTAGTAAACGTTGAGCAGCATCTGCGGATGCATAGTGCGACGCAGCTCCGCCATAACTGTTTTCAGCAGCACGATAAAACGGCAGACCTTAATACCGCCGGCAGTAGAACCTGCGCAGCCGCCTGTCAGGAAGGTTACAGCCAAAATCAGCTTAGAGAAAGACGGCCACTGGTCGTAGTCCGCCGAAACATAACCCGTGGTACTGCCGAAGGAAGCCACCTGGAAGAAAGCCTCGCGTACGCCGTCTGCCACGCTGTAGCCATTCACCATAATGATGTTGATGCTGATTAAAACAGTGAAAATAGTCAGCAACACAATGTAGCTTTTGAATTCCAGATCATGCCACAAAACCTTCAGGCCGATTTGCGTAACCTGATAGTATAAGGCGAAGTTGCCTGCCGCCAAAATCATAAACAGACCAGTAACAATCTCAATACCCGCACTGTGAAAATGCGCAATGCTGTCATTATA
>OGOJ01002703.1_pt1 | contig 10860 bp, 10 predicted proteins | sample 1552601 | NCBI WGS metagenome assembly OGOJ01 (sample SAMEA2580184, study PRJEB22360) | human gut metagenome | biome: human gut; feature: human-associated habitat; material: faeces | place: Denmark | collected 2008/2010
GTGTGGATACAAGTTTACACATTCCGACGGCAAGGCGACCTGCACAAAGAAAGCCACCTGCGATATCTGCGGCAGTGAATACGGCGATATCGACCCGAACAATCATGGAAAGCTCACACATATAGATAAAGTTGACGCAACACATGACAAAGAGGGAAATATCGAGTATTGGTACTGCGAAGAATGCGGCAAGTATTTCGGTGACAAGGACGGCACAAAGGAGATACAAAAGGCAGACACTATTACAGATAAGCTGAAAGACACTCCAAGTGATGACAAAAAAGATAACTCAAAGCCAGATAATACGAAAGGCGATACTAATGAGAGCAAGACAGACAGCTCTACAGCAGAAAAGCCGAAAAACGATTCAAGCGAAACCAAGGCAGACAGCTCCACGGCTGATAAGCCTAAGAGCGAGCAGAAAAATCCACAGACCGGAAGCGGCAGTGGTATGAGCCTTTGGCTTGCAATGCTGTTGATAAGCGGCGGTGCGGCAATGGGAATAAAGAAAAAGCACAAGAAATAACTGATCTCTTAACTGCACACAGCGGTTGTCTCAAACGGCAGCCGCTGTTTTTTTGATCAACATGACAAAAAATTTGTTACCCAAAGTTAAATTACCTCTTGACCTGTGGCGAAAATAGTAGTAAAATAGAAATGTAAATACAATAATTGAAAGGAATGTTCATCATGCCAAAGTTTATCGTTGAAACATCTGCACGTCACGTTCACGTTACTCAGGAAACTCTTGAAACGCTGTTCGGAAAGGGTGCAACACTTACAAAGAAGAAAGATCTTTCACAGCCTGGTCAGTTTGCTTGTGAGGAGAGAGTTACAGTCGTAGGTCCTAAGAAAGAGCTTGCAAATGTTTCTATCCTCGGTCCTGTAAGAAAAGCAGACCAGATCGAGCTTTCAGCTACAGACGCACGTTCTATCGGTGTTGCCGCTCCTATCAGAGAGTCAGGCGACACAGCAGGCTCAGGCGCTTGCAAGCTTGTTGGCCCATGTGGCGAAGTTGAGTGTTCTGAGGGCGTTATCGTTGCTAAAAGACATATCCACATGACACCTGCTGACGCTGAAACATTCGGCGTAAAGGATAAGGATATCGTTGCTGTCAAGATAGAGTCTGCAGAAAGAACAGCTATCCTCTGCGACACCGTTATCAGAGTAAGCGACAAGTTCGCTCTTGCTATGCACATTGATACAGACGAGTCAAACGCTGTAGGCGCAGGCAGAGAGCAGTACGGCGAGATAGTTAAGCTCTAATTTCATAGTACATATAAGACCGCTCATCATAGGGCGGTCTTTTTTCATATAAAAAATCATCGCCGCAGGCGATACCATAATTTCTCACTCCTCACTCCTAATTCCTCACTGACAACAACGTTTCGATTGACACAAAACTCCACCTGTGATATAATTTTCTTGTAAAACACATAACGCAAATATGGAGATTATAAAATGAATAATGATACAATAAAACTTATACGGAAAACCTCAAACGTAAATTCACTTATGGTGATAATTTTCTATATGCTTGATATCGCACTTATAAGACTTGGCGACTTAGTGGTGTACCATATCGCAGGAAAGTCCGCCTACTATGAGGATATCGCTCAGCTTGTGAGCTACTGCATACAGTATCTAGTAGTTGTGCCAATTGTTCTTGTTGTATTCAGACTTGTGAGTGGCAAAAAAGAGGGGCTTAAAATAACAGCCTGTTTCAGAAAACCTTCAATGCCTGCAAAATGGGTCGCAAAATGGATCGTCATATCATTCGGGCTTATCTATGCCGCAAATTATATCAACACATTTATTTTCTCATATGTGCAGAAAGCTTCGGGAACGAGCCTTAAAGGCGTTGACTTCACTTCAAGCGGCACTGCCCTGGGCGGCGTAACGAGCGTGCTGGCAATGTCAGTGCTTGCACCGTTTTTTGAGGAACTTATGTTTAGAGGTACGCTTTTCAGAAATGCCGAAAAATGCGGTCAGCTCACAGGCATTATAATGGTGGGGCTGACATTCGGTCTTTGGCATGGAAGCTATCAGCAGATACTCTATGCGGCTGTTATGGGAATGTGTGCCTGCTTTATGGTTGCAAAAACAGGTTCTATCTTCCCATCTTTGATACTTCACTTCACCATGAACACTATCGGAGCAATTCAGAGCGTCGCACTTGGTTCCATAGACTTTGACAAGTTTGCCGCAGACCTTGAAAAAGGTCAGATCACAGGCACAGCACCAATGATAATAATTGCTGTCGCACTGCTTTCATTCGGACTTATGATAGCTGGTCTTGTGCTTTTCGTAAAAGAGCTTAGGTATCATCGTGACAGCTTCAGGCTCATAAACTTCTGCCCTGACGTTTCACAAGGCAAAAAGATAGTCATCTATCTCACCGCACCTGTTACCATACTCGCCTTTGCCGGGCTTATCTTCATCACAGTCCGCACAGCCTTAGGTCTTGGGCTATTCTAAAATACGCATAAAAATAACGCAGACTTTTTACAGCCTGCGTTATTTTTATCAGGAGTTATTTATTATGATTTAAGGCTTGCGATTTTCTGGTTGAGTTCCTTTATCACGGAATCTACAGTTGCAGAATACTTCTCACGAACCTGCGTCCATGTGGACTGTACACCCTCTTCATTAACATTTGAAGCATCACTGTAGAGTGCGTCAACCAGGCACTGGTTTCCGTCAAACTGCTTTCTGTCGCCGAGAGCGGAAGATATACCGTAAGCATAGTCGAAGAGCATAAGGTAATCGTCAGAAACAACGTCCATTTTCACATCATACATCTCGTCTGTCCAATTAGGGTTGTTCTCCATGAACTTGTCCTTGTTTGTCTGCTCATACTTTGGATCTGTCTTTGAAGCTCTTACGCACTCAAACCAGCACTTAACAGCTTCGCTTCTTGTTGAGCCTTTTACCCACATGAAAGCTGTCATATCAGAAGTTGTTATCTTCTGCTGATTATCGTCATACTGAGGAATAGGAACAACGCCCCAGTTCTCGCCCTCCTTTGGAGTTTGGTTGCCTGTGTAAGCCCACTCGCCCATTGCATAGAACAAGCAGTTCTGATTGAAGCAATCTCTTGCAGAGCCTACCCAGCCGTTGAGGATAAGTCCATCCTTCATCATATTATAAAGGAAGTTCTGAGCCTTTTCTATATCAGGGTCGTTAAGATTGCTTGAAAACTCGTTTGTTGCAGGATCATAGTTTACAAGACGCTTGCCTGTCTGCTGAACAACGTGCGCTCTGAAGAAGCCGTTTACGCCGTAACGCTCAGTATCAGCCGGTGCGTTGCCAACATATGAGGACATGATATCCTCCCAATTCTTCCAAGTCCACTCATTGTTTACATAAAGCTCATATGGATCGTCAAGGCCCTCTGCGTCAATGATATCCTTATCATAGCAGAGCATCGCAGAAGCAGAATAGCCAAGAGGCGCAACATAATGCTTTCCGTTGAGCATGAACTGATCTGCTGTATCCTTTGTTGCAGACCACAAAGGCTGGCTGAAATCAACTATGCTGTCGATAGGCTGATACATATCCTTTACTACCTGTGAAGGGAATGCAAGCCACTCATACTTGAATATATCAGGAATATCCTTGTTAGCTGTGATAGCAGCAGCAAGATTATCAAACCTGTCCTCATTTGAAGTCTGCTGGAATCTTATCTTTCCGCCCTTGCTCTCAAAAAGCTGAAGCTCTGTGCTCTTCTCAGGACTGCCCTTAGTAGGGTTAAGGTCGCCCTCACCGAGATAAAGTATCTCTTTTTCAGCACCCTCAGGGATAGCCTCGATAGATTCCGTGTCAGCTACCGCAACGTTCTCTGTTGCAGAAAAATCGTCCTCCGCCTTGCTTGAAGAGTTTGATGAGCTTCCGCAGCCCGCTACTCCTGTTGCCATTGACAAAGCCATTACAGCCGCTATGTACTTTTTGTAATTCATAAAATATTCCTCCATAATTCAATATTTTAGCATCAAAGCTGTCCGCACGTAGTTGATGAGTTCATATATTAAATCTTGTTATAATTATACAACACATATAAAGCTATTGTCAATCACCATTATAGCACAATTATCAGCAATTTAATTGTACACTTTGCACAATTAAATCCATATGTATTGTTAAAACGCAATATTACGATCAATATAGTTTAAAATATGCGCATAAAGTTCAAATATTCAATATGCCCGTTTTGAATGAATATAAAACAGATACAAGAGCTTTTTGTAGAAAACATTAACCAAAACAGCAAAATATGTACAGCATTTATGCAGTTCGTAAAACTTTTTTCATGTAATCGTTTGATGTTTTCAGTGGTACTTGTAATTAGCGAATTATTATAGTATACTTGTTTAAGAAGATTTTTTTACCGAAAGGAAATTGCTTGATATGACAGATTTTGAAAGAAACAAATCAAGGGTGACAGCCAAATATGAGGCTCTCATCAACAGAAAAAACATTGTGTCAGACAGCTACAACGGAATTTATGACAGATACGTTTACCCTGTTCTGACAGCCGCACACGCACCTATTATCTGGAAATATGACATGAACCCTGAGACAAATCCATACTTCATGGAGAGATTGGGCATAAACGCAGTACTGAACTCAGGCGCTATTTATCTCAACGGCAAGTATTACCTTGTTGCAAGAGTTGAGGGCAATGACAGAAAGTCATTTTTTGCAGTAGCAGAGAGCGACAGCCCTGTTGACGGCTTCCGTTTCTGGGACTTCCCTGTTCAGCTTCCTGACACTGAACCGGAGGAAACAAACGTATACGATATGAGACTTACTCAGCATGAAGACGGCTGGATATACGGTGTATTCTGCTCAGAGAGCAAGGACAAGACTTCAAACGATCTTTCCGCCGCTACAGCTCAGGCTGGAATCGTAAGGACAAAGGATCTTAAGACATGGGAAAGACTTCCTAATCTCAAGTCCAAGTCGCCACAGCAGAGAAACGTTGTGCTTCACCCTGAGTTCGTTGACGGAAAGTACGCATTCTACACACGTCCACAGGACGATTTTATCGAAACCGGCTCAGGCGGAGGAGTATGCTTCGGTCTTTGCGAAGACATCACAAACCCTGTTATCTGCACAGACGAAGTTGTTATCTCACCAAGGCAATATCACACAATCACAGAGGTAAAGAACGGTGCAGGCGCAGTGCCTATCAAGACACCAAAGGGTTGGATACACATTGCACATGGCGTAAGAAACACAGCCGCAGGTCTTAGATACGTAATTTATGTATTCGCAACTGACCTTAAAGACCCTTCTAAGCTAATCGCTTCGCCGTCAGGACTTTTCATTGCACCACACGGCAGTGAAAGAGTGGGTGACGTATCAAACGTTGCGTTCACAAACGGCGCGATCGTTCGTGAAAACGGTGACGTGTACATTTACTACGCTTCATCAGACACAAGACTTCACGTTGCGTCAACAACTATCGACAAGCTTATGGATTACACATTCAACACTCCGTCAGACCCACTGCGTTCTGTTAAGAGGGTATGCGTCAAGCAGAGATGCGATCTTATCAGAAAAAATCTCGAATATCTTAACAAGTAATATATCAAACAAAAACAGACGGCTTCTGCTGTCTGTTTTTTTGTACACTAAATCTTTCTTCAAGTCTGCCATATCCGTGCATAAATATTGCACTACCCATGTAGGGGACGTCGAGGGCGCCGTCCCCTACATTTATGCTATGGTTTGTCTGCCGCAAAATTGCTGAGTCCCTTTACCGCAACTTTTTTTATATACCCTCTTGCAATCGTCCACAATCTATGGTATAATTAGTTAATAAAAGCACAATATATGCAATATCACGCACAAAATTTTCTCTTAACTAAGGAGTGTTTATAATGAGATGTCCTTTTTGCAACTATGAAGATACAAGAGTAATAGATTCACGTCCAAGCGAGGGAAAAAAGCGTCGCCGCCGTGAGTGTCCGAAATGCGGAAAGCGTTTCACTACTTATGAGGTGGTCGAAAAGCCACAGCTTATGGTATACAAGCGTGACGGCTCGTTTGAGCCTTTTGACAGACAGAAGCTTATAAAAGGCATTCAGAACGCTATCAAAAAGCGTCCTGTCAGTGTTGATGATATGAAAAACCTTGTTGACGATATAGAGAACACCTTTGCAAACAAAATGCAGACCGAGACCACTACAAGTGAGATAGGCGATATGGTGCTTATGGGTCTGAAAAAGCTTGACCACGTTGCATATGTGCGTTTTGCTTCCGTTTACAAGGACTTTTCAGACGTTGATTCGTTCATTCAGATAATCACTGAGCTTTCTGACAAGAAGAAATAAATAAGAGCGTTCCGATAATTTTCGGGACGCTCAGCCTGTCGCAAAACCCCTAGATTCATCTCGAATTAGGGGTTTTGCTTTTATGCAATCAATAAACTAACAATAAATGTAATCAATTTTCGTAAAAAGTGTCAAAACAAAGCGATTTACACTCCGTGGAGAGATTCATATTGTAAAAGATCTGGTTGAATCTGTTCCGAGCAATATAAAACAGCAAATAAAAAAATGATGCCGCTTCAGAAACAGATACCTCTTCCGGAAGTTTTCCGCAGCGGCAGAACTGATAGAGAAATCCGCCACAGAATGCGTCGCCGGCTCCGGTTGCATCTAATGCTTTATTTCTGAAACCCTTGACGATCTGACCGCCGTCATATGTCCGTACATAAGCGCCCAATTTGCCCAATGTGATTACATCAATTTTCACTTCCTTACGCAACAAGGCTTCTGCTGCATATTTGCCTCAAAACCAGCTGCTCCCGGTACTGCTGCAAAAACAGATGTACCGATTGCCATGCCGATTTTATTTCCAAGAGAGATAAATGCATACTGGAACCCGTCATTGCGGACACCGGTTTTCCATTCGCCATATTCTACACAATCGGGAATAATGGCATAAATAGCCGTGTTAAAACCTGCAAAGAAGAACCGTGTCAGACCAGAACAGATATAAAACGGAACAGGTGTCTCTACAGGACTGAACAGATACAGCGACAGCATACATACACCTGTTCCAAGCGCCAATATAGAAGCTGATCTGCCTTTGTTTCCAAACCATCTGAAAATAATAGGAAACAGTCCGGCACCAATAATTGACGGAATAATAATTGCCATGGAATAAGTAGTAAACAGGGATTCAGTTCCCTCCACATGCTTAAAATAATATAGTGCATCTGCATTTCTTCCACAGAGTGTCACGCCAAACAGGAACTGTCCCAGTAATGCCAGCAGATAGGGCTTATTTTGAAGCACAGTCTGAATTTGCAGCTTTATGGGGATTTTCTTCTTTTCCGGAATGGTTACTGCTTTCTTTGTCTTAGCAAAGCAGAAAATATGACAGGCAGCAAAAATCGCACCATAAAGTACAGCTACCAGCAGATAACCACGCTTGTCACTGCCGCCCAGTTTTGAAATCAACGGCAGTGTGATAATATTGATAATACCGATTGCAATCATGGCACTGACGGAACGGAAGGTGTTGATTTTTGCACGTTCTTCAATGTTCTGCGTCATATCACCGCAGAGGGTTCCATAAGGAATAATTATGCAAAGCGACTAAGAGTGATCTTGGTCGCTTTTGCTATGCTGCTCTAAGTCTGTAATCGACAGGAGATAATCCATCAAGCATTTTAGGCGGCTGTCAGTCACGCTTTTTTCGATACGGCTCAACGCACCCAAGATACTGTTGGCGTTCTCCATATCAACATTCACGATCTTACCGTGCAGTGCCATGTACTTAATATATGTAGCAGTTTTCATATGGCACTCGTCGGCTCTTTGTTTTACCTCTTCCCATTCACCAAGCGTGAACGTGAGATGTTTATACTTCCTGTTTTCTACCTTAATATTATCGACCTCCTTGTTGTCTGTGTTACGGATACTCGGTTCTAAAAGGGTCAGGGTTCCATTTTAGCCCAATTCTGCAGGAAAGCAGAATTGGAAGAGTTTGGGTGACAGAGCATATGCTCTGTCAATACTTGCGAGAAAAAATGAAATTTGGTCAAAAGAGCCAGCCTGCTCTAACTGAATACACGTTTCACATATATAGGACAGAACTCGGGTGAAATTTGCACTCGTTTACAAAAGATTCAAAAAGAATCTGCAAGCTGCATAATCAGGCATAGGCGATATATTGCCCTGTCCGTTAAAATGACAATGGGCGGCATAGTGATGATCTTACGCCTGTGATCGACACCAAACAGCCGAACCTGATGACAGATGTGCTGACGATAGCCCTCATTTTTAAGTATAGCTGGAAAAATATCGCTGTGCCGTATATTCCAAAATCAGAATTATCTTTGCTTTCAGCTCTGGAAATTTCATATTTAAAATAGAGTTCTAACAGACATTATCTGTCTCATGAAAGCAGAAAGGACTCCATAACCGTTTGGTTACTGAGTCCTTATTCTTCTTATTGTATTTTTCATACAGCAGTCTGTTGCCGAGAAGGAAATGACGGAGATGATTTTAGAAAGAGGATATTAGCACGCATAGTTAAAGTGACTTTTTATAATCATTACCACCACAAAAGTGGTGGTTTGCTCTGCTCCAAAAAGGAACTGTTACTGGCTTTGCCCCTCAAGAGACTCCGAGGGTTCAGCACCGCATTACACTCACTGGCAGCCCTTATATGTTAGGTGCTTAATTTCATTTGTTTATAACCTCCGTGTATTTTAATTTAGTAATGCAGTCGCCAAATTACTACTATTTTATCATATTCGGAGGTTATTTTAAAGCGTTCGCTGAAGCTTTTTTTATGTCCCCGGTAGAACCGGACGTTTAATTACGCTAAAGCGCCCAAAAGAGCCCTCGAAAACGCTTTCAGGGCGTTTCCGAGAACCTGCGATCAGTGTTGATTTTTCTTTATCCTGAATACAGCAAACACTATAGCTGCCACAAGAGCCGCTGCCCCTCCGACTATCCCCAAGATAAGCGGGAGACTGCTTTTTCCCTCTCCCTTTTCGGCAGCGGAGGAAACAGCTTCTCTTGTATCAAGAGCTTCCTTATCCTTGGCAATTACCAGAAGCGATACCGTCCTTGGCTCCATTTCAAGAGTCAGGCTGCTGCCATTCAGTGTCACAGCCGGGTTTGAATCGGTCATATCAAATAACTGTGCTGACATACTGTTTATCCCGTAAAGGTGAGCGTACTTGTACTCGTTTCCAAGCTCGATATTTGCGGTCGTTTTGTCGTCAAACGCCTTGTTTGTCACTACGAGGGTGATGACGTCCTCGTTATCTCCGTTAATTGCAGCATAGGCGGTCGAGGTCTCGATATCGTCCGTGGTACAGGACACAAGCGTATCGCCAAAGCCGCTTCCGCTGCCGTCATAGTTGGTGTACAGATTGATCGCGGCAAGCTGATACTGTGCGTCCATTGTAAACAGGTTGGCAGCATAGACCCCGTTCTGTGCAAAAATGCCGAGGGTGTCCGCCTCCATTATAGCACCGCAGACATCGTAAGCTCCCTGAAAATCATATTCAGTGATGGCAAGGGTAATAGGTATCTATTGACTCCTTAAGTGCCGGAAGTATCGGCAGGAACTCTGCGCCTGCGTCGGTTATCCAGCTGTCCTCGGTGTAGGTATCGTCCCAGAAGCTTCGGGTCGAGTTCAGCTTATTGTAAACACAGTCGGGATCGCCATAATGCTCGCAGTAGCGCTTTCCGCAGGCGCCCTTTGCCTCGGTGTAAAAATGCACATCGAGCACATCGAGCAGTCGCCTGCCGTTCTCGTCCTCTGCCTTCTTCATTTCGTCAAGATAGTAATCTATAAACCATTTGTACTCGGGGTTGTCGTTTTTTATCTCTTTCCAGTCAGGCGCATCGGCGAAATTCGTAAACGCCCCGTAGCCGAAAAGCGCAGGACCGAATATCTCGGCATTCGGGTCAATATCCTTTACTGCCTTAGACATAGTTACCGACTTTTCAACGATCTCAGCGCAGGTGGTTTTTTCGGGATGAACGAGTGAGTGAGTGCTGCTCCACAGCCCCGGCTCATTGTCGAGAGAATAGCCCCTGATGCCGCCGTTCTGTGAGTCGCCAAGGGTGTTCACAAGGTAGTTTACAAACTCGTCCATATAAACAGTGCCGTCATTTAGATCGGGCGTCAGGCTGAATTCATCGCCCTTTACAAGTTCAACCTTTTTCCAGCGGTCAGAGGGCGCTCTCTCAGCCTTGCTGACCTCGCCGTTCATGTCGGCAGAAACGTAGCCCGCAAGCTGCAGCGTCATAAGAGGGTATGCGCCCTTTGCGGTGCAGACCTCATTCAGCTTCAGAGCGGCACAGCCCGGCTTGTCCTTCATATTCTCCGGAACATTCTGCTGAAAATATCCGTCGGAGATGTTTTTCCAGTCAGCTCCTGCATTTGAAGCGTTCGTTTCCCAGTTGTAAGCGCTGTAGCGGTTGCCGCCCGCACGCACCGCCTTACAGGAAACGTCATTTTCCATAAGCTCCGCATTAACGCCGTAAATATAGGGAGAGATCGCTTTTCTGTCCTTGCCCGTATCAACGGTTATGTTCACTGTTCTGCCCGATGAAGTGCCGCTCACCGAAAGCGTGCAGCTGAGCATTATGGACATTGCCGCCATAAAAGCCGCAAGATTTCTTATTCGCATAGTATCACCGTCCTTTTTAATCAAGCTTCACAAACGCTGCCGAGCCTGCTCCAATAACGCAGCTGTTGCCGCTTATCTCTGCACCGCTCCCGAAGCTGTATATAACCTCTCCAAGTGAGCCGCCGACCGTCAGCTCACAGGCGGAATCGGTGGGGTTTACTGCAACGAGTATTCTCTCGCCGTCAAAGCTT
>OGOJ01002707.1_pt1 | contig 10824 bp, 11 predicted proteins | sample 1552601 | NCBI WGS metagenome assembly OGOJ01 (sample SAMEA2580184, study PRJEB22360) | human gut metagenome | biome: human gut; feature: human-associated habitat; material: faeces | place: Denmark | collected 2008/2010
GACGGCGAGGACATCGTGAACGTCCCGCCCTACAAGCGCGAGATCAACACCGTATTCCAGAAATACGCGCTCTTCCCGCACATGAACGTCTACGACAACATCGCCTTCGGCCTGACCATCAAGAAGGAGCCGAAGGACGTTATCGCGCAGAAGGTCATGCGTATGCTGCGTCTGGTAAGCCTTGAGGACTACGCCGACCGCAACGTGACCGAGCTCTCCGGCGGTCAGCAGCAGCGCATCGCCATCGCCCGCGCGCTCGTCAACGAGCCGAGCGTGCTGCTGCTCGACGAGCCGCTCGGCGCGCTCGACCTGAAGCTGCGCAAGGAGATGCAGCAGGAGCTCAAGTACATTCAGCAGGAGGTCGGCATCACCTTCATCTTCGTCACCCACGACCAGGAGGAAGCGCTGACCATGTCCGATAAGATCGTGGTCATGAACGCGGGCGAGATCCAGCAGATCGGTACACCGACCGAGATCTACCGCTACCCCGTCAACGAGTTCGTCGCCAACTTCATCGGCGAGACGAACATCATCGACGGCGTGATGCAGGGCGACGACCTCGTGGTCTTCGAGGATAAAAAGTTCCCCTGCCGTGCCCGCGGCTTCAACAAAAATGAAAAGGTGGACGTCGTCATCCGTCCCGAGCATCTTGACATTGTCCCCCGCTCCGAGGGTATGCTCAAGGGCGTGGTGAAGTCCCAGCTTTTCAAGGGGATGCACTACGATACCGTGGTCGAGACCCGTGTCGGCACGACCATCACCGTCAAGATGCAGGTCTCGCAGGACCGCCCTGTGCTCAATGCCGACGCCGGTGAGAAGATCAGCGCCAGCGCCTTCCTCATCGACGTCGAGGACGTCGGCGAGCTGGACGACGCCAAGGTCGTCGCCCTCGCCTCTGCCGAGGCGTGGGACGTGGAGACCGAGGAGCCCATCTCCATCAAGAACGTCGAATACGACATCAAGCCCGAGGTCGGCAGCTACTCTGTCACCTTCACCACCGCCGCCGGAACGTCCATCACGGTCAAGGCCGCGGTCATGGCGGAGAACCGCGTGGAGAGCAAGGTCTATCAGGAAGAGATCTACGCGATGAACTTCTTCAAGAAGGTCGAGGACATTCAGGAGAGCATCGCGCTCGACACCGATCTGGAAACGTGGGCGAGCGCGTCCGCGTGGTCCCTCGAGGACGGCGAGCAGGTCGAGATCTCCGATGTCAAGTACGATTTCGACCCCGAGACCATCGAGCCGGGCGTCTACGACGTAACCTTCTCCACCGAGGGCTATGAGTACAAGGTCTCCACCACGCGCGCCTGCGAGGAGGGCGCGGAGGTCGGCCTCATCTTCCGCCCCGAGGACATTCATGTCATGAAGAAGGAGGGGCAGTGGTGAAGCAGTTCCGTTCCATGACGTACCCCTACGTCGCCTGGATCAGCGTGATGATCGTGCTGCCGATGCTGCTCATCGTGCTCTACGCCTTCACCGTTTCCGGCAATGAGGTGCTGACCTTTCAGTTCACCTTTGATAACTTCAAGCGCTTTGTCACCGACACCGTGTTCATGGAGGTGCTTGGCCGCTCGCTCTACATCGCCGTGCTCACGACTCTCATCTGCATCGCGCTCGGCTACCCCATCGCCTATGCCATCGCCCAGATGAACAGCCGCTCGAACACCATCATGATCCTGCTCATCACGATGCCGACATGGGTCAATATGCTCGTGCGCACCTATGCGTGGATGGGCATTTTGCAGGACGAGGGTATCCTCAACACCATTCTCGGCTTTTTCGGCATTGGGCCGGTCTCGATGATCCACACGAGCTTCGCCGTCATTCTCGGCATGGTGTATAACTTCATTCCCTTTATGATCCTGCAGATCCACACCTCGCTCGCCAAGATGGACAAGAGCCTGCTGGAGGCCGCCAACGACCTCGGCGCCACACCCGTGCAGGCGTTTCTGCGCGTGACGCTGCCGCTCTCCCTCCCCGGCGTCATTTCCGGCATCACGCTCGTGTTCCTGCCCGCCGTTTCCAGCTTCTTTATTCCAAAGCTCCTCGGCGGCGGCCAGTTCGTGCTCGTCGGCAACATCATCGAATCGCAGTTCCTCACCTCCGGCGACTGGAACTTCGGCAGCGCTATTTCCCTCATCATGGCGATCATCATCATGCTTTCGATGTGGCTCACGCGCAAGGTCGACGTGCAGCCCGCCAGCCGCGGAAAGGAGTGACGGACGATGAAAAAGAAAACCTCTGCCGCCTCCAAGGTCATTCTCACGCTGACGCTGCTGTTCTTCTACCTCCCCATTCTCTATATCATCGTCTTTTCGTTCAACGATTCCCGCTCGCTCACGAAGTTCGGCGGCTTCTCTCTGCGCTGGTATGAAAAGATGTTCGCGGACTCCACGATGATGGAGGCCGTGCTCTATACGGTCGTCATCGCCATTCTTGCTACCGTCGTTTCCACCATCGTCGGCACCGTCACCGCCATCGGTCTGTCAAAGTCGAAGAAGGTCCTTCAGGCAATGGTCGAGCGCGTGAATGACCTGCCCGTGATGAATCCCGATATTGTCACCGGCATCAGCCTGCTGATGTTCTTCAGCGTGCTGGCGGTGAAGAAGGGCTTTCTGACGCTGCTGCTCGCGCACATCATGTTCTGCATCCCCTACGTCATGCTCTCCGTCACGCCGAAGCTGCGCTCGCTCGACCCGAATCTCATCGACGCGGCGATGGACCTCGGCGCTACGCCGTTCCAGGCGCTCACCCGCGTCATCGTGCCGCAGATCCGTCCGGGCATCGTCTCCGGCGCGCTCATCGCGTTCACCATGAGCTTTGACGACTTCGTGATCTCCTACTTCACCACGGGCAACGGCGTGAACAACATTTCCATTCTGGTCTACACCATGTCCAAGCGCGTCAATCCCTCCATCAACGCACTCTCCACGCTCGTCATTGTCGCCATCACGCTGGTGCTCGGCATCGTCAACCTTGTCCCGATCCTGCACGAAAAGCGTGAAAAAGAAGGAAGTGAAAAGGGAAAGTCCTTTGCGCAAAGCCGCAGGCTGATGGCCGCTGTCGCCGGCGTGCTGGTGCTCGCCATTCTCGGCGGAACGGTCGGCGTCAGCCTTTCTCAGCAGCACAAGAACGCTGCCGCCGTCGAAAAGTACGGCAGCAACGTCCTCAAGCTTTATCTCCCCGGCGAGTACCTCGGTGAGAACGTCATCGGCGACTTTGAAAAGCAGTTCGGCGTGCGCGTCATCGTGGAGAATTTCGACTCCAATGAGATGATGTACACCAAGCTCATGGCGGGCGACAAGTACGACGTGGTCATTCCCTCGGACTACATGATCGAACGCCTGATGAAGGAGAATTATCTCCAGCCGCTCGATCACAGCCTGCTTCCAAACCTTGAGAATATGGACGACGCGGTGCGCGGCATGAGCTATGACCCCGATAACGAGTGGTCCGTTCCCTACTTCTGGGGCAGCGTCGGCATCGTCTACAACCACGAGAACGTCGATCCCGCCGTTGTGGAGGAACAGGGCTGGGAGGTGCTGCGCAACACCGACTACGCCGGTCACCTCTACATCTACGACTCCGAGCGCGACTCGTTCATGATGGCGTTCAAGGCGCTCGGCTACTCGATGAACACCTCCGACCCCGATGAGATCAACGCCGCCTACGAATGGCTGCTGCAAATGAACGACACCATGTCGCCCGTCTACGTCACCGACGAGGTCATCGACGGCATGATGAACGGCTACAAGGATCTCGCGGTCGTCTACTCCGGCGACGCCACCGTCATTCTCGACGAGAACGAGGACATGAGCTTCTATATGCCGGAGCAGGGCACGAACATCTGGTGCGACGCGATGGTCATTCCCGCGAACGCGGAAAATCCCCTGCTCGCCCACGAGTTCATCAACTATATGCTCACCTATGAGGCCGCATTTGACAATACGGAGACGGTGGGGTATACTTCTCCCAACGCAGAGGTCTTTGAGGAGATGACCTCCTCCGAGGACCTTTACGCCGAGAACGCCGCCTACCTTCCCCGCTCCGGCTACGAGAAGGACGAGATGTTCCACGACAACCAGACGCTCATGCGCGAGCTGAGCAAGCTCTGGATCAAGGTCAAGGCAGCCAAGTAAAAACATCGCACGAAAGAAAGGAATCAAACCCATGCAGATCGGAGACACTTACGAATACAAAAATGTCGTCACCAAGGAGATCACCGCCGGCGCGCTCGGCTCGGGCGGACTGGACATCTTCGCCACGCCCTTCCTCATTTGCTGGATGGAGGCCGCGGCCTACTACTACATGAAGGAGCAGCTTCCCGAGGGCAAGAGCAGCGTCGGCACGATGGTCAATGTCCGCCACGTTTCCCCCTCCCCCATCGGCGCGGAGATCACCGCCAAGGCCGAGCTGATCGCCATGGCGGCCAAGGCCAACGAGGAGCACGCCCACGAGGACGAGGAAGAAGAGCACGAGCATCACCATCATCACGACGATGAGAACGGTGTGTGCAGCTGCGGCCATCATCACGACCACGATGATGACGACGAGGATGAGCACGAGCATCACCACGATCATGATGAAGATGATGACCACGATGAGCACGAGCACCATCATCACGATCATGACGACCATGACCATTGCTGCTGCGGCCACCATCACGACCACGATGATGACGATGATGACGACGAGCACGAGCATCATCATGACCATGACGGCCACTGCTGCTGCGGCCATCACCATCATCATGACCACGACGCCGACGAGGTGTTCACCAGCTGGGGCGTCGAGACGGCCCGCAAGTTCACCAAGGCAGAAGTGGAGCACGCCCTCACCGAGCTGGATACCGGCAATTACGGCATGATCCTGCGCAGCAAGGGCATCGTGAACGGCGGCGCAGACGGCTGGCTGGAGTTCGACTATGTGCCCGGCGAATGGGAAGTGCGTGCCCGCGGTGCAGATGTGGGCGGCAAGCTGGTCGTGATCGGCTCCAAGCTGAACGAAAAGGCCATTGCAGAGCTGTTCGGCTGCTGAGCTTAAAGTAAAAAGGAGAAACCATTCCTATGGCAAAAGAAATTCCGGTCTACCTGTTTGTGGGCTTTCTGGAAAGCGGCAAGACCAAATTCATTCAGGAGACCTTTGAAGACCCCAACTTTGACTCCGGCGACAAGACCCTGCTGCTGATCTGCGAGGAGGGCGAAGAGGAGTACAACGAGAAGAAGTTCGCCTTTCCCGGTGTGACCGTCAAGGTGCTGGAGGACAAGGCCGAGCTGAACCCGCAGAATCTGCTCAAACTGGAAAAGGAATCCGGTGCAGGCCGTGTGGTCATTGAGTACAACGGCATGTGGCTGCTGCAGGATCTGGCCGAGGCTCTGCCCGAGAGCTGGATCGTGTACCAGTGCATCGCCACCGCCGACGGCACCACCGCCCTGACCTACGCCCGCGACAACTCCATGCGCAGCCTGCTGCTGGACAAGATCGCCCGCAGTGAGCTGATCGTGTTCAACCGCGCTGAGGCCGTGAACAACGATGCCGCCCGTCAGGAGCTGCACAAGCTGGTGCGTCAGGCTTCCCGCAAGTGCGATATCGCCTACGAGTTTGCCGACGGCAGCGTGGCCTACGACGATATCCCTGATCCGCTGCCCTTTGACATCAACGCGGACATCATCGACATTCCGGATGACGATTTCGGCATCTGGTACATGGACTGTCAGGACGAGCCCCAGAAGTATACCGGCAAAACGGTCAAATTCCTTGCACAGGTGTGTCAGACCAACCGTGCCGGCAAGAACAGCTTCGTGCCGGGCCGTTTCGCCATGACCTGCTGCGTGCAGGACATCCAGTTCGTGGGCTTCCCCTGCAGCTACGATGGCTACAAGGCGCTGGAGCAGCGCGCATGGGTGCGGGTGACCGCAAAGGTAGGCTACAAGTTCCATAACATCTACCGCGGCAAAGGCCCGGTGCTCACCGCCATTTCGGTGGAGCCTGCCGAAAAGCCGCTGAACGATGTGGTAACATTCTCTTGATCTGATCTTTCAAGGAGGTCCCGGCATGAAAACACTGTTTCGTATCCTTGGCACGGCCGCTGCGGTGGCCGTTACCGGTGCTACCATTGTGGCACTGGACAAGATCCTGAACCAGAAAGACCCGCTCCATGTGGAGGAAGTAGAGTTCCCGGAGGACGCCGAGCAGAACGCTGAGGAAGCCGCCAAGACTGCCGAAGCCTACGCCGAAGCGGAAACCAAAGCCTCCGATGCTGCCAACGAAAAGGCTGCAGAAGAAGCTGCGCCGGAAGCTCCTGCCGAAGAAGCCTCTGCCCCGGCGGCACCCGCGGAGGGCGGTGAGAAGCCGGTGTTCGACCCGGAAGCTCCCAACCAGAACCCTGTGGAAGCAGGCCCCGCCGTTGCTCCCAAAGACGAGAGCGGAAAATTCGATCCCACCAAGATTGCCGAAGCCAGCGACTTCGGCGACTGGGAAGAACAGGGCTGCAAAGGATAACCTATGACCCAAAAAGGGACGATGTGATGTTCACATCGTCCCTTTTTTGTTATTCTCCTCTTGCCAGCTGCTGCAGCTTTTTCCTGTCCAGCACCTGCACGCCGCCCCGGAACAGCCGCACCCAGCCCTCCTGCGCAAAGTATTTCAGCATCCGGCTCACCACCTCGCGGGCAGACCCCATGTATTTTGCCATCTGGTCGTGGGTCATGCGTACCTCGTCGCCGCCGGTCTTGGCCAGCTCATCGGTAAGAAAAATGGCAAGCCTGCGGTCTGCGCTCATGAACAGCACCTGCTGCATGGTCCACATGCTGTCGGAAAAGCGCTCCGCCGTCATCTGGTAGGCGTAGCAGCGCACATGCACGTTCTGCTGCATCAGCCTGCGGAAAACGCCCGCGCTGATGCAGTAGGCCTCGGTGTCCTCTTCGGCATCAATATACAGGTCGATGTTCACCGAGTCCATCACGCAGGATGCCGACAGGATGCACACCTCCCCGCCGAACAGGCGGTAGAGCGTCACGTCCCGCCCGTCCTCCGAGAGCAGGTAGGCCCGCAGCTGGCCCGAGCGCAGCAACAAAATGCCCACGCAGCTTTCCAGCGGGCTGTGCACCCTTGCCCCCTTTGCGTAGTGCACCGGCCGGGTATAGCGGCAGAGCATGTCCTGTTCGTCGGGTGTCAGGTCATTCCAGAAGGGAAAACCTTTGGCCAGACAATCGCGGTGTTCCTTTGTTGTTTCCGACATTGCTTTTCATCCTTTCCGCAGGGCCTTGGCGGCTTCAGTGCCCGCCTGCGCGCCCTCATACACGGCCTTTGCCACCTGCAGAAGGCCCCCGGTGCAGTCGCCCGCCGCATACAGGCCGGGCACGGTGGTCTGCATTTTTTCGTCCACCACGATGCGGTTCCCGTCCACCTCTGCGCCGATCTTCCTAGCCAGTGCGGTGCTGCCCGCCACGCCCAGTGCCACAAATACACCGCTGACAGGCAGCTGCACACCGCCGGACAGCTGCACGCCGGTGACAACGGTTTCGCCCAGAACAGCCTCCACGGTCTGCGGATAGACTGTGACCTCCGGCGGGAAGTCCGCCGTCAGCGGTGCGCCGTTGGTCAGCAGGGCAACGCTTTTTGCCACCGGCAGCAGAGCCTGCACCTCGTGCAGGGCGTACTCGCCGCCGCCCAGCACCGCCACGTCCTTTCCACGGTAGAAAAAGGCGTCGCAGGCGGCACAATAGCTCACGCCGTGCCCCTCCAGCCCGGCAAGGCCCGGGATGCGCGGCACCGCCCGGGATGCGCCCGTGGCAAGGATCACAGCATCCGCCGGGTAATTTTTATCCACTGTTTCTACGGTGAGTTTATCCGTATAGGTCAGGCCCACGGCTTCGGCTGTGACGAATCTCACACCAAGGCGCTTTGCATTCTCGATGCTGCGGCGTTCCAGTTCCGCACCGGAGACCGGCTCGGCAAAGCCGTAATAGTTTTCAATTTTTTCGGCGCGGTCCAGCGCACCGGGGCCTTTGGTGAGCACCGTGGTATCCACACCGGCGCGGACAGCGTACAGCGCGGCGGATACGCCCGCCGGGCCGGAACCTATAATGATGATGCTGGGCATGGGAAAACCCTCCTTCGGATGCATTTTTCTACAGTATACACCTTTTTTTGAAAAATTTCCGTGACCGGGTCGCAAAGCATCGGTTTTTCGGACGGTCCTGCTCCGGTTCGCTGTCAGCGGATCGTCCCATGCACAAACGCGCTGTCGTACAGGAATCTTCCTGCGCGGCAGCGCGCTTTTTTCTTTCTTCAGAACACCAACTGCACCAGCAGCACATAGCACAGCGTACCGCCTGCGACACTGAGCAGGGTCTCATGCTTCCACTTGTGCAGGCCCACCGTCACCAGCAGGGCGATGGCCTCCGGAATGCCGCGGCTGCCCGCAAAGGGGGTGACGCTTTTCAGGCAGTAGACGATCAGCATACCAAAGATGGCGGCGGGCAGCACCCGGCCCAGATACCGCACCACCTCCGGCGGCTGCTGATCCTTGGAAGAGAACACCACAAAGGGCAGAAAGCGGGTGAGCATGGTGGCGGCGGTGCACACTGCAATGGTCAGGCCCATCTGGACTGCGGTCATGCGCCCACCTCCTCGCCGCTTTTTTCTGCTTCGGTGCCTTCGGCCTTTTCGATCGGTTTACGCAGAGCCAGCAGCAGGATCAGAATGCATCCCATGGAGGGCAGCAAAAAGCTGCTGGAGCCAAAAACCACCAGACACGCCAATGGGGCGGCAAGGCCGATCAGGGCGCTGTAGTGCTGCCGGTCCTTTTCCCACTGGTTGAGGAAGATCACCGTGAACATTGCGGTCATCACAAAGTCCACACCCTCGGTGCTGAAGGGCAGCACCGAGCCCACCACCGCGCCAAGACCGGCACTGGCCACCCAGTAGCACTGATCCAGCAGGGTGATGAAGAACATGAACCAGCCCCTGTCCACCCCTTCCGGCGGCTCGGCCGAACAGGTGATGGAAAAGGTCTCATCGCTCATGGCAAAGATCATATAAAAGCTGCGCAGACCGTAGCCCTTGTAGCGTTCCAGCATGGCAAGGCCGTAGAACAGATGCCGCGCCTGGATCATCAGCGCCATCAGAAACGCCGAAAGGGGCGAGAACGCGCTCAGCAGCAGGCTTGCCAGCACAAATTCCAGCGAACCGCCGTACACCACCGTGCCCATGAGCATGGGCATCCACACCGGCAGCCCCAGCGACTGTACATAGATGCCGTAGCCCAGGCCCAGCACAAAATAACCCGCCAGCACCGGCAGGGTCTGGGGTGCGGCGGCACGCAGCGCCCGCAGAACGGGGCTTTGCGGCCGCACCAGAAGTTGTTCGTTTGTCTGCTGCATTTGTTGTTCCCTCAGGGCAGCCGACATTCCCGGCCGCTTTGCTTTCTTAAACCTATCTCTCTGATATGATTTTATGAATTATGTATGTATTATAACAGGTTTTGCCGCTTTTGCAACCGGCAGAACGCAAAAGCCCCGGCATGCGGGCCCTGTTCGGCTCCATGGCACTGGGCCTGTTTGCCAGCTCTTCCAGCGGCAGCAAGGTGGTGGACAAGGAGACCGACCATTAATTCTCCTGAAAACAGCAAGACCCGGAACCCTCCGCTGGGAAGGTTCCGGGTATTTTTTGCCTGTTATGTTACGATTCGGCTTTCTCGTCCTGATGCCGGGGCATATCCAGTTCCGGCATCAGCTCATCGCTGATGATGGTGAGCATCTGCTCCAGCTTGTCCACGTCCTCTTCCGGGAAGCGCTGGCGCACCCGCCGGACCACCGTGCTCAGGTAGGAGTAGCTGATGTTGTAGTAGTCGATATACTTCTGGGTGGGCCGCAGGTGATACTCCCGGCGGTCGGTGGTGGACTGGATCTTTTCCACATAGCCCTTGCGCACCAGCGAGCCGATCTTATACGCCGCGTTGGGGGTGGAGATCTGCATCATCCGGGAAAACTCCGCAATGGTGGGCTCCCCCATGGCCATAATGCCCTCCATGCAAAAGGATTCCACCGTGGTCAGGGTCGCCTCACGGGTGGCAAAGCGCTGGAACACGTTCTGGTAGAAATGGAGCTTGAACTTGGTATAGACATCGTTGAATGCTTTTTCCAGCATGGTACGGTCTCCCTTCGAACACTCAATTTCCTTTAGTATATCACGCTTTGGTCTTTTTGCCCAGCTTTACGCGCAGAATGTTCAGCACCACCAGCTCCAGCACAATGGCAACGCCCAGCAGGATCAGCGAGGTCCACAGGCTGGCGCTGCTGCCCAGGAACATCTGGGTCAGGCCGGTGATCACATAGCACGCGGCGGAACAGGATGCGGCGGTAATGGCGTAGGGCAGCTGGGTGGAAACATGGTTCACATGGCTGCAATGCGCACCGGCAGAGGCCATGATGGTGGTGTCGGAAATGGGAGAGCAGTGGTCGCCGCACACGGCGCCGGACAGGCAGGCCGCAATGGAGACCACCAGCATCTCGCCCTGCGGGAAAGCGTGGCAGACGATGGGGATCAGGATGGAGAAGGTGCCCCAGGAGGTGCCGGTGGCAAAGGCCAGGAACACCGCCACCAGGAAGATGATGACCGGCAGCAGGTACTGCAGGGCGGCAGCGGAGCCGCCCAGCAGGTTGGCAACGTAATATTTTGCACCCAGCAGGTTGGTCATGCCGGAAAGCGTCCAGGCCAGGGTCAGGATCAGCATGGGGCTGACCATGGCCTTGAAGCCCTCGGGGATGCAGGCGGCAAAGTCCTGAAAGGTCATCACATTGCGCACGCGGTAGAACACAA
>OGOJ01002709.1_pt1 | contig 10821 bp, 4 predicted proteins | sample 1552601 | NCBI WGS metagenome assembly OGOJ01 (sample SAMEA2580184, study PRJEB22360) | human gut metagenome | biome: human gut; feature: human-associated habitat; material: faeces | place: Denmark | collected 2008/2010
CTTCCCCAAGCGGGGCACCAGTCGCCGAGCCCGACGCCCTGCCAGACCATCGAGAGGCCGATGCCGTTCCAACGCGCACCCGCGGCGAGGCTGTAACAGTAGCGGGGCGAGGTGTTGCCGATGATCGACAGGTCGCCGTGGTCTTCCAGCCGGTTGGAGCCGTTGTCGATGCGGCCGTCGCCGTTGAGGTCTTCGTATTTCGGGTCGCCCTTCTGCCATGCGATCTTGTTCTGCGCGAACTTCGAGTAGTCGGCGTAGGTTTGCGCCTCTTCGTTGCTCTGGAACAGTCCGTTGCAGGTGTAGCCCCACAGTTCGCCCAGCGTCATGCCTTCGTAGTAGTTGGTGGCGTAGTTGGTCGGCAGCGTGTTGGTCGTGGCCATGTATTTGGTCACCTTGGTCACGTTGTCCCAGATGGCGAATTTCAGGTTGTAGCTGAAATCCTTGCCGCCCAGTTTGAAGTTGTCGCGCCACGAGATGCTGGCCTCCCAGCCGTCGGTGCGCATGTCGGCGTAGTTGCCCTTGGGGGCGGAGTTACCGAATACGGCGGGAAGTTCGGGGCCGACGACGTACATGTCGGTCGTGTTCTTGCGGTAGATGTCCGCCACGATCGACAGCCGGCCGTTGAGCATCTCCCAGTCCAGACCCAGGTCGTAGGTGCTGACCGTCTCCCACGTCAGGCCGTCGGGGATGAGCGACGGTTTGTCGGCGTAGATCAGCGGGCTGTCGCCTGTCAGGAATCCGAGATTCTTCTTGATCGCGATCTTGCTCAGGAAGAGGTAGTTGTCGACCTGGCCGTTGCCGGTAGAACCGAACGAGGCGCGGATTTTCAGGTTGTCGAGCCAGCTTTTGGCTCCGGCCATGAAGGGCTCCTCCGAAATACGCCAGCCGACCGACGCCGAAGGGAAGAAGCCCCAGCGCTGGTTGCTCGGGAATTTCGAGTTGCCGTCGTAGCGGCCGCTCACCTCGACGAGGTATTTTCCCTTGTAGCCGTAGTTCACGCGGAAGAAGGTGCCCACGAGGCTGGCCGAGTAGCTGCCGTTGCCCTGCGCCTTGGGCAGTTCGCCGTCGGTAAGGCTCAGACTGGGGTGCTCGGGATCGATGACACCCGTATTCTGCCCCAGCGTGGAGGTGTAGTCCATGTTCTCGATGTTCCAGCCGCCCATGAGTTTGAGCCAGTGGTTTTCGCCCAGTTTCGGCGTCCACGTCAGCACGGCGTTGCTGGCCACGCGTTCGCGGTTGTAGTAGCGCTCCTCGTACCACGAGGTCGCGGGACGTTCGCCCGAACTTTCGGGCCCCGTGTAATAGGTGTAGGGCACGGCGAGCATGTGGCGCTCGGTGTGGTTGCGATAGTAGCTGACGTCGATCTCGCCGACCAGCACGTCCTTGATGAAATCGAGGGTGAATTTCGTTTTGTTGTTCAGGTCGAACTTGTCGTCTTCGCGCCACGTGTTCCCTTCGACGAATCCGGCCCAGCCCATGTAGACGGCCGCGTCGGTCCAGGTTCCGTCGGGGTTCTTTTCGAGCGTCATCGGGAAGCCCTGGTGGTTCATCATGCGCGTCGGGGTCACCGTGAACGACTGTCCGCCCGTGGTCAGCGTCGGCTGGTGCGAAAAACGGCTCATGAACGAGGTGGTGTTTTCGACGCGGAGCCATTTGGTCGCCTGCACGGTGCCTTTGGCCAATACGTTGTACTGGTTGTAGCGTTCGTCGCCGGCGTTGTAGATACCGTCCTGATGGAAGAAACGGCCCGACACGTAGTACGACGCCTTGTCCGTTCCGCCCGTAATCGAGAGGTTGTGCTGGTGTCCGGTGGTGTAGTCCTTGTAGAATATCTTGTACCAGTTGGTGTTGCCGAAGTACTCGTAGCGGTTGTCGGCAGGATTGATCCGCCACTTCTCGTAGGAGGGGTCGCTGTTGCGGCGTTCCAGTTCGCTGTACCATGCGCGGCTGAAACGGAAGACGTTGTTGATGTTGGTCGGATCGGTGGCGTAGCTGTTGGTGTACGCTTCGAGGTAGGAGGTCGTCCAGTCGTAGCCGTTGTCGACCAGTTCGGGCGTCACGGTGCGCTTGTAGAAGTTGTACGAACCGTTGTAGGTGATCTTCATCTGGCCTTTTTCGGGGCGTTTGGTGGTGATGAGGATGACGCCGAACGTACCGCGCGAACCGTAGACGGCCGTCGACGAGGCGTCCTTCAATACCGAGATGCTCTCGATGTCTTCGGAGTTGACCGTCGTGATGTCGGTCTCCACGCCGTCGACGAGGATGAGGGCCGAACCGCCCGCACCGATCGAGTTGGCGCCGCGCACCTGGAACGAGGCGCCGCGCGTGGGTTTACCGTCGGAGAAGGTGACCGTCAGGCCGGGGATGGCACCCTGCAACGAACGCGACACGTTCTGGTAGGAGCCGATGCGGTCGGCGATATCCTTGCTGGATATCTGTTCGACAGCGCCTACGATGTCGCGCTTCTTCTGCACGCCGTAACCTACGACCACGACCTCTTCGAGCGAGGTGTTGTCTTCGGTCAGTACGACGTCGATCGTCGTTCGGTTGTTGATTTGGATGAGTTGGGATTGGTAGCCGATATAGCTGAAATTCAGCGACTCCTTGGCTGAGGCTTTGATGGTGTAGCGACCGTCGATGTCGGTAGAGGTGCCGCGCGCCGTGTTGGGGATCGTGACGGCTGCACCTATGATGGGATTACCGCTCTTGTCCTTGACCGTGCCGGTGATATTCCCCCCCCCTTGTGCGAAGGCACTGGTTGTCAGGGCAGTCAAAACAAGTGCGACCACGAAGAATCCCATACGCCGGCAGCGGTTCGCGAGCGTGCGGACTCCTCTCTGAGTAGGACATTGTTTCATTGTTAAAACAGTTTAAGTTAACATTCGGTTGGGTTCGGACATCCGTGTCGGATTTTTAAATTATTTAAAATATGAAAGTCCGGTACGGGAATCCTCACGTTGCAGACTGATCCGATCTAAACTGTTCCGGGAGGGATGAAAAAGGTTCGGTTAGTTTCTGTTCATTTGTTTTGATGTGTGTTTTAAGGTTTGGTTTCGTGCTCTTTTGGAGAGCGGGTTATGGCTTTATAGATGCAAATGTAAATTTATTATTTGTTTTATGCAATAATTTATACGATAATTTTTTGAAGAGATCCGATAACACGCGACGAAGGAAAAATCGGCGAAGAGCGTTGAAATCGGAGCCGTCTCTCTTTTCCGGAAAGGTTTCTGCCGTGTGCCGGAGCGTGTTTTTCAGGGCACGTTTTGGATTATTTTAGGATTGTCGGCGATATCTACTGAAAAATATTATTTTCGAAAAATTTGGATACAATGAAAAATTGTGTACATTTGTTTTCGCAAGCTGATCTGAAATTCTTTCTTGGAGGCGGGGCGCATCGCAGGGATGCTTCCCGAAAACTATTTTTACCAATAGTATTACTCTAATACCGACGAATTTTATGAAACTAACGAAATGGATGGCTGCAGCCGCGCTGTTCCTGTCTTTTGGTGTTGCCGGTTGTACCGACGACATTACCGACGAGGTGAGCCAATTGACACGCAATACCGACGAGGTGAGTGTGGCTTATAATAAGGATGCGACCGCCCGGATCTCGGTCCGTGTGCCGGGGGCATGGTCCGCATCGGTGGCATGTAAGGACGCCGCAGGGCAGGAGACGGCGGCCTGGTTGCGACTCGATCCCGCCGAAGGGGTCGGCAACGGCAAGGATTATCAGTGGATCACGGCGATCGCCGACCGTAACCTCGGCGGCGAGCGCGAAGCCGTGATTACGATCGTGGGCGCTACGCGCGGCGATGCCGTCGAGGTGAAGGTCACGCAGGACGACGGTACCTTCACGGTGAAAAAACCCGTGCTTTCGGGCGACCTGAAAGCCAATGTCGCATCGAATGCGCTGCTGGCCGTGGAGTACGACAAGGCGAAGGGCGGCGAACCCGTCGAGATGACCTTTACGTTCGACGGCGACAACCGCGGGCTGGCGATCAAGGACTACACGGGAACGATCGAAGGCGAGGGCAGCGGCAAGATCGAATTGCCGATCACGGGAACCCCCTCCGATATCGGCGTGGTGAAACTCAACATGAAAATGACCATCGAGGGCAAGACGATCTTCGACGACGTGATTTCGCTCAATATCCAGTCCGAGAATTTCATCTTCTCGATGGACTTCGGCAAATTCGTCTGGGGCGGCGATCTGATGGCCAATAAGAAGGGCAAGTGTCCCGGCGGGAAACAGGTTTCCGGTCAGGATATTACGGGCCTCGAAGAGGCCGACGGCGAGGTCTCGGTGGGAACCGACGGCGCGGGCGACGCCTTCAAGTCGCTGGGTGAGACCTACCGCATCAACCGCGATCTGGTCGGTTGGCAGGGAGAGCGTGTCTACGAACACCCGGGTTACATCAAGCTCGGAACGGGCAGCAACAACGGTTGGATTCAGACGCCGAAAATGGACAAACTCTCTTCGGCGCCGCAGACCGTCGTCGTGTCGTTCGACATCTCGCTGTACGATAAATCCGATGATCTGATCCTCTTCACGGCCGAAGGCGCAGGTTCGGTCGAGGGCGGCGGCAACATCTCGCTGCCGACCTTCTCGGGCTGGGCGAACGCCAAGTGGACGACCTGCACGTTCGTGGTCAACGGCGCCACTTCGGCCACGTCGTTCAAGTGGGCGTCGACCAAGACGGACGGCAAGGGCCGTTTCGTGCTGGACAACATCTCGGTGATGTCGTCCGCCGTCAAGGAGCGCACCGAACCGTTGGAGAAAGTCGATGCGGAACGGATTCTCTATACGAGCGGAGCGAATTCGATCGAGGTGGAGTGGCCGGGCGTCGCCGACGCGACGGGTTATGAAGTAGCCCTCGTGCCGCAGGAGAACCCCTCGTTCGTGAACAAGGCGGTGGTTCCCGCCGCAGAGGGAGTCGACGATGTTTTCTCGCACGAATTTACCGACTTGCAGCCGGGATTCTACATCTTCGAGATCGTCGCGCTCTACGAGCCGAATCCCGAGTTCGATTCGGAGAAGGTCTCCGTCCTGCTCGGTACCGAAGGCTTCCTGGCCGGCCCGTTGAAGACGCCCGAGGCGACCGCTTCGGCGACGTCGTATGCGGTGACGATCAGTTGGGAGACGGTGAGCGGCGCGAGCGGCTACAAGGCCGTGCTCAAAGAGGCCGGTGCCGTGGTGAAGGAGCAGAGCGTGGATGCCGACGCGCTGTCGTGCACCTTCGGCGAACTGACGCCCGACCGTGACTATGCCGTTGCGGTGCAGGCGCTCTACGAGAGCAAGCCCGAATACAATTCGGAGTTCACGGCCGACATCGCCGTGCATACGCCGGCGTTGCTGACCCGCCCTGTCGTGCATCTCTACGACGGATTCGAGGTGACGCACAACATGGCCATCGTCGAGTGGGATATCGACGCGGCGCAGCAGTCCGACACCAAGACGTCGCTCCAGCTGCTCGAAGGGTCGAAACTGATCTACAACTTCTCGAAGTGGGGGCTGCCCAGCGCCAAATACAAATTCCCGCGCTTCGTATTCGGCGGTCTCAAAGCGAATACGACCTACACGGCACGCATTCAGCGTATCTCGGCCGACGCCTCCAAGTTCGGCGATTCGGAGTGGGGTGAATATACCTTCACTACGACGGCGAAGGCGGATCATTCCGACTGTCTCTTCTATGCCGATTTCAACGAACATTGGTGGGGCGGCAACGGTGCGGCCATCGCATTCGGCATGTATCCCAAGACGGAGAAGGACGATCTGACGGGCGACCTGACCCAGTTGGCCTATACGTCCGGCACGCCGGTCAAGAACATGCCCAACCCCAACAGCGGTTGCGGTGCGGTGCCGGCCGATTACCACCGGCTCTTCCTTTCGCAGTGGGACGCTTCGAAGCTGCCTACGGCGACGGAGGATTACATGCTGCGTTCGTATCTGACCGCAGGTATCCTGAAATTCGGTTCTACGGAGAACAACGGCTACATGCCGATTCCGTATATGACCTCGTTGACCGGTCCGACGACCGTGGTGCTGACTTTCAAGTCGTCGCCCTATTGCGAACCGAACACTTCGACGGGCGATCTGGAAGTCGGTAATGCTGTCCTGGACGGCCGTGAAGGCGTCTGGGTGCGTCTGAAAGAGGCCGACGGTGCGAAGATCGTCAAGGCGGACGGTGTCGCCGTCGCAGCGGAAAATGCGACGGACGTTCTGGTGAAGCACAAACTCCCGGCCGAATACGGTGCCAACAGCAAGAAGTGCTTCGAGTTTACCGACCACGAGGTCGTGATCGAAGGCGTGACGGCCAAAACGCTAATTCAGATCTATACCAAACTGTATAAGGCGACGGCCGAGTACGACAAATACAATACGCCGGGCGACCGTGCCTGGATCGACGACGTGATCGTCAAGAAACAGTAAACGCCCTCTCTTTTTAGCGGTTTTCGCGGCGGACGGCCCTTTGGGTCATCCGCTTTTTTGCGGGTGCGGGTGCCCGTGCGGAAAATATCGGCCGGAGATTCCGGCCGTGAGAGACAGAGCGACGTTGTCGATAAGCCAAATGGGCAGAGCCGCGCTTGTTCGGACTATGCCGAGGCGAGAAAACGAAGAGAGAAAATCAACGCTTTTTTGCAGAACTCGTCGATATTTACTATATTTACGCAATTAAAATCGAAACAAACCGAATATGTTGAGCGTAGCCGAAAGACACAAATACATTCTCGATCATCTGAACAAATACGGCTTCGTGCGCATCACCGACGTGGCCAACGAATTGGGCGTGACGAAGGTGACGATCCGCAAGGACGTCAAGATACTGGAAGCGAAGGGGCTGTTGTACAAGGTACACGGCAGCGCCCGTTCGGCCAATCCCCACGTGGCGGATACCGACGTCCACGTGAAGGGCAATGTCAACCGCGAGGAGAAGGAGCGCATCGCCCGGAAGGCGGTCGAACTGCTCAACGACAACGATTCGATCATCATGGCTTCGGGATCGACGATCTATGCGTTCGCCGAGGCGATCAAGCGCGAGTTCCGCTCGCATCTCAACGTGGTGACCACGTTCCTCAAAACCTCGGTGCTGCTCAACGACGTCGAGGAGATCAACGTCGTGCAGCTGGGCGGGTGCGTCCACAAGAAGTCGTTGTCGGCGATCGGCGGTTACGCCGAGGCGGCGCTGAGCGATTTCAGCTGCTCGAAGCTCTTCTTCGGGGTCGACGGCATCGATCTTGAACACGGGATCACCACCTCGACGATCGAGGAGGCGAAGCTCACGCAGGTGATGATGCGCTCGGCGTCGAAGATCATCATTCTGGCCGATTCGTCGAAGTTCGGGCAGCGCGGTTTCGGCCGTATCTGCTCGCTCGAAGAGATCGACGTGATCGTGACCGACAGCCGCATTTCGGAGCAGGCGGTCGCCATGGCCGAGGAGGCGGGCGTCGATCTGGTGATCGCATAGGGCGGAGCCGCACTGCGCGGCGGTATGTTTTCGGGTAAATTGGAAACGCCCCTTTGCAGAGAACTGCAAAGGGGCGTTTCCCTTCTCACAGCAGCGGAACCGCTGCGAGACGGTTTATTTCGGGATTCCGTAGACGGCCTTGTCGCCCAGCTCCTCGGCGATACGGAGCAGCTGGTTGTATTTGGCCATGCGGTCGGTGCGCGACATCGAACCGGTCTTGATCTGGCCGGCGTTGGTCGCTACGGCCAGATCGGCGATCGTCGTGTCCTCGGTCTCGCCCGAGCGGTGCGAGATGACGGCCGTGTAGCCGGCGCGCTGTGCCATGGCGATGGCGTCGAGCGTCTCGGTGAGCGTGCCGATCTGGTTGACCTTCACCAGAATCGAGTTGGCGCAGCGGCGCTCGATGCCCTTGCGCAGGAATTCGACGTTGGTGACGAACAGGTCGTCGCCCACCAGCTGCACGCGATCGCCGATGCGGTCGGTCAGCTTCTTCCAGCCGTCCCAGTCCTCCTCGGCCATGCCGTCCTCGATGGAGATGATGGGATAAGTGTCGACGAGCTTCTCCCAGTAATCGACCATCTGGGCGCTCGTGTACTCAACGCCCTCGCCCTTGAGCTCGTACATACCGGTCTCAGCGTTGTAGAACTCGGTCGAGGCTGGGTCCATGGCGTACATGAACTCGACACCGGGCTTAAAGCCGGCCTTCTCCACGGCCTTGGTGATGTACTCGAACGGCTCGGCATTGGTCTTGAGGTTGGGCGCAAAGCCGCCCTCGTCGCCCACGCCGCCGCCCAGGCCGGCCTCGTGCAGCACGCCCTTGAGGGTGTGGTAGACCTCGGCGCACCAACGCAGGCCCTCGGCAAAGCTCGGGGCGCCCACCGGCATGATCATGAACTCCTGGAAGTCGACGTTGTTGTCGGCATGCACGCCGCCGTTGAGGATATTCATCATAGGTGTGGGCAGCAGATGAGCGTTGACGCCGCCCAGGTACTGGTACAGCGACAGGCCCGACGACTCGGCAGCGGCGCGGGCAACGGCCAGCGACACGCCCAGGATGGCGTTGGCACCGAGCTTGGTCTTGTTGGGGGTACCGTCCGCGGCAATCAGCGCGGCATCGACGGCGCGCTGATCGAAGGCGTCAAGGCCTACGAGGGCATCGGCGCACTCGTTGTTGACGTGCTCGACGGCCTGCGAAACGCCCTTGCCCAGATAGCGGCCCTTGTCGCCGTCGCGCAGCTCCAGAGCCTCGAACTCGCCGGTGGAAGCGCCGGAGGGGGCACAGCCGCGGGCAACCGTGCCGTCGGCCAGAGTGATCTCGGCCTCAACGGTGGGATTGCCGCGGGAGTCCAGGATCTCGCGGCCGATCACAGATTCAATTTCCAGATAGTTCATCACAGTAACCTCCCGATCTTCGATGAGATATTATATAGATAGTCAAAACTAACTAACTGCCTTTATCCTACCACGTCCCGCACCCTTGCGCAAGAGGGTCTGCGGATGTTTGCCGCTGTAAACATTGATAGGATGCCCGCCGGGGCGGGTGCGTATCCGGCAGAACGAGGGAAAAGGATGGGGGAGTGTGTGGATTTGTGAGTTTACATTCCGAAGAGGGGACGGTAAAATGATAGATGGACAAGAGAGAACCAAAGATTGAGGAGGATTTTTTTTACATGAACAAAGACCTGACCGTGGGCTCCCCGTCCAAGGTGCTGTGGCAGTTCTGCCTGCCCATGTTCGGCAGCATCCTGTTCCAGCAGCTCTACAACATTGCCGACAGCCTTGTGGCGGGCAAGCTGATCGGTGAAAACGCCCTGGCCGCTGTGGGCAACAGCTACGAGATCACCCTGATCTTTCTGGCGTTCTCATTCGGCTGCAACATCGGCGGCTCTGTCATCGTTTCCCGGTACTTCGGCGCAAAGGACTACAACACCATGAAAACCGCCGTCTCCACGGCGCTCATCGGCACGGTGGTGCTCTGCGGTGCCCTGATGGCGGTGGGCCTGATGGGCTGCCGGAGCCTGCTGGTGCTCATCCGCACTCCGGCGGAGCTGATGGCCGACTCGGCAGAGTATCTGGATATCTACACCCTGGGCCTGCCCTTCCTGTTCCTTTACAATGTGGCAACGGGCATTTTTACGGCACTGGGCGACAGCCGCACCCCGTTCCTGTTTCTGGCGGGTTCCTCTACCGCAAACATCGCGGTGGATGTGCTGTTCGTGGCTGCCTTTGATATGGGGGTTGCCGGTGTGGCCTGGGCGACCTTTCTGTGCCAGGGGGTGAGCTGCGTGCTCTCCCTGTGGGTGGTGGCCCGGCGGGTGCGTGCTGTCCCGAGTGAGGGGGAGCGGGTCTGGTTCTCCTGGAAGATGCTGGGCCAGATCGCAGTGGTGGCCATCCCCAGCATTTTGCAGCAGAGCTTTGTCTCAGTGGGCAATATCATCATCCAGAGCGTGGTCAACTCCTTCGGTGCCAGCGTGATCGCGGGCTTTGCCGCGGCCACCAAGCTGAACAATGTGCTCATCTCCTCCCTGACCACGCTGGGCAGTGGCATTTCCAACTACGCCTCCCAGAATCTGGGTGCCGGGAAGAACGAGCGTGTCAAGGCGGGTTTTGGGGCCGGTGTCAGACTGCTGGGCAGCATCTGCCTCTGCTTCACGGCCCTGTACCTGCTGGCAGGCCGCCAGCTGCTCATGCTCTTTATGAACAGCCCCACGGGCGAGGCCATCAACACCGGCTTGATCTTCCTGCAGACGATCGCACCCTTCTACCTGTTGCTGGCCTTCAAGCTGACCTCAGATGGCCTGATGCGCGGCTGCGGCATGATGGGCCGCTTTATGGCGACCACCCTTTCCGACCTGTTCCTGCGCGTGGTGCTGGCCATGCTGTTTTCCCGCTGGCTGGGCGTGAACGGCATCTGGCTGTCCTGGCCTGTGGGCTGGTTTGTGGGCACCGTGCTCTCCATGGTGTTTTATCGTACCTCTATTTACCGGCAGGCAGAAGAAAAAACGACGCTGTAACTTTTTTGACATGGGTGAAAGCCCTTCATTTCACGATGAAACAAAGTGAACAAAATGAAAAAATAACCAAAAACAACATGGATTTTTTGGTGGCTTTCACATAAAATGCCGGAAAATGCCCGGAAAAGTATGGACGGTTTGTGAATTGCACAACCCGCCCGGCGAGACTATAATGAATACACACACAAAGCAGGGCGGCTTTGAGGGAAGCGCCCTGCTTTGTGCATCTATCATACGAAAAACTTCCAACAGGAGGATATTGTATTATGAAAAAGATGATCTCTCGCCGCAACTTTCTGACCGCTGCCGGTGTCGTGGCTGCTGCCGGTGTCCTGACCGCC
>OGOJ01002711.1_pt1 | contig 10818 bp, 10 predicted proteins | sample 1552601 | NCBI WGS metagenome assembly OGOJ01 (sample SAMEA2580184, study PRJEB22360) | human gut metagenome | biome: human gut; feature: human-associated habitat; material: faeces | place: Denmark | collected 2008/2010
TTCTGGGACTTTTGTTGTTTGTAGGGGTACCCCTTCCCGGAACAGGTGCATGGACAGGATCTCTAATCGCATCTCTTCTGGAAGTTGATATCAAAAAGTCTTCAATCGCAATTTTCTGCGGTCTTATCATGGCAACTGTTATTATGTGTGTTGTCTCTTATGGTGTTGTTGGAAATCTGGTACATTAAACGGAACAGTTACGATTTTTGAAATTGAGAAACAGAGGTTTTTTATGAGAGAAAAATATGAATCATTGTCATTGGCGACATTAAAAGATTTAGCAAAGGCAAGAGGTTTAAAGGGGATTTCCACTCTGAGAAAGCCGGAACTGATCGACCGTATGCTGCAGGAAGATGAAAGAGAAGCAGCGGTTCAAAAAGAAACATCCCCTAAGACACAGGAAAGCGTGCAGACAGAAAAGGCTGAGGAACCGGTGAGAGAGCAAAGAAATTTTGACAATTCAGGTGAAAGACCGGTACGTCAGGAATTTCGGGCACGTGAAAACAGAGAGACGGCACAGCTTGACAGTGGAGAGAAGGCAAATGGTATTCTGGAAGTACTTCCGGATGGATATGGTTTTATCCGCTGTGAGAATTATCTTCCGGGAGAGAATGACGTGTATGTGTCCCCGACCCAGATCCGCCGTTTCAACTTAAAGACTGGTGATATCATCAATGGAAACCGCCGTGTGAAGACCTCCAATGAAATATCCGGATCAAGACGCAGGGTGAGAAATTCAGTGCGCTTCTCTATGTGGATTCTATCAATGGATTTCATCCAAGTGAGGGACCGAAGCGATATAATTTCGAAGATATGACACCGGTCTTCCCGGATGAGCGGCTGCGCCTTGAGCGCCCGGGCGGAAGCATGGCGATGCGGATCGTGGATCTTGTAAGTCCGATCGGAAAAGGCCAGCGAGGCATGATCGTCTCCCCGCCGAAAGCCGGAAAAACGACGCTTTTGAAGGATGCGGCAAAATCCATCCTGCGGAACAACCCGGAGATGTATCTGATCATCCTTCTGATCGACGAGCGTCCGGAGGAGGTCACCGACATTAAAGAAGCGATTCAGGGATCGAATGTGGAAGTCATCTATTCCACCTTCGATGAGCAGCCGGAGCACCACAAACGCGTGTCCGAGATGGTCATTGAGCGCGCGAAACGTCTTGTGGAGAGTAAAAAAGACGTTACGATCTTCATCGACAGCATCACACGTCTCGCCAGAGCTTACAACCTGACCGTTCCGCCGAGCGGCCGTACCCTTTCCGGCGGTCTCGATCCGGCAGCACTCTACATGCCGAAACGGTTCTTCGGCGCGGCCAGAAACATGCGCGAGGGCGGAAGCCTGACGATTCTTGCAACGGCGCTTGTGGACACCGGAAGCAAGATGGACGATGTCGTTTACGAGGAATTCAAAGGCACCGGAAACATGGAACTCGTGCTCGACCGGAAACTGCAGGAACGCCGCGTCTTCCCGGCCATCGACATAGCCAAATCGGGAACAAGAAGAGAAGATCTGCTTCTGACACCGGATGAGCAGGAGGCCGTTTACAATATGCGGAAGGCATTAAACGGCATGAAATCCGAGGAAGCCGTGGAAAATATTCTGAACATGTTTGCCCGCACCAGAAACAACGGCGAACTGATTCAAATTTTAAAGAAACAAAAAATAGTATAAGGCTTGCAATTTTCAAAATTGTGTGATACAATGAGAAAGCTGTGCAAGGTTGATGAGATTTTGTCAGCCTGAAATACGAAATCATCAGAGTAAATCTGAGAAGATAACAATATTAAGAAGAGGTGAATAAAATGAGAGAAGGAATCCATCCAGAATACCATCAGGCAACTGTTACCTGCAACTGCGGAAATACTTTCGTAACAGGTTCTACCAAGAAAGAGATCCATGTTGAGATCTGTTCTAAATGCCATCCGTTCTACACTGGCCAGCAGAAAGCTGCTGCAGCTCGTGGACGTATCGAGAAGTTCAACAAGAAATACGGCATGAAATAAGAATTGAATCAAGCAAGATGAAAAACGGGCTGAGGTTGGAAGATCTCAGCCCGTTCTTGCGTTACGGATGCAGAAAATCCCCTTTGAGGAGGTAAACGTAAATTATGAAATCATCCAATATTGGCGGCCAGGCCGTGATGGAAGGCGTCATGATGATGAACAAGGACCGCTATTCCGTTGCAGTACGCCGGCCGGACGGGGAGATTGAGGTTAAAGTAGAGCAGCACAAGCCGCTGACAAAGCACAAGGGGCTTTTAAAAGTTCCGATTCTGCGCGGTGTCTTCAGCTTTGCCGATTCGATGATCGTCGGCATGAGTTCCCTTATGTACTCCGCTTCGTTCTATGAGGACGAGGAGGAGGAAAAGAAAAAGCCGGCGACGAAAGAGGAAGAGGAGCAGCAGAAATCGAAAAAAGAAAAGACAGACAGGCTGATGATGTACGGAACCGTCACATTTTCCGTTGTCATCGCCGTCGTTCTCTTTCTGATGGTGCCGTACTTCCTGTCCGAACTGCTGCACAAAGCGGGAGCCGGAACGACACTGACCGCGGTGGCAGAGGCCTTTGTGCGTGTTGCACTGTTCCTCGGCTATCTGGCAGCCATTTCCCGTATGGAAGACATTCAGCGCGTGTTCATGTACCACGGTGCCGAGCATAAATGCATCAACTGCGTCGAGCACGGTCTGGAACTGAACGTGGAAAACGTCTTAAAGAGTTCCAGGGAGCACAAGCGCTGCGGAACGAGCTTTCTTATGTACGTCATCGTCATCAGCATCATCTTTTTCATGTTCATCCGGGTCGATTCCCCGGTGCTGAAAATTGTGATCCGCCTGCTTCTCATTCCGGTGATCGCGGGCGTTTCATATGAAATTATCCGCCTGGCGGGAAAAAGTGACAATAAACTGGTCAACCTGATCAGTAAACCGGGCCTGATGCTGCAGCACCTGACGACGCGCGAGCCGGATGCCGAGATGGCAGAGGTTGCGATCGCCGCTGTGGAGGCTGTGTTTGACTGGAGAGCGTACCTGAACGAAAACTTTGGTTATACGTACCCGGCCAAAACCGAAAAGAAAGAACATGAGGAGCCGTGACCGATGAGTGTGCACGATAGAAAAAACTTGAAATCTGCACTGGAATCCGCTATTCTGTACTTACAAAAGCAGGGGGTGGAGGAAGCCCGGCAGGACGCATGGCTTTTACTGGAGCATGTCTGCGGGATCAGCCACAGCACCTACTTTGTACACAGCGAAGATGAAATGCCAAAAGAACAGCAGGAGCAGTACGAAGCGCTGGTCAGAAAGCGCGGCGAACACATTCCGCTGCAGCAGCTGACCGGAGAGGCGTGGTTCTACGGAATCCCGTTTTTTGTGAATGAGCATGTACTGATTCCGCGGCAGGACACCGAGATTCTTGTGGAGGAAGCGCTCCGCGGCCTTCCAAAAGATGCACGGATTCTCGATCTCTGCACCGGTTCGGGATGCATCCTCATATCGCTTCTTGTGACGAGAGAGGACTGCACGGGAATCGGCGCGGATCTCTCCGAGAAAGCCTTACAGGTTGCGGAAAAGAACGGCGCACAGGCGGGCGGACGGGCATCGTTCGTAAAGAGCAACTTATTTGAAAACATCGAGGGAACCTTCGATGTGATCGCAAGCAATCCGCCGTATATCCGCACGGATGTGATTGAAACGCTGATGCCGGAGGTGCGCGACCATGAGCCGCGGATGGCACTCGACGGCAGTGCGGATGGTCTTGTCTTTTACCGGAAGATTACAGAGCAGGCAGGAAGCTATTTAAAAGAGGGCGGAAAGCTCTGTTTTGAAATTGGATACGATCAGGGAGATGAAGTGCGGGAGCTGATGGAAACCCACGGCTTTGCCGATGTACAGGTTCTAAAAGATCTGGCAGGCCTGGACCGCGTGGTGACCGGTATCTGGCACAAAAAACCCTGACAGAAATGAATTTTAATTTTGACACCATAATGACATCATAAACAGACGAAAACAGCAAAAAGGAGCAGTCATTTTATGTTTGATAAACTTGATGATATCCTCATGCGTCTCGAGGAGGTACTGAATCAGTTAAGCGAGCCGGACGTCGCTGCCGATGCGGCGAAGTTCCAGAAGCTGATGAAGGAGCAGGCAGAACTCCAGCCGATCGCAGACGCATATAAGGACTATAAAACACAGAAACAGACCATCGAAGAGAGCCTGATGCTTCTCGAGGAGGAATCCGACGAAGAGATGCGCGAAATGCTGAAAGAAGAGCTCTCCGATGCGAAAAAACGCGTAGAGGAGCTGGAGCAGGAACTCAAAGTCCTGCTTCTGCCGAAAGACCCGAACGATGACAAGAACGTTATCGTAGAGTTCCGCGCAGGTGCCGGCGGAGACGAGGCGGCACTCTTTACCGCAGAAATCTGCCGTATGTACATCAAATACGCAGAGAGCCGCGGCTGGAAAACAGAGCTGACCAGCGCCGATGAAAACGGAATCGGCGGCTTTAAAGACGCAACACTTCTGATCAACGGAGCAGGCGCGTACTCCCGGATGAAGTACGAGAGCGGCACGCACCGCGTACAGCGCGTGCCGGAAACCGAGTCCGGCGGAAGAATCCATACCTCAACCATGACCGTAGCGATCATGCCGGAGGTGGACGACGTCGAAGTACAGATCGACCCGAAAGATTACAAATTCGATGTATTCCGTGCTTCCGGAAACGGCGGCCAGTGTGTCAATACGACCGACTCAGCAGTCCGTCTGACCCACTTCCCGAGCGGCATCGTCATTTCCTGCCAGGATGAGAAATCACAGTTAAAGAATAAGGACAAGGCACTGAAGATTCTGCGTGCCCGTCTGTACGACTTAGAGCAGCAGAAACAGCACGATGAGATGGCCGAGCTTCGAAAGAGCCAGGTCGGAACGGGAGACCGCTCTGAGAAGATCCGTACGTACAACTTCCCGCAGGGACGTGTGACGGATCACAGAATCAAACTGACCTTATACAAACTGGACGCCATCATGAACGGCGATCTGGATGAAATCATTGACAGTCTGATTGCAGCCGATCAGGCCGCAAAGCTGAGCAGCATGCAGGAAGAAGCATAATAATAAACGCTGCGAATCACGATTGGTCTACAGGATCGATTGCTGATAGAATAAACAAGAGAAAAAAGGGAAAAGAGAAAGGGAAAACGCTATGAAGAAAACAGCACTTGTGATCATGGCAGCCGGAATCGGCAGCAGATTTGGAAAGGGAATCAAGCAGCTTGAGCCAGTAGGACCAAACGGGGAGATCATCATGGATTATTCCATCCACGATGCACTGGAAGCCGGCTTCAACAAAGTAGTCTTCATCATCCGCAAGGATCTGGAGAAAGATTTCAAGGAAGTCATCGGCAACCGCATCAGCAAAATCACAGAGGTGGAATATGCATTCCAGGAGCTCGATGATCTGCCGGCAGGCTTTGCAAAACCGGAAGGCCGTACCAAACCGTGGGGAACCGGCCAGGCCGTTCTTGCCTGCAAAGGTCTTGTAAAAGAGCCGTTTGCTGTTATCAATGCTGATGACTATTACGGAAAAGATCCGTTCGTAAAACTGCACGACTACCTCGTACAGGAGCATGATGTGGATGAAGTTATGCCGATCTCCATGGCAGGATTCGTGCTTGGAAACACCTTAAGTGACAACGGCGGTGTTACAAGAGGTGTCTGCGTCGTTGATGAAAACGGAAACCTGACCGGTGTCAACGAGACGAAAAACATCGTAAAGACCGCAGAGGGCGCAGGCGTTGAAAAAGAAGACGGAACGGTTGATCCGATCGACAAAAACTCCCTTGTTTCCATGAACATGTGGGGACTGCAGCCGGAGTTCATTGATCTTCTGGAGAAAGGCTTTGTTGAATTCCTTTCTGCACAGAAAGAGGGAGATGTAAAAGGCGAGTACCTCCTTCCGATCTACATCGACGAGCTGCTGCACGCAGGAAAAGCAGAAGTAAAAGTTCTTCCGACCGACGCAGAGTGGTTCGGCGTAACGTATCAGGAAGACAAAGCTTCCGTAACAGAAGCATTCCGCAAACTGATTGCGGACGGCGTATACAGCGAGAAGCTGTACGACTAATTACGATATTTTGTTATTTGAGTGAATAACCAGAAAAAGCGTGTTTGAATGATTGCAAAAAATTTCAGACACGCTTTCTGCCCGAAAGGGGAAAGGAGCATACCATGGGTAAATATTTTGGAACAGATGGATTTCGCGGAGAAGCAAACATTGATCTGACGGTTGAGCATGCATATAAAGTGGGAAGATTCCTCGGATGGTATTTCGGAAAAGACCACAAAGCACAGATCGTCATTGGAAAAGACACCAGACGCTCCAGCTACATGTTCGAATATTCGCTGGTAGCAGGACTGACCGCATCGGGAGCAGACGCTTATCTGCTGCACGTAACGACCACCCCGAGCGTTTCCTATGTTGTCCGTACCGAAAACTTTGACTGCGGAATTATGATCTCCGCCAGCCACAACCCGTTCTATGACAACGGAATCAAAGTCATCAACGGCCTGGGACAGAAACTGGAAGCCGACATCGAAGCGCAGATCGAAGCCTACATCGACGACGGAACACCGAAGATCCCGTTCGCAACGAGAGAAGACATCGGACGCACCGTGGATTTTGCAGCCGGAAGGAACCGCTACATTGGACACCTGATCTCGATTCCGACAAAATCCTTTAAAAACATGAGAGTCGGACTCGACTGCTCCAACGGAAGTGCCTCTTCCGTAGCCAAGAGCGTGTTTGATGCCATCGGCGCCAAGACATATGTGATCCACAACGAGCCGGACGGAACAAACATCAACTGCGGCTGTGGTTCCACCCACATCGAAGAGCTTCAGAAATATGTAAGAGAGAAACACCTCGATGTCGGATTTGCCTACGACGGAGACGCAGACCGCTGCATCGCTGTCGATGAGCTGGGAAATGTGGTAGACGGAGACCTGATCATGTACGTCTGCGGTAAATACTTAAAAGAAAAAGGCCAGTTAAACGGAGATACGATCGTGACCACGATCATGTCAAACCTCGGTCTTTACAAAGCGTGTGACCGCGCCGGTATCCGGTATGAGAAGACGGCAGTCGGCGACAAATACGTGTGCGAGAACATGATGGCAAACGGCTATTCTCTCGGCGGAGAGCAGTCCGGCCACATCATTTTCAGCAAGCACGCGACGACCGGTGACGGAATCCTGACCTCTCTGATGGTGATGGAAGTGCTGATAGATAAGAAACTCCCGCTCAGCACCCTGACAGCCGAGGTAGTGATTTACCCGCAGCTCTTAAAGAATGTCCGCGTGGCAAACAAAGCAGCTGCAAAGGCCAACCCGGCAGTACAGAAAGCAGTAGAAGACGTAGCAGAGGCCCTGGGCGATGACGGACGCATCCTCGTAAGAGAGAGCGGCACCGAGCCGGTGATCCGTGTCATGGTGGAAGCACCGGACGACGCAACGTGTGCAAAATACGTAGGCCAGGTTGTTTCTGTGATGCATAAAGAAGGACTTGTGACAGAATGAAAAAAAGACTGGTAATCTTTTTTCTGGCGGCGGCAATGGTGCTTGGCGGCTGTGAAAATAAAAATTCAAAGCTTTATAAAAAGGGCATCGAGGCGCTCGAACAGAAGGACTACGTAACGTCGATTGCGATGCTGGAGGGAGCCGTAAAGGCAGGCGACCGACTGGCGGAGAGCTACCGGTCGCTCGGCATCGCTTATCTGAAAAGCCAGGAGTATGACAAGGCAAAAGAGGCTTTCAAGAGCAGTCTTTCGAGCATGAAGCACAAAGACGCGGAGTTTTCGCGCGATGTCATGTATTACGAGGCGGAAACCTGCGTACAGGCCGGAGATCTGGATGGAGCCATTGAGATCTGCACCAATATTCAGGAAGAAAAGGCCGATGCCGATGCGCTGTTCCTTAGGGGACGCGCGTACTTCCTGCAGAAGAATTACGAGCAGGCGAAGGTGGATTTTGATGCGGCAGTGGAGACGAAGGAGAGCTATCAGCTCTGCCTTGACATTTACGAGCTGTATCAGGAGAGCAGCATGAAGGCGGACGGAGACCGTTACCTCGAAGCGGCAGTGAAGATTGAGCCGAAAACGACCGAGGATTATTATAACATCGGCTGCGCATACTACTATCTGGAGGAGCAGGACGAGGCGGTCAAAGCGTTCTCGAAGGCAATGAAGGACGGCAGCAGCGCGGCGATGGAAATGCTCGGCGAGGTTTACCTTTCCAATGGTCAGAACGACGAGGCGAAAGCACTGTTTTCTTCGTATCTTTCGACAGATGGCTTTGCGGCGGCAGCAAACAACGGGCTGGCGCTCTGCGCACTTGCGGAAAACGACACGGACAGTGCACTCTCGTATATCGAGGAAGGACTCAAAACGGCAGAGGATTCCGACCGGGAAAATCTGCTGTTCAACCAGATTGTATCCTATGAAAAACGGGCGGATTTTGATACCGCGAAGTCGCTGATGGCGGATTTTCTGGCAGCATACCCGGAAAACACCGCGGCGCAGCGGGAAAATACGTTTCTCCAGAACCGATAACAGACGGAGGAAGTTGGATTGTTTGATTTAAGAGAAGAACAGGAGCGCGTGATTCTGGTCGGCGTACAGGAAAACGGCGGCGCAAACGCAGAAGAATCGCTCGACGAGCTGGCGGAACTGGCCAGCACCGCCGGTGCGAAGGTGGAGGGCCGCCTGGTGCAGGTGCGGGAGGCCATTCATCCGGGAACGTACATCGGAAAAGGAAAATTAGAGGAATTGAAAATTCTGGTGCGCGCCTGCGATGCGACGGGCATCATCTGCGACGATGAGCTCTCCTCGATCCAGTTAAAAGGGCTGGAGGAAGCACTGGAATGCAAGATCATGGACCGTACGCTTTTGATCCTGGATATCTTTGCGGCGCGCGCCGTGAGCAGCGAGGGTAAAATCCAGGTTGAGCTGGCCCAGTTAAAGTACCGTGCGTCCCGACTTTCCGGTCTTGGCACATCGCTTTCCCGTCTCGGCGGCGGAATCGGTACGAGAGGACCGGGAGAGAAAAAGCTGGAAACCGACCGGCGCCTGATCCGCACGCGTATTACGCAGTTAAAACGTGAGCTTGAGGAAGTACGCCAGCACAGAGAGCTCCTTCGTGAAGGCAGAAAACGTTCCAAAATCCCGGTAGCGGCGCTCGTAGGCTATACGTCAGCGGGAAAGAGCAGTCTTTTAAATGCACTGACAGGATCGGAAATTCTGGCAGATGCAATGCTGTTTTCCACGCTGGATACGACGACGCGGTCACTGACCCTTCCGGATGGACAGGAAATCCTGCTGACCGATACGGTTGGATTTATCAATAAGCTGCCACATCATCTGATCGATGCATTCCGCAGTACACTGGAGGAAGCACGGTATGCCGACTATATTCTCCACGTTGTGGATACGTCAAATCCGCAGATGGAGCTGCAGATGCAGGTCGTGTACGATACGCTGCGGGAACTGAAAGTTGAGGACAAAAAGATCGTCACCCTGCTGAACAAGCAGGATAAGCTTCTCGCCCCGATGGTTGTAAAAGATTTCCGGGCAGACGCGAGCCTTGCGGTCTCTGCCAAAACAGGACAGGGACTCGAAGACCTCAAAAATTTACTCTCCTCGTGGATGATGGAGGGAAAAATCTATATCGAGCGCCTCTATCCGTACGATAAGGCGGGAACGATTTCACTGATCCGCGGATACGGAATTCTGCTCGAAGAAGAATATCTGCCGGAAGGCATCCGCGTAAAAGCCTATGTACCGAAGGATATCTATCCGAGGGTATAGAGGTATGGCAAGCGGGCTTAAAAACGGCAGTACATCCCTTTAAGCGCCGTACAGCGCCGAAAAATGGAAGGGACAGAACACAAGTAAAAGTACCATATCTAGTGATGTTAGAAAATTTCACACTAGATATGGTACTTTTTACTATTGACGGGAGAAACATGCTCTGCTATCATATGGTTCAGACACTGCAAAGAGTGGAACCTTAAAAAGGCCTTGCAGAAACGGTTGAATTAACAGGAGGGATTCCATGTTTCAGGTAGAAAAGAGAGACGGAACGATTGCAGAGTTCCAGATGAAAAAGATTACCGATGCGATTGGAAAAGCATTCGGCGCAAAAGATATGCAGTTCAGCGATGACATGCTTCAGATGCTGGCACTGCGCGTAACAGCGGACTTTCAGTCCAAGATCAAAGACGGAAAAATTTCAGTGGAGGCAATTCAGGACAGCGTGGAGAATGTGCTGATCCAGTGCGGCTACGCAGAAGTGGCAAAAGCTTACATTCTGTACCGCAAGCAGAGGGAAAAAATCCGCAACATGAAATCGACGATCGTAGACTACAAAGAGATCGTGGACAGCTACGTAAAAGTAGAGGATTGGCGTGTCAAAGAGAATTCGACCGTAACGTATTCTGTCGGCGGTCTGATCTTAAGCAATTCCGGCGCGATCACAGCCAACTACTGGTTATCAGAGATTTATGATGACGAGATCGCCGAGGCACACCGCAACGCGGATATTCACATCCACGACTTGTCGATGCTGACCGGCTACTGTGCAGGATGGTCGTTAAAACAGCTCATCAAAGAAGGACTTGGCGGCATCAACGGAAAGATTACTTCTTCTCCGGCAAGACATCTTTCGGTTCTGTGCAACCAGATGGTCAACTTCCTGGGCATTATGCAGAACGAATGGGCGGGCGCGCAGGCGTTCTCCTCCTTCGATACCTACCTGGCCCCCTTCGT
>OGOJ01002728.1_pt1 | contig 10763 bp, 10 predicted proteins | sample 1552601 | NCBI WGS metagenome assembly OGOJ01 (sample SAMEA2580184, study PRJEB22360) | human gut metagenome | biome: human gut; feature: human-associated habitat; material: faeces | place: Denmark | collected 2008/2010
CGGTTGTTGTACGCATACATACATACAACAATCGGGGCGGATTTTACCCCCCCCCTAATCTTGAAAATTAATTGTTATTATGGGTTGCAGACCTTGACGATGTCGGAGAACTTCAAGAAAGCTGTCCCAACGACCATATCAGAATCAAGCTTTGCAGGTAGGCAGATTTTTCATATTCAAGCGCTTTGATGAAGATGCGCAAGGCTCGCTGGATATGCCGTTCAACTGTATTGAGTGAGATATGAAGGCGTTCGGATATTTCTCTGTTTTTAAGCCCATCAAACCGACTGAGGACAAACACCTCTCGGCAGCGCTCCGGCAGAGAATTCATAATACGTTGTATCTGACATTCCAATTCCTGATACAAGAAAGGATGCTCGTTTTCAATGAACGAAAAATCGTAGTTATACAAACGCTCTTCTCCAATTTTTACTTGTGCCTGCAATTGGTAGCGGTGTCTGTCAACAATATTTTTGTGCTTCAGATAGTTGAGACATCGGTTGCGGGCGATGACGAACAATAACCGGCGAGTTTCTTCTGTGTCATGCGAAATCTGCTTATTCCACAAGACCATAAAACTGTCTTGCACTAAATCTTGTGCTGTGGAGTTGTCGTTAATAAAACGTTGTACATAAGCTAACAGTCGGGGATGATAGTTGATATACAGTTTCTCGAACTCAGATCGTATAAACTTACTATGCATAAATCGGTGTGGTGGGAATAAACATTGTCGGAAAGTTTTTCAAAAAGCAAAAGTATAAAAAATGTTAATAAACAATAGTGAAATTAGAAGTATATGTTGTAATAACGACTAAAAAAGATGTTTTAAGATAAAATTCTGGCAAATTGCAATGTTGGAGGGATTGTCGTACATTATTAGTTGAACAGTGGAATTATTTTTTAAGTATCAGAGATCGATTGAGCCCTACAACTACAAATTGTTGAAATATAAATTTTGCCACCAGGAATGAAGATTATAATCATCCTTATTTCCGGATAGGACGTTGGCCGTGTTTTCTCACACGTTTCTGATATTCGGTTTTACTATATGTTTTTTCCTTACCCGTGACTGATTGCAAAATCTGCGACAGATAATAAATGGTGGTGGCGGAACTTACCACTTGACGGGTTTGTTCTGTATTACTCCGTCAGACACATTTGCGACGGTGAATGTATTATCGCGATATTGTGCGCAGAGTATCCGAGCAAAACTGTCCCATTGTTCCGCATACTTCGCTTTCCATCGGGAACCGCGCGTAGCGTACTGTCCTTCTGCATGGAAAGATACCGACCTGCCCACTTGTAACTCGTCCCTTGAGGAGGAAATTCAGTTCCTTATGTTGTTTGTGCATCGTACTTGGCAGGAAGAGTAGGAAAGAAAATTCGCCATCTGTGACACCGAGGACTGCGCCTCTGAACATTTTTCCGAGTATCTTCACTTTGGGGCCAAGTTCCAGTACATAGCCGTTTAATGATGATACTGAAATTTGCTACTGCCGCAGTTTTTTCAATTTGTTCTTTATTTAAGGTTTATACGCTTGCTATTATTTAATCTTTTTAACTTGCGTTGATTGTATTGTCGCTAGAGGGTAAACTATTATTAGGTGAAATATTAAAAACTTGTTTTAAATAATAGAAGATTATGATGCAAGATTTACTCTGTCCGAAATGTGGTGGTTCGCTTCGGAAGCAAGTAGTCCCGCCTCTCCTCTTTCAGTGTCGGATACAATTCGTCGAACACGTTTGCCGAGAACTCTTTGCCCAGCACCGAACCGTTGGCAACAATGCCTGCGTTGTGGTCGATGAAGGTCACACCGTAAATCCTTCCCACGGGATTTATGCGGAACACGACATCGATACCGTCCGCTTTCAACAGTTGCCGAAACTCTTCCCTTGTATTGTCCGGGCTCATGGCGTCTTTGACTGTTTGCCGCAGCCGGTCGAGTGTCCCGTCCTGCTTCAACGCGCTCTTCGACCGCTCATAATACTTTTGAAGGGCCTTATAGCCGACATCCTTTCCGATACGGCTCGATTTGAACGGCGTGCCGATACCGTAGCCATCGTCGGTCATGGCACCGTAAATCACTCCGGCATAGTCCCGTCCGTCGACGGTTCCCGTGCGTTCCTCGACCGAGACATTGAACAGTTCCAATAAGGTGCGGAACTCGCCATAGGACGAGCATTTGTAATTCCGCAGGCATGACCTGACGACAGACGATATCTGTTGTTTGACGTTGCCCGCCTTATAGTTTATTTTCCGAAGATCGGGGGGGGGAAGTCTCCGTCTGCTCCTCGCCTTTGATACTCGGATGCAGGCCGTATTTGCGTTCCAAGTCACGCAGAATCTCCATCGAGTGCCGGGCCTCGAAATCATGCGGTAGCTTATGTCCGTTCTCATCGACACGTAATGACACGATATGGAGATGTTCCCGCTCGATATCCTTGTGTTTGAAAACGATATAAGGCTGGTCGCCGTAACCCATGCGTTCCATGTACTCACAGGCGATTTTCCGGAGCTGTTCGTCTGTCAGCCTGTCCTCCGGTGAAGGGTTCAGCGAGGCATGGAAAACCGTGTTCGTAGTCCTGCGGTTGGCTTCGAGGTACGGCATGAAGCTCTCCATGCAGACGTCAATATCAAGGCGTCCGCATTTATCGTATGGTTCGAGCATCTTCTGCCAAAGCAGCACCTCGGCTTCATCCTTATCCACTTTCTCCTTATTGTAGTATAACGCTCCACCGGGCGAGGAGCCCGATCTTATATTCGCAACCATTCCTTAGCCTGTTTTGTGAGGTTCAGAATCTCGATGCTCAGGGCCTTCAACTCGCGGGTTCGCTGCTCCAGCATAGCGATCTGATGCGGGATAGCAACGTTAGAAAAGTGCGCGTTGATGGCTTTTACAATCTGGTTATAGTTGTTCCCGAGCTTTTGAAATTGGAAATAAAAGTCATTCAGACGGGCAATAAACTGCACTTTCGAAGGGTCGCGTTTAACGACAACGAACTCCTCGCCGAAGATGCGTTTTACGATAAATCGGCTGCGGTTATGCTCCAATCCCGCCTTACAAAGCATCTGCTTAAAGCGGATATTCTCTTCCGTGGTGAGTTTGAAATTATACCTGTGGATTCTGGGATCTGTCGTTGTCGGGCGTCCGATCCTCTTTTTTGTGGTTGTCATCAGTCTGGTAGTTTAAGTGGCGTGACTCGGGAACGCCACCCGGCCTCGCAGAGCGAGCACCTTTCGTATGCCGAAAAACTTTTCGGCATACAAAGGTACAGCTCGCTGTTTCTTTGCAGAAACAAAAATCCGCGCCGGAGAATTTCTATCGAAAGTTTGAAAACTCCTCCGTTACGGCTTCCGGGGACGGGTCGGTTCCCGGTGCAATATTACAACCGTCCGGGCGCAAAAAAAAGCCATCGGTGCGGACTGGAGCGGTCGTGAGCGGACATCGGAACCGAGGTATTTCAGTCGGTTGTATCTTGCAGCATGAAAGGTCGGTTTTCTTATTCCGGTCATTATCCCGATATAAACCGCATGAAACGGAAAACGGTATTTTGAATGGTTTAAAACATAAAACCGGACATACACGCTTTACGACAGTATAGCTAACAATCAATCTCAAAAACGTTGCACCATGGATTCATTGAAAGAAACAGACAAACCTGCACCCAATCCTTCTAAACATCCCCGTATCGAAGTCGACGAGGAGCTGATGCGTCAGATGATCGCCGGACAGGCCCCTTTGGATTCGAAAGTCGTCCGCAGGATTCCCGAACCGGAAGAGGAAGATACGGACACTCCTGAGGGAAACACATCGGAAACGGTATCCGGAGTATCGGCACCGACTGCTGAAAAAACAGACGTCGGCACCCAAACGACTCCCGTAAAGGAGTCTTCCGGATTCCGGCGTAAAAAGATCGCGCTGCCGGATTTCGAACGCACGTTCTTCGCGTCGGTGGATTGCCGTAACCGCTCGGCGATCTATGTCAGTACCCGAACCAAGCACAAAGTGTCGGAAATACTCCACCTGTTGGGTGATGACACGACAAGGCTTACGGCTTTGGCCGACAATATGCTGCGCTTCGTAATCGCAATTTACAGCGACGAGCTGAATTATCTCCACGAAAAAAAGAACAACAGACGACCGTTTTGAACAGGCAATGCAATGACCGGTTACTTCGGGCTTCTGATATGCGTGCTGCGGAGCAGCCGCCCGTTGGGTAGCGTCCGGGGCGCAGAAAGTCGCCTATTCCGACGGTAGCGGCCAGCAAAATGCCGGAGATGGAAATACGCAAGGCTCGCCTTTCGGGCGATTCGCATGGCCTTGCGGATTTTCAGCTCCGGTGTTTAATTCCCTGCCGGCGGAAATAGGGAATATTAGATATACGATATTCCGGGATAACGCCGGGTTATTGCGCAATCTTGAAGACGCTGTCGAGTTTTTCGCTCAACGCCGCCATATCCTGCCCGATTTTGTCATTGGTAATTTGGGCGTAGATTTGGGTCGTGGTGATATGTTTATGTCCCAGCATCTTGCTGACCGTTTCCAGAGGTACGCCCTGCGTAAGCGTGACCGTTGTGGCAAAGGTATGCCGCGCCATGTGGATCGTCGGGTTGAACGACAGACCGGCATGTCTGGCAACATGCCGCAAGGACATGTTCAGTGTTTTATAAGTTCCTTTAAGCGGAAAAACCTTCTCGCTTGTGTGATATGTATCCTTATAACGCTCATAGAGCATTTCAGCTACGGGAAGGAGTTTAACACGGAACTGCGTGCCTGTCTTCTGACGCCTGTCGATAATCCACCGCTCTCCGTTGTCGTCCGTATGGATGTCCGCGTAAGTGAGTTTTGAAACGTCTGCATGGCTCAAACCCGTAAAGGCGCAGAAGACGAAGGCGTCACGGTTAATACCCGTTCGGTAGTTGGGGAGCCTGACATCCATCACGGCCTGCAATTCCGAAGCTGAGAGGTAGCGACGTTCGGCGTATTCCGCTTTGACATAGAATCCGGCGAAAGGATCGACGGGAATCCAGCCGTTCTTATAGGCCGTATAGGTCATCAGCTTCAGCTTTTTGATGGTCGAATGGATCGTCCCGGAACGCATCCCTTGTACCGAGGAGAGGTAGACCACGAACTTTTCGATGAAATCCCGCTTCAGTTCTTTGAAAGGAATATCTTTTACACGGTATTCGTATTCGAGGAAGGAGGCAAGACGGCGGCGGCGTTTGCGGTAGTCCTCATAGCTGGAATAGGCGCGGTCTTTGCCCACACGTTTGAGGAAGCCGGCGAGGTATTCATCGAAGGTCTGTAACAGCAGGCGGCAGTCGTCCCCCATACCAAGGAAGGCATTGCGGACCTTTTCGGCCGTAACGTACGAATCCCGGTCGCAGAGACGCTGGTACTGTTTGCCGATGTTGGTCTTGATATTTTCCAGCTTCTCGTTGATGCGCTGCGATTCGAGGCTTTTGCCGGAGGCTTTGTTGGCTTTGGCATCCCAGAGTGAAGAACGGACGGAGAGTTTGCAGCTGAACTGCGACATCGTACCGTTGATCGTAATACGGCCCATAATGGGAACCTGACCGTGTTTTTCCGACAGCCTTTTCACATAGAAAAGGACTTTGAAAGTGCTGCGTTGCATAATAACTTGAACTTTGAGGATTTGTTAAACGTTTAGTCAAGTTATTTGTTATGCGGTAATTCGATGCAACACACTGAAAACAACTGTCTTAAATGCAAATAAAAGCATTTCGGGCAGGTAACGGATAAGTAACGAAACTCACCGTTAAACCTGCCCGAATTTACAATTTTATTGCTCGGTGCACCTGCAGAACAGAGAATTAAATACTTGCAAACAAGATATTTACTCTTTCCTGCGCTTCTCTTTACCTACAAATACCGAACCTTTCGGGGTCCGGTCCTCTCTTTTTCCGGCTGCGCGCTACCCGGCCGGGGTCTCCGCCCCGACGGCGGCGCACCGCTGGTAGAAATCGCGGGCCACGACGATGCGGATGGCCCGGTGGAGAATCGAGAATTCGAGCGGCGTATGGCCCAGCGGCTCTCCGTCGATCTCGACCGACACCTCGGGCGAAGATTCGATGCGGATGCGGCTTCCGCGCTCCTGGAGGATGTGGCGGATGCGGTAGATGCCGCCGTTGAACAGGTAGTGGAAGCGGAACAGCAGGTGCCAGAAGTGCACCGGGCGGATCAGCGAAAGGTCCAGCATGCCGTCGTCGGCGACCGCCTCGGGCAGCTGCTGGATGCCGCCGCCGTTGAACTTGCAGATGCCGATGGCGGCCGACAGCAGCAGGTTGTTGTAGACCAGCCGGTCGTCGACCCAGACCTTGACGCCCGTGGACTTGTAGCGGAAGAAATTCTTCACCAGACACCACGTATAGCGCCAGCGGCTCCGGTGACCCTTCTTTTTCAGGTGCGAGAGCTTGCGCACGACATGCGCGTCGAACCCCGCCCCGGCGACGTTGGCCATGTAGCGGCTCTGGCGGTAGTGCGCCTCCTCGTAGGAGACCACCCCGACGTCCTGCAGGAAGGAATACCCCTCGCTGATGGCCTTCACGGCGTCCTGATAGCGGTTCGAGATGCCGAACGTGCGGACCCAGTCGTTGCCCGTGCCCACGGCCACCACGGCCACGAGCACCTCGTCGGGACACACCTCCTGCTGGATGAACAGCCCGTTCACCACCTCGTGCAGCGTCCCGTCGCCGCCCACGACGATGATCCGGCGGTAGCCTTCGCGCACGGCCGTGACGGTGAGTTCCGTGGCGTGGAACTTGTGCTCCGTGAAGACCGGTTCGCAGAGGATGTGGGCATCGCGCAGGTGTTTCGAAATCTGTGGAAAATGGTCAAGCCCGCGACCGCTTCCGGCCACGGGATTGACGATGACGAACCATTTTCCGGAATCGGCCGCCACGCTGCGATTATTTTTCGGGAACGTTGCGCAGCGTGTCGACCAGGAAGTCGTAGAACTTCCCGACCGAGGCGATCTCCACCTTCTCGTCGGGCGAGTGGGGGTAGCAGATCGTCGGGCCGAACGAAATCATGTCCAGCCCGGGATAGGCGCTGCCGATGATGCCGCACTCCAGCCCGGCGTGAATGGCCGTCACGGCGGGCTTCTTCCCGTACAGCGCCTCGTAGGAGGCGGTCATGGCCTTCAGGATCGGCGACTCCATGTCGGGGTTCCAGCCGTTGTAGGCGCCCGTGAGTTCCGTTTTGGCCCCGGCCAGCGTGAAGAGGGCGGCGATGGACTCGCCCAGCGCCTCCTTCTCGGTGTTGACCGAGCTGCGCAGCAGGCATTGGAGTTTCACCGTCCTGCCGTCCGACACCACGCGTGCGAGGTTCGTCGAGGTCTGCACCAGCCCGGGCATGGCCACCGACATCCGCTGCACCCCGTCGGGGCAGGCCGCAACGGCCTTGATCAGATTTCCGGCAACCTCCTTCGGCAGCATTTCGGCCGGTTTTCCGACCTCCGCGATCTTGACCGACACCGCGTCCTCGATGCCGGCGTACTCGGCTCTTACGGTCTCCTCGTAGGCTTTCACCGCGGCGGCGAACTCGTCGTAGTCCCTGGTTTCGACCAGCACCACGGCCTCGGCCTCGCGCGGGATGGCGTTGCGGAGTCCGCCACCGTCCACCGACGCCAGCAGCACGTCGCACGGCGCGGCATTCAAAAAGCGGAACAGCACCTTGTTGGCGTTGGCGCGCTGGCAGACGATCTGGATGCCCGAGTGACCGCCCTTGAGCCCCTTGACGCTGATCTTCGCAGCGGTATAACCGCCCGCGGGCGTCGGCTCGGCCTTGTAGCCGAAGGTCATATTGGCGTCGAGCCCTCCGGCGCAGCCCACGTAGAGTTCGCCCTCCTCCTCGGAATCGAGGTTCAGCAGGATGTCGCCGTGCAGCAGCCCCTTTTCCAGACCGTTCGCACCGTCCATGCCGGTCTCCTCGGTGGCCGTGAACAGGGCCTCCAGCGGCCCGTGCTTCAGCGTCCGGTCCTCCAGCACCGCGAGGATCGCCGCCACGCCGATACCGTTGTCGGCGCCCAGCGTCGTGCCGTCGGCCGTCACCCAGCCGCCGTCGATGTAGGCGTCGATGGGGTCCTTGGTGAAATCGAACTCCTTGTCGTTGTTCTTCTGCGGAACCATGTCGAGGTGGGCTTGCAGGATCACGCCCTTGCGGTCCTCCATCCCCTTCGAGGCGGGTTTGCGGACATAGACGTTGTGCGCCGCGTCCTCCTTCGATTCGAGGCCCTGCGCGCGGGCGAAATCGAGAATATAGCGGCGGATCTTCTCCTCGTGCGACGAGGGGCGCGGGATGCGGACGATCTCCGCGAAATGTTTCCAGACAAGCGCCGGTTTCAGCGCGACCAAATTACGGTCCATAATATTGAAGTTTAAGTGTTATATATCTATCGTTCAAATCTCTCTCTTTCTCCGTCTCTTCCGTTCCGGGGGCCGCTGTCGCAGCCGGTCAGCGGCCCCCGGGAAGGGACAGGTCCGCCGCTCCGGGCCGGTGGCGGTCAACGGTCTCCGGTCCCGTCCTTTTCGACACTCCTGTCGAACGCCTCGACGATGTGTTTCACGAGCGGGTGGCGGACGATGTCGCGTTTGTCGAACTCCACGATGCCGATGCCGTCGACGCCCCGCAGAATCTCCATCGTGCGCACCAGACCGCTGTCCGACTTGCGCGGCAGGTCGATCTGCGTCACGTCGCCCGTGACGATGAACCGCGCATTGCGGCCCATGCGCGTCAGGAACATCTTGATCTGCGACAGGGTGGTGTTCTGCGCCTCGTCCAGAATGACGAAGGCGTTGTCCAGCGTGCGGCCGCGCATGTAGGCCAGCGGGGCGATCTGCACGGTCCCCTCTTCGAGGTGTTTCTGGAGCTTGGCCGGCGGGATCATGTCGTTCAGCGCGTCGTACAGCGGTTGCAGGTAGGGGTCCAGCTTCTCCTTCATGTCGCCGGGCAGGAAACCCAGCTTCTCACCCGCCTCGACGGCCGGACGCGTGAGGATGATGCGCCGCACCTGCCGCTCCTTCAGCGCACGAACGGCCAGCGCGATGGCCGTATAGGTCTTGCCCGAGCCGGCAGGCCCCACGGCGAACAGCAGGTCGTTCCTGTCGTAGAGTTTGACGAGCCGCTGCTGGTTGACCGTCCGGGCGCGGACGATCGTGCCGTTGTTGCCGTAGACGATCACGTCCTTGTCGACCGGGGCGTCGTCCTGCGCGATGCCGCCCGCGAAACACTGTTCGATGACCTCGGCCGAGACGTGGCCGTACTTGACATAGTAGGCCGCAAGCCCCTCCATGCGTTTGGCGAAACGCTGCGTGTCGGCCTCCGGGCCGAGGACCTTGAGCGACTGCCCGCGCGCGACGATCTTCAGCGTGGGGTGCAGCGATTTGATCTGTTCGAGGTAGACGTCCTGCGCCCCGTAGAGTTCGCGGGGATCGACGCCTTCGAGCATAATTTCCTTTCCGACAGTTTCCGTCATAGACCGATCAGAATAAATAGCCGAAGCTGAGCGCCACGTTATACGTACGGAGTTTGTCGAGCTGCCGCCCGTCGGGCAGCACCACGTCATGTTTCGAGCGGAACTGGCCGTTGTAGCGCAGGTCGATCAGCAGGTGGCGCATCAGCACGATGCCCGCACCCACGGTGTACGACACCGAGGGACGCACGCGGCCGAAGTCCAGCAGGTCGCCGCCCGACTTCTGCTTGCAGTCGTTCATCACCGTGAAGACAGGACCGGCGTAGATGCGCACGGGATTCAGCAGGCGGAACGACGCCAGCACCGGCACGTCGATCGAATTGGATTTGAGGTTGATCTCCTTGCCGCCCTCGGGACGGATGCGGAGCCCCTGTCGGACGTAGAGTATCTGCGGCTCGACGGCGAAAGCCCCGAGGTTGACGGCCGTGACGATACCGGCCTGCCAGCCCAGTTTGTTCTTGACATCGGTCTTGTCCATATTGGTCGTGTAATCGGGGATGTTGATACCCCCGACGACGCCCCACTCCACCCGGGTGCGGGGCCGCTGTGCGGCGGCGCTCAGCACGGCGGCCGCAAACAAAACGCTCAGCAGAATTTTTCGGGTCATAAGTAATTTTTAATTCTCAATTTTTAATTCTCAATTTGAAGGAGGCCCAGAGCATGTAGCCGATGCAGGCTGCGACGAACAGCATCCCCGCATGCGGATTGCCCGAGAGGCGGATGATCGCGCCGCAGACGGGTCCCGAGACGGCTCCGGCAGCGATGGCCATGATCATCAGCCCGGCCACCTCGTTGGCCTTTCCGGGCACGGCCTTGGTGGCCACGGCGTAGAACGTGGCGAAGACGCACGCCATGCCGAAGCCCAGCAGTCCGACGGCGGCATAGATTGCCGCCTCGTTGCGCACGAACAGCAGCGCCGCGCACAGCGCCAGCGCCCCGGCCATGTTCCAGCTCAGGTATTTCACGTCGGAAACGCGTACCAGCACCCAGGCGCCGACGATCGTACCGACGATGCGGCAGGCGTAGAATCCCGTAGTGGTGAGGATCGAATCGGGGTTGTCGATCAGCCGTACCGAGAGGAACCCGATCCCGCCGTCCCCGGCGATGAAACACGCCACACCCAGCGTACACAACAGGACGGCCCTGTTCCTCAGCAGCCGGAAACAATCGGACATCCCCGCCGCATGCCCGCTGCGTTCGGGTTCGGCCACGGTGGTAAATTGCAGCCAGATGCCGCCCAGCACGGTGAGCCCGGCATAGATCGGCAG
>OGOJ01002730.1_pt1 | contig 10760 bp, 5 predicted proteins | sample 1552601 | NCBI WGS metagenome assembly OGOJ01 (sample SAMEA2580184, study PRJEB22360) | human gut metagenome | biome: human gut; feature: human-associated habitat; material: faeces | place: Denmark | collected 2008/2010
GCTTTATCATACTTACTACCTGGAGAATCTCCTACTACTACTACTGAAGTTTTAGAACTTACTGAAGATGATACTTTACCACCTAGATCTTCAATTATTTTACTAGCTTCATCTCTAGTTATATTGATTAAACTACCGGTTAGAACAAAAGTTTTATTTTTAAATTCTTCTTTTTCTTCATATTCAGTATTATTTATATAGGTTGTATTTACTCCATATTCTTTTAATTTATTTATTATTTTTTTATTATTTATATCATTAAAATATTCTTTTATACTTGTGGCTATTATACTACCTATATCATTAATATTTGTTAGTTCTTCAGTACTAGCAGTCATTAAATTATCTAATGTTTTATAGTATCTTGCTAATACTTTAGCAGTCTTTGCTCCTACATTTCTAATACCAAGACCATATAATAGTCTTTCTAATGAATTTGATTTACTTCTTTCAATAGCAGCCTTTAAATTACTTATCTTTTTAGTACCATAACCTTCTAGATTCATTAATTCATCTTCATATTTATTTATATCATATATATCGGTTACATCAGTAATAAAGCCTTCATTATATAGATCTTCAATTACTGACTCACCCATTCCATCTATATTCATAGCTTCTCTTTCAGCAAAATGAATTATGTTTTCTATCTTTCTCGCAGGACATAAATTATTAGGACAATAATAGTCTGCTTCTTTTTCTTTTCTTACTAATCTAGTATTACATATAGGACAGTTTTCTATCATAGTAAATTCTCTCTCAGTACCATTTCTTCTTTCTTTTAATACTCTTACTACTTCAGGAATTACATCTCCGGCTTTACGAATAGATATAGTATCTCCTACTCTTACATCTTTAGCTATGCAGTAGTCTTCGTTATGTAGAGTTGCTTTGGATATTAATGATCCTGCTACATGGACTGGTGAGAAAATGGCATTAGGAGTTATCTTGCCTGTTCTTCCTACCGTAAACTTTATTTCTTTTAGGGTAGTTAATACTTCTTCTGCTGGAAATTTATAGGCTATACCCCATCTTGGTACTCTAGCAGTATATCCTAGTTCTTCTTCATCATCTAAGTTATTTACTTTTAATACTACACCATCTATTTCATATGGTAAGTCTTTTCTAATACTTGCTAATTTTTCAATATCTTTAATTATTTCATCTACACTACTTGCAGTAGTATTTAATTTATAATTGGTAACAAAACCTAGTTCTTTTAGATAGTCTAATGATTCTGACTGCTCTTTTATACCATAATCTCTAGGATTTGGTATAAAATAAGCCATAAAATCTAAGCCTCTTTTAGCGGTTATCTTACTATCTAATTGTCTTACTGATCCAGCCGCTGCATTTCTTGGATTAGCAAATAATGGTTCATTATTTAATTCTCTTTCCATATTGGCTTTAGCAAATGAGACTTTACTCATATAGATTTCTCCACGTACTTCTATATCTATTGGTTTAGTTAGTCTAAGTGGTATTGATTTTATAGTTTTAGCATTTAACGTAATATTTTCTCCCACTACACCATTACCACGGGTAGCCACTCTTACAAGCAGGCCTTTTTCATAAATAAGAGAACCTGATAGACCATCCATTTTAGGTTCTACTGTATAAGTTGGATGTTTAATAGTTTTTCTAATTCTCTCATCGAATGCTCTTATTTCATCTTCATTAAATATATCATCAAATGATAGCATTGGAATCTTATGAGTAACCTTCTCAAACTTACTTATTGCCTCTCCTCCTACTCTTAGTGTAGGAGAATCTTCTTTTTTTAATTCTGGATACTTTTCTTCTAGTCTTAGTAATTCGCTATAATAATCATCATACTCCTGATCAGTAATAGAGGGACTATCTAAAACATAGTATTCATGACTTGCTTTATTTAATATGTTTACTAATTCTTCTATTCTTTTTTTTATGTTATCATTCATTTAATATCACCATGATAAGTATACCATAAAAAAGAAAAGAAGAAAAGTAATTACTTAACTTCTTATATTAACTTTTTAATAATTAATATCTAAATCATCAAATGACATTTGTCCTTCTAATTCATAATTCTTTTTCTTTAGCGTTCTAATTTTAGGTTTAGGTGTTTTTAAACTATTTAACATTTTTATTCTATTTTCTTCTTTTTCTTTACTAGATATATTTATTTCTTTACGAATGCTATTTATTTCGTATGTAAAACAAAACATAGCTAGATCATGTAATGATTTATATTTTAATGAACAATTACCTGTTTTATAATCAGTCGCATATACTTCATTAAATACAAAACTTGTTAATGTTTCTTGCATTGTAAATTCATGTTCATTCTTTGTTTCTAATATATATCTAATACGACATATATTTTCATTATTGCAATAACTGTTTCTATAAAAACTTGTTAATTTATTTAAGAAATCTCTATCACTACTTTTACTTAATACGAAGTATCTTAGAAAATCAACATTAAAATATTTAGCAGCATCTTTATAAACTAAATCGTATCTTACTTTTGATAATTTATCTTTATCTTTATAACGTATTTCAATATCTTTAGTTACATCACATTCTTCAATTATACCTTCTTGTAATAAAGCTCTTTTTAGTACAATTTCATTGCTAAAGCAAGATGTAAAGTAGTCTATTTCTTCAAGTGAGTATGAAGTTTTCTCTCTAAATTTGGATATCTTCTTAAATTCTGGTAAACTAGAAATATCTAATTTATTATATTCTTTATTTTTTTTAATGGTTAAATAATAAGCCATACTTACCTCCCAATAATGAGATTATTATATACAATTGTTTGTTTTTTGTCAAGAAAAAGATACTATTTATAATTTTCTACTCGGTTGCCTTGCTTTTTTTTAAAAAATATAATATAATGTATATGAAAGAGAAATTAGTCATAATAAAAATGGCTAACACCTATTTGCGAGGTGTTCTCTTCAAACGTTTGTTATCAGAGTGACCCCCTGAGGCGCTCTGATTTTTCAATCTATTTTCTATGGTTACCTAGCACTATTACTGCTATGGTAACAAGAATAGTTAAAGCATATGCTATAACTAATTCCATTTACTAATAACCTCCTCCCCCTAAGGTTAAGAAATTACTTTCTATCATAAAATCACCTCTCCTTCCAAAGTAAAAACCTTAGAAAAAGAAGAGAACACCATAAGTATTAACCACGCAAACATTATATACTAATTTGAATATCGTAGTCAAGGAAAATATGACTATTTTTTTAATATCTTTGTAAAGCTTTTATTTATAAGCATTTATGAGAATTTTGTATATAATACAAATGTATACAAATAATAAATATTTTAAACAAAGACCTTAGGCTTTGTTTAACAGTGAGAGACTATAGGCTCGAACTGAATAAGAAAAAAGATAATCAAATAAATGATTACCTTATTACTATGTTAACTATTCTACCCGGAATAGTTATTATTTTTACTATTTCTTTACCTTCTAACCACTTTTTAATAATGTCACTATTTAGAGCTTCTTTTTCTAAGTCTTCTTTAGAAATATCTTTAAATACTTTAACAGTATCTCTTACTTTACCATTAACTTGAATGGCTATTTCAATGGTATCTTCAGTAGTCTTAGATTCATCATAAGTAGGCCATGGTTCATAAGTTATAGTATTATTATGTCCTAACATACTCCATAGTTCTTCTCCTAGATGAGGACATAATGGACTAAGTGTTTTAACAAAACCTTCAGCATATTCAGTAGGTAAATAACCTTCTTTATATACAGCATTAATAAAGATCATCATTTGACTAATTGCCGTATTAAAGTTAAGTGTTTCATAGTCATTAGTTACTTTCTTTATAGTTTGATGATATATCTTTTCAAGATTTTTATTTTCTTTATCAAGAACTTTGTTTTCTTCAAATAATCTATATATTCTATCTATGAATTTCTTTGAAGCATCTATACCAGCATTACTCCATGGTTTATCTGCTTCAAGTGGTCCCATAAACATTTCATATAATCTTAGAGCATCTGCTCCATGAGATACTACTATATCTGATGGATTTACGACATACTCTGGATATCTCTTACCCATCTTAATATTGTTTTCTCCTAGTATCATACCTTGGTGAACTAGTTTTTTAAATGGTTCTGGTACTGGTGATATTCCTTTATCATATAGATAATTACACCACATTCTAGAGTATAATAAGTGACCAACAGCGTGTTCTGGCCCTCCTACATATAGATCTACTGGCATCCAATGTTTTAATAGTTCTGGTTCTCCTATTTCGTTATCATTATGTGGATCAATATATCTTAAATAATACCAAGAAGAGCCTGCGGCTCCTGGCATAGTGGAAGTTTCTCTTTTACCCTTCATACCATCTATTACTACATTTTTCCACTTGGTAGCATTTTCTAATGGAGCCATACCATTCTTACCTTTATAGTCATCCATTATTGGAAGAGTAAGTGGTAACTCTTCATCTGGTACTAATTTGATAGTACCGTCTTCCATATGAATTACTGGTACAGGTTCACCCCAATATCTTTGACGAGCAAATATCCATTCTCTTATTTTATAGTTAACTTTCTTAGTACCTAATTTATTTTCTTCAAGATATTCTATCATCTTTTTGATAGAGTCCTCTTTATTTAAACCATTTAAGAACCCGCTATTGATGTGAAGCCCATCTCCTGTATAAGCTTCTTTAGCGATATCGCCGCCTTCAATTACTGGTATGATATCTAGATTAAATTTCTTAGCAAATTCATAGTCTCTTTCATCGTGAGCAGGTACTGCCATAATGGCTCCATTAGCATAACTTGCTAGAACATAATCACTTATCCAGATAGGTATCTTTTTGTTATTTACTGGATTAATAGCATAAGCTCCGGTGAATACACCTGTTTTTTCTTTACTAGCATTTGTTCTTTCTAGTTCTGACTTAGAGGCTGATAACTTGATATAATCCTCTACTACATCTTTATATTCAGGAGTTGTTATTTCTTTTACTAGACTATGTTCAGGAGCAAGCACACAGTAGGTAGCGCCAAACAAGGTATCACACCTTGTAGTGAATACTGTGAATTCTTTATCGGTACCATCTACTTTGAAAGTAATATTAGCACCATAACTCTTACCTATCCAGTTTCTTTGGATTTCTTTAGTGGATTCTGGCCAATCTAAATTATCTAGGTTATTTAGAAGTCTATCGGCAAACTTTGGTATATCCATAGACCACTGTTTCATATTCTTTCGAACTACTGGATAGCCTCCTCTTTCACTCTTACCGTCTATTACTTCATCGTTAGATAGTACTGTTCCTAATTCTTCACACCAGTTAACGGGCATATCAATATATTTAGCATAGCCATCCATATATAGTCTTTTAAATATCCACTGGGTCCATTTATAATAAGATGGATCTGCTGTTGATATTTCTCTATCCCAATCATAAGAGAAACCTAATTCTTTTAATTGTTTTTTGAATACTTTAATATTTGACTCGGTGAAGCCGCTTGGATGATTTCCTGTTTTAACGGCATATTGTTCTGCGGGTAGGCCAAAGGCATCCCAACCCATTGGATGTAAAACATTATAGCCTTGCATTCTCTTCATTCTTGCTACTATGTCAGTAGCAGTATACCCTTCGGGATGGCCAACATGAAGACCTACTCCTGATGGATATGGAAACATATCTAGAGCATAATACTTTGGTTTACTAAAGTCTTTTGTATCGGTCTTAAATGTTTTATTTTCTTCCCAATAATCTTGCCATTTCTTTTCTGTCTTTCTAAAATTATACATTTTTGTTACCTCTTTTCTTTGCTGTATTAGTCTTTTTTGGGACATTTTTATCTTTAGGAGTATCTTTTACTTTAATAGCCTTTTTAGGAGTACTTACCATACCATGTTTTTGATAGTATCTACCCATTAGACCATATAGAATAATTATTAGTAGTATTATTATAAATATACCTACGATTAATTGCCACATCCATTTATCTAATAATTTAGATATTATTATATATGTTGTATCTATGATAAAGGTATTAACAAAAGCCGTAGCATAAATAAATTTCTTATAGTTTATTTTACTTTGATCTAATCGGTAGAGGCTAACTAAGTAATAGAATTCTACGGGTACTTTATTGGGATTATATTTAGTTTTCTTTCTTACAAAGATTAACCAATATAATATAAATACTCCAATATATACAATTAAAAATTCTAGTAATATTTTTAGTATATCTTTCATAAATGCCTCCTTATATATCTATGTATTATACTATGATTTTTCTATATATTCAAGTAGATTTATAAATACATTTATATATTTTTTATCTAAACCTTTTCTTTTTAGTTTTCTTATTTTTATTCTTTTCTTTCTTATTTCTAAATCACTAAATAGTATCTTATCTAATTCTTCTTTTAAGTTTGTTCTTATTTCTAGATCAAATAAGATATTTTTTATTTCTTCATTTATTATTACATCTGATCCTACAAGTATATTAGTACCTTTGATATTTACTTTGATTTCTCTACCTACGATAGCATTATCTATTTTTATGATAAAGTCATCTCTATCATAATAAGTGCTATAACTTATTGTTTTATCTTCAATATTTACTTCAGTTATATTTCTAGTATTTTTAAATCTAAGTAAGTATGTTCTTCTGGATAATAAGTTCTTACCTTCTTCTCTTGAGATAATAAATGTATAATTATCTAATTCATACTGATAATTAAACTTAGTTATCATGTATAAGCCTTTTTTATAGTTATTAGAATAGCCATCATCTTCGTAGAAGGAATACTCACCATTATCTAGTGGATATATATTTAGTTCTAATATACTTGGTATATCTTCTTTAATATTTATACTTGTTGGTATGATAGAACCGGCTTTAACAAATACAGGATAGTCTTCATCACGATAGAAGTTATTATAGTATTTATTACCAGTATATTTTTTACCATTTAGGTAATCAAACCATATACCATTTGGTACATATATTTTCTTTATTGATCTTTTAATAACACTATTTTTTCTTTCAGTAATTGGGGCTATAAAGAAGTTTCTACAGAAGAAGTATTCATTCTTATATAGTGGTTCATCTATTATCTTAGGATAATCTATATAGAATGGTTTTACTAGTCCATGCCCAGTTTTATGATAGTTATAACTTTCACTATATAGATATGGTATTAGTTTATATCTTAAATTCATATAGTATATTATATTATTTCTAATGATACTATTCCATTTCCATGGTTCTCTTTTATAGTATACTCCGCCTTCACTAGCTAAGAGAAATATTGGTGAGAAACAAGAGAACTCAATATACCTTAAGTATAATTCGTCTTCTTCAATACCACCGTGGTAACCCCCAATGGGATGGGCTATAAAGGATAAGCCCATGTTATATCCTTGAGAATTATATCTTGGTAATAAATTTAATGTTGTCCAGTTTACTAAGGTTTTACCACTCCAAATAATAGGATATCTATGCATAGCTATATTTGCATTTCTAGATAGTGTTAATCCTCTTATATTTTTTATATTACTTAGTCCATGGTGATAGTGGTCTATCTTCCATAAATTTATTCTATCTAATGGATTATTATAATCAATACTATATACTGATACTCCAAGATTATTTAAGTTATTTATAAATATATTAAAATATATACCTATCTTATCATTAGATAATGGGATAAAATTTACTTTATCTAAGTTAGTATAACTACTTATATAGTTATATTCATTAGTACCTTTATTTATATAACTAGTGGGATTAATTGTTACTCCTAGTTTTATATTATTGTTATTTAAATAACTACTTATATATTTTAAATCTATACTTGGTATTAATGTACTTCCATTATGCCAATAGTCTCCAAGTAGAAATACTGATATTGGAATATTATTTATATTGAATTTATTTACTAAATTAACTATATCACTAGTACTATAGTTATCGTTCTTATACCATATAGCTCCAAGAGCATATCTTGGTATTAGATTAGGATAACCTGTTAAAGTGAAATAATCTGTTAGACAGCCTTCAAAATCATTATTATACATAATTAGATATAAATCTTTTATATCCTTAGGTCTTTCTATGAAATTATCGTTTTCATCTAATACTAGAGACCCAGAATCATCTATTAGACATATTCCGTCTAAGGAATATAATCCTTTATCTAATATTATTTTATCTTTGATACTATCTATTGAATAATTAATGGCTCGCATATTTCTTATTTCTTTGCTACCTGCCTGCCATTCTTTATTGGTACCATTTATTACTGCTTTTATATTACTACCAAAAGTAGTTGATTTGAAATCACTATCTTTTACATAAGATAAAGTAAATATACCAGTATCTATTTGAATAAGAGTATTACTTTCAGTAATAGAATATGGTACTTTAGGGAAAGATCTATTTATTACTAAAGAAGTTGGTCTATCTTCAAATACACCATTAATACTATATTCTAATCTTATCATTCTAGGAGTTAATATTGTAAATCTATATTTATTACCTATAATATAAGATTCTTTATCACTAATTAATTTATTTTTACTATCTATATAGTAATTACTTACATTAGTCATAATATCCTTTCCTTTCTATTCTTTTTATCTACATATCTATTTTACTTTATAAGGCACCAAACTAGTGTTAATACCAAAATTTATTTTTCATTTTTCGCCTTTCCATGAATACTTATCTTCTCTTGACGACTTCTCCGCCCTTCCCCCTAACAGACTTCGCCTGTTTGAGGGGCCTCTTACCAAGTTCTTCCTACCAAAGTTATCGCAAATTAACTGCTTACGCACTTAATTTGTACGGATTACTACTTGAGCCATCTCCTGACTCTATTCCTAGTTCAGAACTTAGAGAAAGGACTGGCACGGCCCCATACGCAACATACGCAATGCTGTCGCGGCTCACAAAGCCGCCCGAATTCACATACCACGCATTGCTCGAACTGCCGGAACGAGGGGTTAATAACCATCCAGTATTGCTTCCATTATTTGTTATAATTGCTTTCATCCAGTTGTTTGAGGTACAAGTTCTATTATCGTAATCGTATAGTGTTTTATCTTTACACTGATTTAAATCTGCCGCATAACCATAATCGCTTGGATATGCTAGTGCTATTTTACCTTTCCAAGTTGTAGGTCTTCCGGAATATACTGTTGTTCCTCTTTCATATTCATATATTTGATTTGAATATACTGAATTACTATTCCAGCCTCCTAGGTTATATGTTGTCTCTGCAATCATATTTCTTGTTTCAGCATTTTTTATTCCTGTACTTGTAAAATCACAATCTACTGTGGCATTATTTTGACCGCTATAGCATTTTCCTGAGGCACTATTGTAATATAAACTTTGTCCTAGATTGTTGTCATTAGAGTCTACTTTATAGTAATTACTTGGATTAAGTAGTTTCATTAATCTTGCTGTAGTCCAGTCATTTTTACCAGTATCGTTTTCTGCTCCTGTTGAAGTATCTTTATTATCCCATGAATATGCTCCAATACTTTCACTTTTTATTAATTTTAATTTACCATCAAATACTCCTATTATACGCCATGTTTCACATGTACTAGATGTTTGATTACTATAGTCAGAACAATTAAAGTATATATAGTTATTTGGACTTGCTCCATAATATCTTATATTGCCACCATCTAGACTAGTTGTAGTACCACCCAGTCTATCATTCATTAATGATACTGATGGTGCTGTATTATATGTAATACTATTATTTGTTGCTGTTACCTTTGCTGCACTAGTATATAAACTAATAATAGTGTCTGCTGCTGTTGGTTCTTTTTGAAGACTAGCAGTGCAATCTACTGATATACTAAGAGATTCGTTAGATATATTACCTAGTTCTTCACTATTATCAAGCCATACATATACTGTATATATTTGCTTAGTTTGTTCTAGATATAGATTTTTTAATATTGTTACTTTTGAACCGGATGTAGTACCTTTTAAGGATCCTGTACTAAGTACATTACCATTATTTACTACAGCATATTTAAGCGCAGCACTATTTTTTAAATTAGTACCTATAGTATTAACAGTTAAATCTATTTTACCGTATATATCATAAGAGTCGTCTTTCTTCCAAAATTCAATATCGCTACTTGCTCCGCCTTCATAAGAAGTACTAGGATTTAAAGTAGCGGCAGTTATATCGGTACCTTTAACATAATTAATATAATATGCTAGTCCATGTGTTGTTGTATTTACTCCAATATTTTTAGATAACTGAGCTTTATATAAAGCATAAGTACCACTTACTATTATTGTTATCACTAATACACTTAAAGAAATTATCATAAATAGTTTACTCTTTTTCACTATATTCACCTTACTTTTCTACTAATACAATGATATCATAATATAAAAAAAAGTGCAATAAACTCACACTTTTTTCTTGAGTATTTTTTTGATTATGTAAAATAATATTGTAATAAAAGTATAGAATATTATTACCAAGATACTTCCTATTATACTAGTATTTTCTACTTTTACCATTAAAGTTAATAATACTAATATTAAGCATAATATTATATTTTCGTAAATAATATTTAAAATATTACTAAAATTATTTAAAATGCTTATTTTTAACTTTTTATTTATAAATATAATACTAATAATTGTACTAGTAGCCATACCTATTATTATAGATAATACACTACCAAAATATAGACTACTACCCATACGATAACTGGCATTAATA
>OGOJ01002736.1_pt1 | contig 10743 bp, 4 predicted proteins | sample 1552601 | NCBI WGS metagenome assembly OGOJ01 (sample SAMEA2580184, study PRJEB22360) | human gut metagenome | biome: human gut; feature: human-associated habitat; material: faeces | place: Denmark | collected 2008/2010
ACTTTTCATTTTATGCGTGTTTATAATATTCGATAAAGCCTCTATATTCGTATGAGACATAGAAGAATAATTTCCGACTTTTTTAATTGCTCCGTTTAATCGCTCTCTATTTTCTATTACATTATTGAAATTATTAAATATTTTTATTATATCCTGATTTTGAAAATCTATTTTAGAATTTAATTGATTTTGAATATCAAGCATCGCGTTAATATTTTCTCTTATGTATGAAACTATATCATTTTGTTCTTCCACCAATTCAAATATTTTATTATTAAAATTTTCTAAAGCTTCAAAAGAATCTATATTTGAAGATTCAAAACTCATATCGTTTTCTATTATTTTTAAATAATTGTCAATCTCTTCGGTTATTTTTTGAACGGATTTTTTTATTATCTCGCAATGCTCTTCCACATAAAAAGAAGAATTTTCAACCATAACCAAACCAGAAAATATATTTATAAGAATTTTCTCTATCGACTGCGTGCCTAAAGATATTTCATTAGATAAATTTCCTATTTCTTTAGCGACAACCGAAAAACTTTTTCCATAAACTCCCGCTTTTGAAGATTGAATTCCCGCGTTTATTGAAAGTAAATTTGTTTTATTTGTAATATTTTTTATATATTCTATCGTTTCGTAAATTTCGCCCGTTATCGCGCTTATGTCTTTAAATTGGCTTGCATATTCTACAATATTGCCTATAAATTTTTTAGAAGTTTGATTAAGATTATTTTTAATATTTTTTAAATCTTCAGAAAGCTCTATAAGTTCGTTATGAGAAAAATCGGTTTCTTTAATTCTTTTTATAATTCCGTTTAATAATTTACAACTATCTTGCAATTGATTTTTATATCTTTCAAAAAAGCTAAATACGGAACTTGTAAATTTTATTCCTTCTCTAATTATTTGATTTTTATTATCTTTTGTTTCTGTAAGTTTATCTTTAGATTCTAAAATATTATTTACTTTTGAGTTCATCATATCTAAAGCGTCTTTATTTTCTTTGTCTATTTCAAATACGAAAAGCGAAGAATCCATAAAATTTTTATCTATAGAGTTTAATTTGTCGGAGATTCCGTTTATATTTTTTAAGATATTTAAATTATTTTTTAATTTATTTATCAAAACTGTATCTTTATTTATTTCGTTTAATGCGCTTATCGTAAAACTTGAAAAAGTCGCTATAAATCTAATCATATAAGAGAGAGTTATTGCAAGCGCTGTTCTGTCAAAATCGGCGCTTAAATCTCTTCCAAAATAAATTATATCAGTAGCGATTAAATATAATCCTATTAAACTAAAAATTGTAAATACTATATTAATTGCTATATTATGTTTTGCTATAATATCGAGTATTACGGGAATTAAAATAGCCGCAAATAAAAATAATATTATATACATTTTATAAAGATAAAATGAACCTTTAGGCTCAATGCTATAAAAATCGCCTATATCGTTATATATTACATAAAAAGAGGTTTCAAAATTTATAAGGCTTATTGTAATAAGAGCTATTATTAAAATTCCCGTTATAATTAAAATTGCATCGCTCAAACTATTAAGAGTTCTATTATCGCTTAAAAAACTTTTATTATTAAGAGGCATAAGCATAACCGTAAACAATAAAAGTATATTATTAAAAATATATAAATTAGTAGCTATATTCGGATAAACTCCGTATAATTCTAAAAATATAATCGCTATAGATATAATATTATATAAAGACAATAATTCCAAAGTTATAGCGACTATCGTATAAACAAAGCTTTTTGTTCTTCTTGAAAGCAAAATAAATACAACGGCAAGTATTGTCATAAACGATAAATTTATCACGGGAGTTAAAAGTTTAACGATATTAATATTATATCCTAATATAAAATTTGTAAGCAAATCCATAAAAACCCTTTATATAACTTTAGAATGTTCTTTAATTATATTGTCTAAATTATTTGAATATTCTAAAAGTTTTTCTTTTTCATCGTTAAGTTTTCCGCTCACGGATTCCAAATCTTCCGAAGTCGCTAAAAGTTTATTCATATCTTTCATTAAATTTTTTATTTCCGAATTTTGCTCAAAAGCCTTTTCTGAAATATCTATTATATAATCGTTAAACTCTTCAATTCTTAATCTTATATTCATAAAATCGTTTTCTTCGCTCGTTATTATATCTTTAATATCCGAAACAGAATTAAACATTTTATCCGTATTTTTTACTATAATCATATTAAAATCGTTTTGCCTTTCCATTCCTTTATTAAACTGAATTAATTTATCATAATATGACGATATTTCTTTTATTAATTCCGTAAAATTATTATTTATATTAACGCTTGCATTATTAAATCTCTTAAAAATATCTTCTATTTGAAATAAAAGTTTTTGCATTTTCGCAGATACGCTCAAAGATTCTCCGACTAACTCGGACACTGATTTTGAAATTAAAGCAAAGTCATTTGAATAAGCTCCCGATTTTGAAGCTTGAATTCCCGAGTTTATCGCCAAAGTTTTTGCCTTATCCGACATATTAGTCATAAACGCTATAATTTTATTTATTTGAATATTTAAATGACTTATTTCTGAAGTTTTATTTAATTCTAATCCTATATTATATCTTTCTTTTTCCAATCCTCCTTGAAAAGAATCGAATTTATCAAGCATATTTACGCTTTCTGCTTGCAAATTATAAATTTGTTCTATTGATTTTTGTAAAGTTATATTTAAAGATTCAAGCATTAATTTTTGAGATTTTGAAACTTCTTTTAATTTCGGATAAGTTTCTATAAGTTCGTTAATCTTTTCAATATTTGAATACGCATCGTTTACCTGAAAGTTTTCTATAGCAATGAATTCGTTTATTGAATCTATAATTTTTGCAATTTCCGATTTTAAATTACTAACCGAAGAATAAGAATTTGAAACATCTTCTTTTAATTCGTTTACCGCTTTTTGAAAATCTTCTTTATATTCAAGCATTTTTTTTGAAGTATTTGAAGCCGTATTTATTATAACCGTATCTTGCGCTCTAATCTCTTCAAAATTATAACTTTGTTTAGTCCTTCTGCGAAAAACCGAAGAAATAAATTGATTTACCGAAGAGTGAATAATTATAATATTATAAATTACATAAGCTAAAGTTATTCTCGAAAACGGAATACTTCTCAAAATTAAAAAATCTCCTCTCGATTGATATACTGAAATTCCGTTAAAGTCGTCAAAGAAAAATATCGCTATTATAGAAGCTAAAATTAAATATTGCGTATTTTTTGCAAAATTTTTAATAACAACTACTTCGTATATAAACGCGCTTATTACAATTAACATAGAACAAGAAACTACAAAATCTCTAAAAACATATAAAGGTCCTATTTTCCCTCTAATTTTTATGCTGCCTTTCATAGTTTCATTTAAAGTGTTTATCGCCTCCGTCTTTGAAATAAAAACTTCGGGATAAACTATCGATATTACTATAATTATAGCGACTAAAAATACCGCCAAACTATAAAGAAATTCCAAAGCTTTATGATATTTTTTATTTAATTCCAAATTATTTTTTACATAAATCATCCAAGGAATAACAGTTACGGATAAAATCATTTGCTCTACTCTATATAAATGAAAAGCTATTTGATTATTATAATCCGATAGAGATATTATTATATTTAAAAATTCTAAAAGCGAAAATAAAAAAGCTAAAATTCCTATCGATAAAGTTATTAATTGGCTTTCCTCAAATAATTTTAAATATATATAGGCGTAAAGTATTATGCCGACAAAACCCATAAAAGTTCCTATGGTTGGAATGCCTAATTCAAAAAATATATGAAAGAAATTTCTATCCATAAAATCTATCCATAAAAACTATAAAATCCTTTATTTATAAGAAATTTTCTATTAAATACATAATAATACAATATCGTTTATATAATCGGAATTTATCATTAAGTATTTATATTTATTTCTAATCCGTTAATTTTCTAATCCATCTCTCTTTTTTAAGCATTATAATGCCAATAGTTATCTTTATAAAATCGGTTAATTTTGCTATTCCAAACATAGCTACAGGACCAACCGAAGTAAATTTAGCCAAAATTAAAGCCGCAGGAGCGAATAAAAATAAAGATACGGGAACATCAACCGCAAAACCAAATAAAGCGTCTCCGCCCGCTCTTGAAACAGAAAATTGAGAGTTAATATAAGTCCATACGGGCATATAGCATGAAATCAATATTACTAAATTTCTTGTAATCGCTTGAGCGTTAACAGTAAGTTTTGAAAATATAAAAGGAATCAAAAATATTGAAGACATTTCTATTAATCCGACTATTAAACCCGCTATTATAGAACCGTTCATTATCCATTTTGCCTTATCTTTAGCTTCTTTAAGTTCTCCTCTTCCCAAAGTTCCTCCAACAATAACCATAGACGCTACATGAACTCCTTGAAATACCAAATAAAATATATTTGCAATCGTAAAACCCGAAGCCATTCCCGCAACCGTTTCCGCTCCGCCTCTGCTATTATAAAGCGCTGTCATAAACATTTCGCTTAATCCCCAACTAATTTCGCTTAAAAATATGAGGCTCGATTTATTAACCATATCGACAAAAACGCCAATTTTAACTTTTAATATTTCTCTCGTTCTAACATAAAATTTTTCTTTATGCAATTTAATATATATTATAAAAATTGCCATTTCTAATATTCTTGCTATTAAAGTCGCAATTGCAGCTCCCGTTTCTTCAAGTTTTGGAGCGCCCAAATTTCCATAAATTAAAATCCAATTTCCAAAAGTATTGCATGCTGTCGCTATAACCGATATTACTAAAGGAATATGAGGCTTTCCAATTTCTCTATAAGAACTTCCTATAGCTCCCGAAATTGAAATTGGAATAAATGTAAACGCTATTATTTTCATATATTTTGAACTAGATTCTAATATTTCTTTTTGAGCATGATTTCCTTGCGTAAGAAGTCGCATAAAAATTTCGGGATTTATTAGCATTAAAATCATATATATAACTGAAATTATAAACGGAAGTATTACTTTAAATCTAAAAGCCTGTTGCATTCCTTCTTGATTATCTGCTCCGCTATTTTGAGCCATATATATTCCGCCAGCTCCGTAGAAAGTATATAATAAAACCAAATATATAAAATTTAATTGATTTGCAACATTAACCGCCGCCATTTTTGTATCGCCAAGTCCCGCAACCATAAAATTGTCTATAAGCGAAACCATTCCCATTATTAATTGCTGAGCCATAACGGGAACGGCTACAGAAATGCATAATTTATACGGAAACAGCGACTATACGTCAATTGTAGATAGTTTGAAAGAGACCATGCTGGAGCTGCAAGAGCAGTATAACGATCCGGTGCGGTTCTCGCCGGAACGTGATAGAGACTGATTTTTCACCATATAAATATAGAAATGAAAAAAAATATCTTCATTTTGACCTTCTTCTTTTTGTGTGTCTGCATTCTTTATGTCAGAGGTGAAGAGCGCAAGATGCAAAAATTAGAAATTGTACCTGCACCGGAGAATTTTACGCTTGAAAAGGGTAATTTCATATTTAAAGCCAGTACGGTAATCACCGTAGAGGATACAGCTATGGTATCTGTAGCAGAACAGTTCGCCTCGCTGTTCAATGTTCCTGCAGGCTTTACTCCTCAAGTGAAAACAACAGCGAAAGCCGGTGATGTCTGCCTTCGTTTTGACAGTTCCTTAAAAAAAGAAGCTTATCGCCTGGTCATCACTCCTAAGCGGATTAACGTGTATACATCGAGTAAAGAAGGGGCGTTCTATGCCTTTCAAAGCTTGCGCCAACTTCTGCCTTCAGAGCTGGAGGGAGGAGAGCGTGCAATGAATGTCGATTGGAGCGTACCGGTTGCTACCGTGAATGACAGTCCCCGTTTCGGGTACAGAGGCGTGATGATTGATGTAGCCCGATATTTTATTCCTAAAGAAGACCTTTTACGTCTGATAGATTGTATATCTTTGTTGAAGATAAATACATTGCACTTGCATCTTACTGATGATAACGGTTGGCGCATTGAGATAAAAAAGCATCCTTTGCTTACGGCTGTAGGCTCCCGTCGCGTAGAACGGGAAGGCTTGCTTTTCCATGAGAGGCACAACCAACGGCAAGGTGAGCCTACCGTGGAAAAAGGATTCTATACCCAGACGGACATACGCGAGATTGTGGCATATGCTTCCTCACGGTGTATTGAAATTATACCTGAAATAGATATGCCGGCACACAGCAATGCGGCTCTTGCAGCCTATCCGATGCTTGCTTGTCCTGTAGTGGATAAATTCATTGGTGTGTTGCCGGGACTCGGGGGGAATCATGCTGACATCATTTATTGTGCGGGGAATGAAAATGTTTATCATTTCCTGCAAGACGTTCTTGATGAGGTAATGGCGCTTTTTCCTTCCCGGTATATTCATTTAGGGGGTGATGAGGCTTGGAAAACGCATTGGAAGCAATGCCCGCTTTGCCAGAAACGTATCAGAGAGGAAAAACTGGCGGATGAGGAAGATTTGCAAGGCTATTTTATGCGACGTATGAGCAAGTATGTACAAAGCAAGGGGCGTGAAGTGATGGGATGGGACGAACTGACCCAATCGCAGATACCTGATGATGCTATTATATTCGGCTGGAGAGGTATGGGTGAAGCTGCGCTAAAAGCAGCCAGGCAAGGGCATCGTTTTGTAATGACTCCTGCTCGTGTCATGTATCTTATCCGTTATCAAGGTCCCCAATGGTTTGAACCGTATACCTATTTTGGAAATAATACATTGAAAGATATTTATAGTTATGAACCTGTGGGACCAACTTGGAGTGATGGGATAAAGTCGCTGTTGATGGGTGTGCAAGGTTCTATGTGGACAGAGTTCTGCAACCGGACCAGTGATGTGGAATATATGTTGTTCCCCCGGTTGGCGGCTGTGGCTGAAGTGGGGTGGACTATACCAGGAAAGAAAGACTGGAGCCGCTTTCTGAAAGCACTGGATCATTTTACGGAACGATTGGCTGTCAAAGGAGTGAATTTCGCCCAATCAATGTATAATATTCAGCACTCTGTAACGGTTCGCAATGGCAAGTTACAAGTCACCCTGGATTGTATTCGTCCCGATGTGGAGATAGCCTATACCTTGGACGGGGGTGAACCAACGGTCAACTCTCCGCGCTATGTAAAACCTCTGATTGTAAAACAGAGCACGCTGCTGAAATGTGCAACTTTTTACAATGGAAGGCGCATGGGGAAAACGCTGACGTTGCCGGTTTGTTTGAATAAGGCGACAGCTTGTACAGTATATACGGACTCTCCGGCAAAGGATGTGCTGGTTAACGGAGTCAGAGGGAGCAGTCGCAGTTCTGACTTTGAATGGGCGTCATGGGAAAATAACGATACAATCTGCATCACCCTTGACTTAGGCAAGAAAACCCGTATGCAGAAACTCATAATGGGATTCAACAACAGTTACGGCATGGGCATCCACAAACCGCGCAGGATGGAGGTCTGGGTATCGCCGGATGATCGTCAATACCGGAAAATAAAAGAACAGTCCTTTACAGAGACGGAAATATTCAGACAGGGTATGTTTACAGAGGATGTGCAGTTTGATTTAAAAGATGAGTCTCGCTATGTGCGTATTGTTGCCTATGGAGCTGGTATGAATCCGCCAACGCATGTTCGTCCGGAGCAAACAACGAAGGTGTGCATAGATGAGATAATTATTGAATAGAAAAAGAATAACCATGAAAAAGACATTTTTTTCTGCTTTGATGTTGTTGAGCTGTTATACACAGTCCAATGCACAGGAATATTACGAAAAGCATTTGGAATTTCCACCACAAGCTACGGTGGAGGAGAAAATAGATATGGCCTCCCGGTTAGTACCCACACCACAGCAGTTGGAGTGGCAACAGATGGAACTGACGGCTTTTTTACATTTTGGTATCAATACTTTTACAGAACGTGAATGGGGAGACGGCAAGGAGGATCCTGCGCTTTTCAATCCAACCGGACTGGATTGCGAGCAATGGGTGCGTGCCTTGAAAGAAGGAGGTTTCAAGATGGCTGTCATTACTGCCAAGCATCATGATGGCTTTTGTCTATGGCCGACCAAGACTACCCGGCATTCTGTAGTGTCGTCACCTTGGAAGAATGGCAAGGGAGATGTGGTGCGCGAATTACGCAATGCCTGCAAGAAATATGGCTTGAAGTTCGGTATATATCTTTCACCCTGGGATCGCAATGCCGAATGTTACGGACAAGGCGATGCCTATAATCGGTTCTTCATCGAGCAGCTTACGGAGTTGCTTACCAACTATGGAGAAGTGCATGAAGTGTGGTTCGACGGAGCCAATGGGGAAGGGGCTAATGGCAAAAAGCAAATTTATGATTGGGAGGCTATTGAGCGTACAATCCGGCGTTTACAGCCCAAAGCGGTTACTGCTGTCATGGGCGATGACGTTCGTTGGGTAGGCAACGAGAAGGGCATCGGACGTAAGACAGAATGGAGCGCTACGGTATTGACTCCTGGTATTTATTCCCGTGCCATAGGACAAAATAAGGAGCTGGGTGTATTTGGCAAGTCAAAAGATTTGGGAAGCCGGGACATTGTGGCGCGCGCAAAAGAGCTTTTTTGGTTTCCTTCGGAGGTGGATGTATCTATCCGTCCGGGCTGGTTTTACCATTCCAAGGAGGATAGTCATGTAAAATCGCTTGCGCATCTGGCAGATATCTACTTCAAGTCGGTAGGATATAATTCGGTGTTATTGCTCAATATTCCACCCAATAAGTCGGGACTTATCCATGAAAATGATTGCCGCAGGCTAAAAGAGTTCTTTACTTACCTCAAAAATACTTTTGAAAAAGATTATCTGAAGAGGGGGAGAACACGGTGGGAAGCCCTATCAGGTACATCGAAAGAATACATGGTACGGAAGGATGCTCTTGTAAACACATTTATGATTCAGGAGGATATAACCAAAGGACAACGTGTGGAAAGTTTTTTATTAGAAGGCTATTGGGATGGGAGTTGGCGGACACTTGCCGAAGGTACTACTGTGGGCTACAAGCGTTTGGTGCGTTTTACAGAGTGCCAACCGGAGAAAATTCGTCTGACGATACGCTCTGCGCGTAACGAAGCTCACATTCTGCGTACAGGACTTTTTTATGCCCGTCCGCTGACAGACAATAGCGCTAAAGTTCAGTTGGGAAATGTGCCGGTAAGCCAATGGCGTCTTTCCGGTACGGATGAGACTATGCGGAAGGCTTTTGATAAAAATGTACAGACAGTATGGCGTACGGAAGGGCTGAAAACATTCATGGTAGATTTGGGGCGCGATGCCGAAATCACCGGATTCAGCTATACACCTGCGCAGGACGATAATCTGGCAGGAACTATCTATAAATACCGTTTTGAAGTCAGTATGGATGGCTCGCATTGGAAAACATGTGCCACATCCGGGGAGTTCAGTAACATTATGCATAACCCTGTGACTTGTTTCGTACACTTTGAACAAAGTTATAGAGGACGTTTCTTCCGTCTGGTTCCTCTTGCTGAAATAAGTGGGAAACCATGTACATCGATTGCTGAAATAGGAATATTCGCTGTTGCTTTACCTGCTAAAGATGATGAATCTGCAGTCTATCCCGTTCCCGGTGCACCGCTTACTTTAAAAGTTGGGGATGCGCATCCGTCGGTGGATGGATGGAGTTTTTTTACTGCACATGAGTTCCTGGAGCGGGATACCCGTAATGGACTGCCGTTGGGATTCATCGAACATCGAGGCAAGCATATGAGTCGTGATGCCCGGGTAGATAACAGCCGTTGTTCGGAAGTGAAGAATGGTGTATTGCAGATTCGTAGCATAGAAGAAGCTGATTCGGTGGATAACCGTTTCGGTAAGCGTGTGAAATTCTCACATGGATGTTATCGGACTGCTCTGCCCGGAAGTAGTGAGGAGTGGTGTAATTTTACAGAAAATATGCGCATTGAGGTGCGATTCAAACGTAATGCCTATGAAGGGTTCAACGATGCGTTGTGGTTTATGGGCAATAATAATCTTCCTTGGCCTGCCAATGGTGAGATAGATCTTTTGGAGAACCCTAAAAGGAAATTGAATAACCGTGCTCATTTCACCCTGCACTCGGAAAATCATTATGCCGGTGTAGTTGGTGGTGCAGGAAGTGTTACTTCGTCTATTGAAATCAGAGATATGTCAAAATGGAATATCTATTGGTTGGAATGGTATCCCGACCGTATAGTAGGTGGGGTAAATGGAGCTACTTATTTTGAGCACAAACGAGGGGAAAATGGTAATACCGATTGGCCGTGGAGTGATCCTAAAGGTTTCTTTATGATTTTTAGCACCGGTATCTCAACCAATCCCAAAGCATGGGCCGGAGCTGTGAAACCTGAACTGTGGGACAACAGCGCCATGCCTTGTATGTACATAGATTGGATACGTGTTTATGTCAATAAACAATATAAAGGAACGGCAGCTCCTGCCGGGAAATACTATTAGAAGGACAACAGACCGATGTTAAAAGCAGGACTGGGAGTACGGTCCGTTATGTGCAATAGTTGGGATTTGTTTTTTCATATATTGGCAAGGAGGAGCAGTACACGATGCTGTATCGCTCCTCTTTCCATTTATAAGCAAGCCAAATAAAATGGGGCAATATGCGCTTTTCTTTTTCGCTGGGGGGAGTTGCTTTTTA
>OGOJ01002763.1_pt1 | contig 10655 bp, 10 predicted proteins | sample 1552601 | NCBI WGS metagenome assembly OGOJ01 (sample SAMEA2580184, study PRJEB22360) | human gut metagenome | biome: human gut; feature: human-associated habitat; material: faeces | place: Denmark | collected 2008/2010
GTGGCGTTCAACGATGTGGTGATGCAGGTGTCGAGTCGTCGCCTGCCCTTCGGCGGGGTCGGTGCGAGCGGAATGGGACGCTATCACGGCGAGGCGTCGTTCGAGTGCTTCTCCAACTGCCGCTCCTATTTTCTGGGGTCGAAACGCTTCGACCTGCCGCTGCGTTATGCGCCTTATCCCAAGCGGCTGATCGGCTGGCTGCGGCGGCTGATGGATTAGTGGCGGCTCAACACGGTGTGCGGTACGTCGCCGTGCGAGATGAGCTGGATCGGGCAGCCGTAGTTGCGCAGTTGCTCCTCGTCGATGATGTTCGAATCGTGCCGGTGAACATGACGGTTGACGCAGACGATGCTCTTCACCACCGAGGAGATCGTCCCCACGTCGTGCGACACCATGACGATGGCCATGCGGCGGTTCAACTCCTGGAGAATGCGGTATAGTTCGTTTTCGAACTGGTTGTCGACGAAGTTGGCCGGTTCCGCGGCTCGGAGATGATCGCCCGGCACAGAAGCGCCCGCTGCATCTGCCCTCCCGATATTTCGCCGATGGCTCGGCCGGCGACTTCGGCGATGCCGGTGCGTTCGAGCAGTTCCAGCGCCCGTCGGCGGTCTTCGGCGGTGTAGCGCGACCGGAATCGCTTGTGTCCCTGCAAGCCCGACAGGACCGTCTCCGTAACCGATATGGGGAAAGCCCTGTCGAAAACGTTCTGTTGGGGCAGATACCCGATCAGACGCTCTTTGCCGCGGAAAAGTTCGGCAGCGTAGTTCACCGTTCCGCGGTAGGGAATGTTGCCCAGAATCGCACGTACGAGCGATGTCTTTCCTCCGCCGTTGGGACCGATGACCCCCAGGAAATCGTCCTCGAAAATATCCAGCGACACCTCATCCAGCGCCGTCGTCCCCTCGTATGCGACCGAGAGGTCTCTCACCGAGATCAATACGTTACTCATTGCCGGAGGTAAGTTGTCGGGTGATTTCCCCGATGTTTTCGATGACATCTTCACGCAGCGGATCGATCTTCACGCTGCGGGCGCCGATATCTTCGGCGATGACTTTGACCGTCGACGCGGGGTATTGCGCCTGATAGAAGACGCGCCGTACCTTTTTCCTGCGTGCCTCCTCGATCAGCCGCGCCAGGTGACGGGCCGACGGCTCCTTTCCGTCGTGTTCGACGGCGAGCTGTTCCAGTCCGTAGTCCGCCGCATAGTAGGTGAGGGCGGGGTGGTAGATCACGATCGTGTGTACGTCCGCCTGCCGCAGCGCTTCGGCACAGGCCGTATCGAGCGAGTCGAGGCGGACGAGCAGTTTTTCGTAATTTTCCGTATAACGAACTGAGTCGGGAAACGATGTGCGAAGCGCGTCGTAAGCGTTGGCGGCCATCTGTTTCAGTGCGCGCGGCGAGGTCCAGATGTGAGGGTCGATGCCGTGTGCGTGCCCTTCGGACGCGCGTGCTTTTTCGGTCGGTTCGTGTGTATGTCCGTGTGCGCAACTCCCTTCGAGCAGCCGAATGCCCCGGCTCAGGTTGACCAGTTTCTCCCGATCGGAAAAATCGCGTAACAGATTTTGTTCGAAGTCGATAAGCCCGACGTTGAAGACCAGTTTCGACCGGTTCAGCGCAACGTACTGGCGCGGTGTCGGTTCGAAACTTTCGGGGCTGGCGCCCGCCGGAACCAATACGTCGACTTTGAAGTCGTCTCCGACGATCTGCTCGACGAGCGAACGCAGCGGCAGGATCGAGACGTAAAGTCGCTCCTTGTCTGTCTGGCGGGTGCTTGATGTACAACCTGTTGCGAAAAGCGACAGGAATAATAAATATAGATATGCGGTTCTCATAGTCGTTATGTATCGTCGTTTCCGGACGGCAAAAACCGCTCCGGCGAATGAGAACAAATGTAGCGAAAAATCCGGTTCACTGCACATTTCCCTGTGGGGAAATCGATGGAATCGTGCATTTTCGGATTACAAGATGGAATATTTCAGTGATTGATACGCCGTCGGAGTAGCTGTATCCGATCGTTCGAATGGTCCTTTTGGCCGGATTGATATTTAATTTAACATAATATAAATATTAATCCATTATTTGCTGTTTTATAAAATGCGGGATTATAATATTTCTCTGGACCACTATGAATCTGTTTTGAAGTCGCCGGAGGTCTGGCGATTCGCCGACTCTTTTTGGCCGTGCCGATGCATTATTAAGAAATAATTGCGACCAAGGAATTTGGAGAAATTCCGGGGTACCGAAAATACTCCTAAGAACCTGTTTTTTGGAGTCTATATTATGTTAATTCCGGTAAGGTTCCGTCTACCGTATTTTACGGGTGGAAAAGATAGTTGGCAAAAACGAATCGTGACCCGTTGGCAGGGAAATGGAGCTGCGTCCGAAGTGTAGGACGGGATTCGTTGCTTCGATAGGTTCGGATAGACGTCCGAATCGATGACGTATGATCGAATGGGAACGCCGGTTGAAGTCCGGATTATCCGTGTCCGGCAAATTTGAGAACGGAGCTGCGGTCAGGTTTCCTATTCCTATTTCGGCGTAAAACTTTCGAAGGTTCGATCGGAATAAACGATAATGATTCGTTGCACGGTAGAAGATGTCATATTTCTAAAATCTCCGGAAGCGATCCGATGCGGATCGACCGCGTCGACGGTATCCGTATTTCCGGCGATATCGGTTTCGTAAGGGGAACCGGAAGGATGTTCGGAGGTTGCGGATTCTGCCGTAAAAAGGTCGGGCGAAACGGGTTGTTCCTTGATCGGAGTTTCATCCGAGCGGTACATTGTTTCGTCGTCGAGCAGCAACCAATCAGGGTTGATCTGCGGGAAACTGAGCAGAATTTTTCGCAGCAGATCGTATCCCGGTTTGCTGCGTCCGGAGATGATATGGGAGATATTGGAAGCGCCTGTCCCCAGAATTTCCGCAAGGCGGCTTGAAGTCAATCCTTCGCTTTTCATCAGTCTCAACAATTTTTCTCCCATATTCCCTGATTTTTTACAAATATAAACATTTTTATTTTGTAAAGCAAGCGAGATTCGAAAATGTAAATAGTTAACAACGGAAGAATCTGTTTACAATTGTAAACAAATTAAAACTGTAAAAACATGCTTCTCTTTTCACTTACTAATTATGTTTAGCTAAAATATAGTAAATATATGATTTTCTGAGATTTTATACTTGTATAATCCTTTGTAATGAGAATCCTTCGTCGTGCGCTGGTTTTACTCCAATATATAAAATCCTATGGTGTATATAAATCGTATAATCATTTGGTATTCTGCAATATGAATTCGTATATTCAATATTTGCACTTAGTGAAATCCGAGGTCTAAGCAATCGTGAATACATTTTGGTGGTGTTTTACAGATTATGAATTATGAACACCTGATTTTCCGATTTATGTTTACAAACGTAAACAGAGAAGGCGTTGGATTTACTTGAAATTATTTACAAAAGTAAATATACTACCCTTTCGTGACTATTTTCAATGAAAAATATGATTTCTCGCCTCTTGTCTTCTCTAAAAATTACCATACCTTTCCGGTTGTATACATTATGTTAAAAACAGATTGTTGATAATTCTTTCATATCCACTTATCTATTTATTTATAAGGTATCTATATTTTTGTAATCCGAGGTATTCATGACCTTTTCAGCTCGTATGATTTTTCGATCGTTCAGCGCTGATTCGGGTGTTTGAGGCGGAGAGAACAGGCGGTTTGCTCCTATTTTGATTCTTGAAAAGTCGGTTTCCGGCAGCGAAATCCTGCCTGTTCCGATCGAATTCCCGCTGGATGCGAAAAAATGGAGCGATATTCAGAGTTACCCTTTTTTTGACGGAGCTCGACCGACGGTTTTGGGGAACCTCTGGAATTCGAAGCGTGTCGATTGAAGGTAAAGTGCGCTGTTGATTTCTTCGGAGGTTTGTTCGCGCGGAGTTCGATTCGGGGAAAATACCCTATTGGTTTGACGCCGCCGGATTCGGTTCGTTGAGGGGATGCTCGGATGTGCCGGATACAGGAAAAACAGGAGTGTCAAAATTTACATATTTGATAGCGTGTAAATGCTACGTCGCTGTTCGATTCTCCGGATATTTCCGACCGGCCGGCCGAATCCGTTTATTTTCGAATATTGGTTGCGGGCAACGGTAACTCCGTATTGTCGTAGAGGGAAACAGAGCAGGCATGGGAAGATGAAACGCCCGGAACGATTGTGCGAACGTAGGCAGTGCGGGTGTGCGGGTGTGCGGGTGTGGGTGTGGGTGTGGGTGTGGGTGTGGGTGTGGATGTGGATGCTGCTTACTGGCATTATCGGACTGCCCGATCCGGCGCATTTGTTTGTGTCGCAAAAGCGGAATATCGAGATGATCGCGCTGTTGGATTCTTTGCTGTTCTCCGGTCGGAGGTGCCGGGAGGCTTTGCGTTCGCTGCGCTCGGTTTCCTGCTGTTTGTGCGGTGGACACGCAAGCGGTTTCAGTCGATGTCGTGGAGCTTGGGGCCGCCTATCTTCGGAAAAGAGCAAATCCCTGTTTTGCTGAAAAAACGAAAATCCGTTTCGGAATTTTTAGGTATCGTGCCGTCCGATGCTGGTCGTGCATGGCGGAAACCGTCGGTTTACGTGATATTTCAAGACGAAGGGTGCTCTGTGCGAGGCTCCTGCGCCGGGGTGTACGGGTGACGGTGTGCCGTCGCGGAGAAAAGCAGGACGCTTCCCAGCGATTCGATCAGGACCGGGGAGGGGCGATGTGCAGAATGGAAAAGGCAGAGAAATTCGGGCGGATCTGTAAAAAAGCTTCGTTTTCAACAGACGTTTTCTCGCCATGGCATAGCTCGCGCAAACGCGGCTCTGTTCATTTGGCTTAACGAAAACGTTCGTTTTCAACAGACGTTTTCTCGCCATGGCGTAGCTCGCGCAAGCGCGGCTCTGCTCATTTGGCTTAACGAAAACGTTCCTGGGAAAGGAAGTTTTTCGGTCAAGACCGGCGTCTTTATGAAGTATGCCGCGATTCCCTATCGGTTCAATTTGGCGGCGATCGCCTGAAACTCTTCGGGCGTCAGGGAGAGTTTCTCACGCCGGAAGTCGACGTCGCTTTCGCTTTTGATCGGGATCAGATGGATGTGCGCATGGGGAACCTCCAATCCCAGCACGACGACCGCCACCCGTTTGCAGTCGATCTGCCGTTCGATCCTGCGGGCGATTTTCTTGGCGAAGAGCATCATGCCGGCGAGCGTTTGATCGTCCAGATCGAAAATGTAATCGACCTCTTTCTTGGGCACGACGAGCGTATGTCCTTCGGTCAGGGGGTTGATGTCGAGAAATGCGTAGTAATTCGCATCTTCGGCGACTTTGTACGACGGAATCTCTCCGGCGATGATGCGTGAAAAAATCGATGCCATGATGCAGTTGTTTTTATTCTTCGAATTTGGGTTTCAGTATTTCGGAATAGATGACCGCACGCCGCAGATCGAATGGCTCTCCGAGCGGGCCGTCCGTTGCCGCGGGGCATGTCGGACGCTTCTCTTCGGGTGTCTCCTGCCTGACGTCGTGCGTTGCGATTGGGGCGGGAATCGTGTCGGCGGCGGATGCTTCGTCGTCGAACGTTTCGAGCGATACCGCCTCGACGACGAGCGGTTCGGAGGCAGCTTCCTCTACCCTCGCGTCGCGCCGGGCCTCCTGTTCGGCCGGACGCCTCGCATGTCGTGCAGGACGGGGCTCCATCTCGACCGGGGGCGCTACCCTTTCGTCCGTATCGTCGGCCTGCCGCTCCTGCCGTTGTGTACGCTTCTTCTGATCCGAAGCCGTTTTCACGCTCCAGAGAATGATAATGGCCACCCAGATTAAAACGGTAATATCCATGACTTTTCCTCCTTATAAGTTTCGTTTCACGCTCTCCATGCCCTTTATTTTGCGGAGATTCTCGAGGACGACGCTCAGGCTCTCCGCATTTTTGACGTAGAGGCTCAGGGTTCCTTCGAAAATGCCGTCGTGGCTCTGGATGCCTATTTCGCGGATGTTGATGCTGAAATCGCGGCTGATGACGTTGGCCAGATCCAGCAGAATGCCCGTGCGGTCGATGCCGCGCAACTCGATGGTCGAAAGGTAGGAGACGGCCTTGTGCTGCGACCACTTGATCTCGTCCTTGATGATGTTGCGCCCGAACTGCGATGCGAGCCGGTTCAGCTCCTCGCAGGTGGCCTTGTGGACGATGATCTTGCCCGACTGCGGATCGCGGAATCCCACGACCTTGTCGCCCGGAATGGGTTTGCAGCACTCGGCGACGACGAATTCCGGCGACGTGTCGTCCGCCGCCTCGTCGATCGCCGGCGTTTCGTCGTCCTCGCTCTCCGGCCTCGCCTTTTTTGGGATGAACAGCGTCCAGAATTTCAGGATCTTGCTCGCCGAGTTGACTTTCAGATGCTTCTCTATATCGTCCAGCCGGATGATGCCTGCACCGATTTTGCTGTAAAACTCCTCCTTGGTCGCACATTCGTATGCCGGAACCAACTTGCGCAATACACGTCCCGAAAGGTTGATATTGAGTTTGGCGAGCCGCTCGGTGAGCGTTGCCATACCCCGTTCGATGTTGTTCTGCTGTTCGCGTTTGAGGAAGTTCTTGATCGATTGCTTGGCCTTGCTCGTCGTCACCAGGTCGAGCCATTCGGCTTTGGGACGTGCGTTGTCGGCCGTGATGATCTCGATCTGATCGCCGCTCGAAATCTGCGTCGTGACGGGTTCGAGCTTATGGTTGATCTTCGCGCCGATCGCCTTGTTGCCGACGTTGGTGTGGATGTCGTAGGCGAAATCGAGCGCCGTGGCGCCGAAGGGCAGCCGGCGAGGCTCGCCTTTCGGTGTGAAGACGACGATTTCGGAGGTGTAGAGCGACAGCTTGAAGTTATCCAGAAAGTCGACGGCGTTTTCTGTCGGCGAGTTGAGCGCATCGCGGATCTTTTTGAGCCACTTGTCCAGCTCGTCCTCGTTCTGCGAAATGGTCTCCTGCTTGTACTTCCAGTGGGCGGCCACTCCCCTTTCGGCTATGTCGTCCATGCGCTGCGTGCGGATCTGCACCTCGACCCATACGCCGTCGGGGCTCATCACCGTCGAGTGCAGCGCCTCGTAACCGTTGGCTTTCGGGGTGTTGATCCAGTCGCGCAGGCGGTCGGGCTTGGGCGTGTAGATGTCCGTGATCGTGGCGTAGATCTGGTAACACTGCGTCTTTTCCGACGGGAAGGGCAGCGGTTTGAAGACGATGCGGATGGCGAACAGATCGTAGACCTCTTCGAAAGGAATCTGTTTGCGCTGCATCTTCATCCAGATCGAGTAGATGCTCTTGACACGGGCCGAAATCTCGAAATTGATGCCGTCGTGCCGCAGCGCTTCGACGATCGGAGCGTTGAAGCGTGCGATGAACTCCTGGCGCGACGCCTCCGTCTCGTCCAGTTTGCGGCTGATCTCCTCGTACTGCTCCGGAAAACGGTACTTCATGCAGAGGTCTTCCAGTTCGGTTTTGATGGCGAAAAGCCCCAGTCTGTACGCCAGCGGCGCGAAGAGGTAGATCGTCTCGCTGGTGATCTTGATCTGCTTGTTCAGGGGCATGGCGCCCAGCGTGCGCATGTTGTGCAGCCGGTCGGCGATCTTGATGAGGATTACCCGCACGTCGTCCGAGAGCGTGAGCAGCACCTTGCGGAAATATTCGGCCTGCTCCGACGTGTCGGCGTTGAAGACGCCCGACATCTTGGTCAGTCCGTCGACCATCGAGGCGATCTTCGGGCCGAAGATGCGCTCCATGTCTTCGACCGTGTATTCTGTGTCTTCCACCACGTCGTGCAGCAGCGATGCGACGACCGATTTGACTCCCAGCCCGATCTCCTCGATGACGATTTTCGCCACGGCGATCGGGTGCAGCAGATAGGGTTCTCCCGAACGGCGGCGCACACCGGCGTGCGCCTCTTTCGCAAGGAAAAAGGCGCGCTTGATGAAGTCCCAATCCTCATCTTTCCTGCAAATTTTGGTACAGGAACGGAGCAGGTCTTCCCACCGCTCCTCGATGATTTTTTCGTCTTCGGCCGTGTAATCCATATCCCTCGTTTTCGGTTTGCGCTCCGTATGCCGAAGCACTCCGGCCGCCAGCCGGAGTGCTTCGGACGGGCGGGTGGGCTACTTCTGCTGCGGCGCTTTCATCGCCTCGCGCACTTTCGTCTCGATTTCGTCGGCGAGCGCCGTATCGGTCTTGAAGAGCTCCTTGACCGCGTCGCGGCCCTGTCCGAGTTTGCGGTCGCCGTAGGAGAACCACGAACCGCTCTTCTTGATGACTCCGTAATCCACGCCGAGGTCGATGATCTCGCCGATCTTGGAGATTCCCTCGCCGAACATGATGTCGAACTCTGCCTTCTTGAAGGGGGGTGCCACCTTGTTTTTCACAACCTTGACTTTGGTGCGGGTTCCGAGCTGCTCCTCGCCGTCCTTGATGACCGACATGCGGCGGATGTCGATACGCACGCTGGCATAGAATTTCAGCGCGTTGCCGCCGGTCGTGGTTTCGGGATTGCCGTAGACCACACCGATCTTGTCGCGCAGCTGGTTGATGAAGATGCAGACGGTCTTGGTCTTCGATATGCTGGCCGTCAGCTTGCGCAGCGCCTGCGACATAAGCCGCGCTTGCAGGCCCATTTTCGAGTCGCCCATGTCGCCTTCGATCTCGGCCTTGGGGGTGAGTGCCGCCACCGAGTCGATGACGATGATGTCGATCGCGCTCGAACGGATCAGCGAGTCGGCGATTTCGAGTGCCTGCTCGCCGTTGTCGGGCTGCGAGATGAGCAGGTTGTCGACGTCCACGCCGAGTTTCTGTGCGTAGAAACTGTCGAACGCGTGCTCGGCGTCGATGAAGGCTGCGATGCCGCCCGCCTTCTGCGCCTCGGCGATCGCATGGATCGCCAGCGTCGTCTTGCCCGACGATTCGGGGCCGTAGATCTCGATGACACGTCCTTTGGGATAGCCGCCCACGCCGAGCGCCATGTCGAGCGTGATCGATCCCGTGGGAATGACCGGCACGTCGACGATCTCGCTGCTGTTCATGCGCATGATCGACCCTTTGCCGAAATCCTTTTCGATTTTGTCCATGACCGCGCTAAGCACTTTGAGCTTATCCGCGTTTGCCTGTGGTTTTTCTGCCATATCGTTCGTTGTTATTCTGCTTGTTTGTAAGCATCGGCGATCTGCCGATAGTGATTCTTGGTGTCCACCTTGGTGAAAATCTTTTCGATGCGCCCCTCGGCGTCGATGACGAAGGTCGTGCGCAGCACGCCCATGTACTTGCGGCCGTACATCGACTTTTCGGCCCAGACGCCGAACGCTTCGCAAACGCTGTGGTCGGTGTCGGCCAGCAGCGTGAAGTTCAGTTCGTGTTTGGCGCAGAAATTCCGGTGCGAACGTTCGCTGTCGGGGCTGACGCCGACGATCCGGAACCCCATGGCCGCCAGTTCGGCCTTGCCGTCGCGCAGGCTCTTGGCTTCGAGCGTGCATCCCGAAGTGTTGTCCTTGGGATAGAAATAGAGTATCGTGCGTTGTCCCATGAGGTTGGCCTTCGTAAAGGGCTGGCCGTCCTGCGTCACGGAGGTGAAATCGGGGGCCGTATCCCCCACTCGGAGCGTCGTCATTTTTTCGTAATGCGAATTAATTGTTCAAGACGATGTCAAAGATACGGAAAGTCGAGCGCAGAAGCAAGCGTCAGCTTGGTTATGCCGGGACGGAGTATCTAAGACGAAGTCAAAGATAGTGAAATTTTTCGGAAAATGCGCGTTCGGCGCCGGATTCGGGTCTTTTCGGGACGTTTTCGGAAAGGTCAGTCCCACATCATGACGACTTCCACCTGTTCGTTGAACTCCTGCTCGGTGCGGTTGAGCACATGCAGGCACGAAGGGCAGCGGATCGGAATGTCGGTTTCGACGACCGACGAACCGCATCCGACGCACTCCTGATAGAGGCCGTAGCAGGCCGATGCACTGTGCTGGAACTCCGTTCCGCAGTGCTTGCACTTGATTTTGTAGGCTGTTCCCATGATTTTCTGAGTTTTTCGGTTTTTCGATACTGCAAAGGAACGAAACCTTCGTGTCAGGTTTTGACACAAGAGAAAAATATCGGAATCATTTTACGGAATTGTCCGTTTTGATGTTGTCGGGAGGGGTTGTTCGGGGAGGGATTCAGTCGGCGATCACCGCCGCGTTGCGCCGGAAATAATCGGCCACGTAGCGTTTCAGCTCGGGCGAGTCGACGATCTCCACGTCGTCGAGCAGTCCCGCGACGAAACGGGCGACGCCGGCGAATCCCGCCACTTCGGTCTCCAGCAGCCAGTGGCTCTCGCCGTCGGGCGCGAGGTCGCGTTCGGCGAGCGGGAGCCGTTCGCCGAGCAGGTTGTGCGCCAGCATCCCCAGCCGCAGGCGGATGCGGTGCCGGTCGTGGCCGTTCATGCGGAAGACGTCCATGAAACCTTCGCGGTGTTCCGCTTCGTGCGCCCATTCGTCGCCGAGCGGCAGTACGGCGCCGATGCGCGAGGTTTTGAAGAGCTTGCAGAGGCCGTCTTCCGTGTCGTAGCACCAGATGTTGACGTAGTTGGTGGTGAAGGCGAACGGCTCTACCCTGCGGTCGCGCACGGCGGCTCC
>OGOJ01002777.1_pt1 | contig 10614 bp, 10 predicted proteins | sample 1552601 | NCBI WGS metagenome assembly OGOJ01 (sample SAMEA2580184, study PRJEB22360) | human gut metagenome | biome: human gut; feature: human-associated habitat; material: faeces | place: Denmark | collected 2008/2010
GATGGAGGAAGTGCACCGCCACAAGCCGGACATCAGCCGCCGGGCGCTGATGAAGTCGGGACTGCTGGTCGGGCGAAGCGTGTTAGGCACAATGACGACGACATTGATGCTGGCATATTCCGGCAATTATCTGTCGATGCTGATGTACTTCGCAGGGCAGGGAACGCCGCTGATGGACATCATCAACCTGAAATATGTCGCTTCGCAGCTGCTCAACACGCTTGTCGGGTCGTTCGGCTTGGCATCGGCGGCACCGCTGACGGCGCTGATTGCCACGGGCATGTATCTGCAAAAGCCGAAACCGGCTGAATTACGCGCTGGGTAATACGCGCGTATACCGCACGTCCCGCACGGGTTCACCGCCGATTTTGTAATCGACCGCGTCATCCGTGCGCAGAAAGCCATGCTTGCGGTAGAAGCCGTCGGCGATTTCGTTGCCGTCAATCGCCCAGAGGTAGAATTTCTCATAGCCGTCCAGCTGCATCAGCCGGATGACTTCCTCCAGCAGCTTGCCGCCGATGCCTTGACGCATCGTGTCCGGCAGCAGATAGAGCGACACAATCTCGCACCAGTCGCCGTAATCCTCGTCGCGCCCGCGGCCGTAGATGCAGCAGCCGACAGGCTTATCGTCGTCATAGACCATCAGCCCATACAGCTGCCCGCTGGACAGCCATGAGCGGATGGATGGCACCCAATATTCATCGGGCAGACGATCCAGATAATGCTGGGCGATATGTCCCCGATAGGTTTTACGCCAGCTGGTAGCATAAATGTGGCTGATAAGCCCCGCCTGATCTGCGGTTGCGTCCCGAAAAGTCAGCATCGCCATGCACCTCCTTCAAATAAAACGGATGAATTGACGAATTTCCTGCCTTATTATCCCGCAAGAATGCAAAAAAGTCAAGGGGAACAGAGACGAAGCGTGTCGATAGCATAAAAAAGAGGCTGGATGCAAGCATCCAACCTCTTTGCTTTTCTTGACGATTGCAAGAAGGCGAAACGTAATTCCGAAGAATTACTTGATTTCGCATTCGCCGCCGACTTCCTTGAACTGGGCAGCCAACTTGTCGGCGTCTTCCTTGGACAGGCCTTCCTTGACGGTCTTCGGGCCAGCCGCAACGGCTTCGACGAAGTCCTTGGCTTCCTTCAGGCCCAGACCGCACACTTCGCGGACGAGCTTCAGAACCTTCAGCTTCGCAGCGGCGTCGAAGGACTTCAGCACCACGTCGAACTCGGTCTTTTCTTCCGCAGCGGGAGCAGCGGCGCCAGCAGCGGGGCCAGCAACAACAGCGGTCGCAGCAGCGGACACGCCGAACTTTTCTTCCATAGCCTTGACCAGATCGGCCAGTTCCAGCACCGTCATGGATTCGACGGCAGCAATGATCTCCTCATGAGTCATGTTGATTCAGCCTCCTATATCGGTTGATATCGTAATGAAAACTTGTCGTTGTTCAGACCGCAGGGGCGTAAAGCCTCATGCGGCATCGGCGCGGATTATTCCTCGCCATTCTTCTGCTTGCGGATTGCATCCACCACGCGGACGAAGGACGCCACGGTGTTGGTCATGCAGCCAAGCAGCTTTGCCAGCAGCACTTCGCGGCTGGGCAGGGTCGCCAGATGCTTCACAGCAGCCACGTCGAGGGTTTCCGTACCCAGCACGCCGCCAGTGATCTTCAGGCTCTCCAGCTTGTTCTTTTCGATGTAGTCGTTGATGATCTTCGGGCCGGACACAGCGTCCTTCATGGAGAACACGAAAGCGTTCGGGCCGTTGAGCAGATCGTCAAGACCGGTAATGCCCACCTCATTCAGCGCGCGCAGGACCAGACGGTTCTTCAGGACGCAGTACGCGGCGTCATTCTCACGGCACTGCTTGCGGATTTCAGTCACCTGCTCCACAGTCAGTCCGCTGTAGCTGCAAATCACCACAGACTGGGCATTCTTCAGCTTTTCGACGATGTCAGCAACAGCTGCCACCTTCTCCGGCTTCACCTCATGCACCTTGCTCATTTCTTGCACCTCCTTAACGGTTTGGGAGTAAAAGAAAACCCTTGCAACAGGTGCAAGGGATGAGCAAATTTCATGCTATATCCTTCACACCTCGGCAGGCGGAGCGAACTCCTTTACATCCTTGCGGATACCGGCTGTCTACGGCACAGGTTTCTTCAAAACCTTGTTTATTATAGCAGGGCAATCCCGTTCTGTCAAGCCTTCTGCGAAAAAAATCTGCACAAGCGGCGAATTTCCCGCATAGACTGCGATGGGGGAGGAATGCGCATGTGTGACAAGACGTATAACGTGCTGAAATGGATGGCGCAGCTGCTGCTGCCCGCGATGGGGACGCTGTATTTTGCGCTGGCGAGCATCTGGCACCTGCCATACGGTGAGCAGGTTGTCGGCACCATTACCGCGGTGGATACGTTTCTCGGCGTGATTCTGGGAATTACCACCGCGCAGTATAAGCAAAAGAAGAAAACCGACGCGGCGTGAGTAAGCAATATGGCGTGAGTAAGCAATATAATGAAGAAACCCGCCTGTCCAGCACGACAAGCGGGTCAATTTTTGCGGAAAAAGTCAACTCCGAAGGTGCGCACACCGAAGGTTTCCAAAGGGCGATCGGAAAGCCCTTTGGTCGCGCCCGCAGGCGCGATTCCCCCTGCTCCATAAAAAACAAGCATGAAAAAGCGATTTGCTGGATGCACTAAAAACGCATTCCCCTGCGCTTTGCAACCGAAGCGCTTATTCGCACTCAATGCCATCCGAGTACAGCACCAGCTGCGGCTGCTCTTCGTTCGCGGGCAGATACCGCCAGCATTCCTCGCCCCCGGAGGTGTCTACCAGAATGCTCCACACCGCGCCGTTGTCAAAGCACAGCGTCACATCCCCGATAGAATCCACCATCACCGTGCGGACGATGAAGCGGTTTTCGATGCCCGTCAGCACGTCGTTCAGCTCCACAATGCGGTCATCGAGCCGGTTCGCGCCCAACTCGTCACAGCGGTAGTCATCCGGAATGACATCCTCCTCCAACCCCTGCTTGCGCCACAAATCCCACATGGCTTCCGACGGCTGGAAATAGTCACTTCGCGCCAAGGAAACCCGCCCATCCTGCACCAGACGATAGTAGCATTGCAAGTGCAGGGATTGTTCCTCCTGCACCTCGGTCGTCAGCGCGCGCGGCGCAAACGACAGGCAAAGCAAATCCGCCGTGCGGGAGAGGTTGATGAGGGTGCAGCCGACCAAATCATTGAGCTTCTTCTGGACAAAAAGCATGTCCGTGTTGTTCATATTAGTCCCTTCCAATTTTCCACTGGGGATTTACTTTCCGCCGAAAGCGTCCAGCACCGCCTGCGCCATGCCACCCTTTTCGCAGTGCGCCGTGTGGCGAATCGGCAGGGAACGCAGTGCCTTCACCTGCTGCGGCACGGGCATCCCCGAACGCGCTTCCAATTCATCCGAGCAGGCAAATGCATCCAGTCCGGCGACGGCGTTCTTTCCGGCGACGGCGGTCAGCACATCGGCGGCGAACTTGTAGGGGCTGGCGGTGGACACGATGACCGTCGGGGTCAAATCGCCCGACGTCTCGCGGTACTGGCGCAGAACGCGGCTCGCAACGGCGGTGTGCGTGTCCATCAGGTAGTGATGCTGCTCGAACACGCGGGCGATTTCCTCCGCGCAGTCGCGGTCATCAGCGTACCCGGCGGCAAAGACGCTCAGCAGCCACTCCTGCCGCTGCTGACCAACGGCGTAGGACTGGCTCGTGCGCAGCTGCTGCATCCAGCGTGCAATCAGCGCGCCGTCGCGGTCGGCGCATTCAAACAGCAGACGCTCCAAATTCGAGGAAATCAGGATATCCATCGAGGGGGAGGTCGTCTTGAAGAACTGCCGGCGCGTGTCGTAAACGCCGCCAAGGAAGAAATCCGTCAGCACGTTGTTGCGGTTGGAGGCGCAGATGAGCTTCTTGACCGGCAGCCCCATGCTCCGTGCGTAGTAGCCCGCGAGGATATTGCCGAAATTGCCCGTCGGCACGACGAAATTCACCTCGTCGCCCAGCGCAATCGCGCCCGCGTTCAGTAAATCGGCATAGGCGGAGAAATAATAGACAATCTGCGGCACGAGGCGGCCGAAGTTAATCGAGTTGGCGGAAGAAAGCACCTTGCCGCGCGCGTTCACCTGCTGGTGGAAATCCTCGGAGGAGAACAGCGCCTTCACGCCGGACTGCGCATCGTCGAAATTGCCGTTCAGGGCGATGACGTGCGTGTTTTCGCCGCCGGTGGTGGTCATTTGCAGCTTCTGCACGTCGCTGACGCCGTCGGTCGGGTAAAAGACGGTGCAGGATGTTCCCGGCACGTCCTTGAAGCCTTCGAGTGCCGCCTTGCCCGTGTCGCCGCTGGTCGCGACGAGGATTGCCACTTCGCGGTTTTCGCCGTTCTTCTTGGCGGAGAGCGTCGTCAGGTGCGGCAGCAGCTGCAGCGCCATATCCTTAAACGCGAGCGTCGGTCCGTGGAAAAGTTCCAGCACATGGGTGTTGCTGTCGAGCTTTTTCGTGGGCGCAATCGCGGCGTCATCGAACTTGGCGGCTTCGTAGGCGCTGGCAATTGCGTCCGCCAGTTCCTGCGCATTGAAATCATCAAGATAGCCACGGAGGATGGTCAGCGCGCGGGCGCGGTAGTCAAGCTTGGTCAGCGCGGCAATGTCCGCCAGCGTCATCTGCGGGAACACCGCCGGGACATACAGACCGCCATCGGGCGCAAGACCGCGCAGGATGGCTTGGGACGCCGTGACGCAGGCGCCGCCGCGGGTGGAAATGAATGACATGGAAATCACGCTCCTATCCGCAGGGCGATGCCTGCTGGGTTGAGGGCAAGAAGGGGTTCTTGCCGAGTTTCTGGACTGCTTTTCTTACCTAATAATTTAGCAGCGATTATGTAGCAGCTGCGAAATACCAAAAGGGCGGCGGCTTACATGCTCCGCCGCCCTCGTGGGCTGTTCCAATTAGATGATGTAGCCCTTGCAGAAGTCGGGCAGCGCTTCGGGATCGGCGCTGACGGACAGCACGAACGTCACATCATGCTTCTGCGCGTACTTTTCGAGGCTGTCGAAGAACCACTTCGCGTCGGCGATGTCAATCTTGATCAGCTTGAGGAACGCGTCGATGAAGACGGTCTTGACGTCGTAGTTGCTGGCGAGCATACCGCCGAGGAAGCCGAGGAACATTTCCGCGCTGGAAACGCTGTACTCTTCGACGTTGACGAAACGAACCGCACGGTCCACTTCGTACATATAGCTGTCGTTCTTGTCGAGGAAAACGACGTTGCCGGAGCTGGTCTTGACCGCGTTGTTGGTCATGTCAATCAGCCGCTTGGTCTTGCCGGAGCCCTTCTTGCCTGCGATAATCTGAATCATGGGTAAACGCCTCCTTGTGAGTGAGAGTTTCGTATCTCTATTATAAACCATTTTGCGCCCGGATGCAATGCCTCTGATGAAATTCCTTTGTATTCGGGAGAAAAACTCACCGCCTTTACGGTGACGTGTCCTCCTCATTGCCGGGTGCATCTGTATCATTCGCCATGAGGGTCAATAAATCCTGCTTCTTCAGCGGCGGAAGTTCACGTTTTTCATGACCGGGGATGGACGTGTCGAGCTTGCAGACTCCGGCGCAGTCGCACCACTGGCAGGCGTTCCAGTCTCTGATGACGGCGGGGGACGGGGTGATTTCGCCGCTGCGGATGCGGTCGGCCAGCTCCGCCGCCATCTTCTTGGCGTGGGCAAGCAGCGCTGCCATTTCCTCCGACGTGTAGCCATCAGACGAGGAAGCGACGCTGCTATCCGCATTAAAGATTTTCGTGAACGAATATCCCGGATTGGAATCCAGCGCTTCCACCACGTCCACATCCGCCAGCACAATGCCTTTCAGGTGCAGCTTTTTCGCAATCGCCTTTTCCGCGGATTCCTTTACATCCGCCGTATCTACCATCGGGTCTTGAATCGTGAAGTAGAATGCGCCCGCCGGATTGCCGTCCAGCCCCTCGCACGCGGCTTGCAGATACAGCAGCAGCTGCAATTGAAGCCCGTACCATAGGCGCGTCGGGTCAATGTCGCGGTGGCTGCTCTTGTAGTCGGATACGAGCAGATACACGCCCTCGTCGCCCTCCCAGCGGTCGATGCGGTCGATTTTGCCGCGCAGGGCGATTTTCCGTCCATCATGCAGCGTCAGCACCACCGGGGGCAGCCCGTCCTCCTCGCCAAACACAACTTCCTCGCCGACGGTGCGGAAGCGGCTGTGCTGTGCGTGATGCGTGAACATCCACGCGGCGCGGTGCACCGTTCGGCGGTACTTCTCGCCCTGCAGGCGCAGGGACGGCGTTTCATTCAGCGGACCATCTGCCCACGCGGTCGTCAGCGGCAGCAGCACCGTATCCATCAGCGCGTGGATTTTTTCGTCCGGCAAATCCGGAAAATCCGGCTCCTTCAGCGCAAGGGCGGCGTACCCCTCCATCGCGGCATGGTAGAAATCGCCCACATCCGCCGGGTCGAACTCGTACTCGCGGCGGATGACGGGTTTCAAGCCGTAGTTCACAAAGTGCCGATACGGGCACTGCGCGAAGCCCTCCAAACGGCTGATGGACACCTTGTCCTGCGTGAAGAGCCGCCGCGTGTGGTCGCGGGAGAGGAAAATCGCCGTGCCGTGGCGGTTCAGCGCATCCAGCACGGCCTGACAGCGGCTGTGCCACTCCGGGTCGAAATACAGCCAGCGCAGGACGTTCGCCCATTGCTCCGGAAGCGGCGTGTCGGTGTCGACAGCTTGCCGCAGGTGGTGCGGCAGTGCATCCAGCGCCATGGCGGGGGAGAGCGGTGCGACGTCGTTTGCCAGCACGCCGCCGGATACCACCATATGCGGGAACAGCTGCGTCATGTCCTCCAGCAGCCCCGCCGGACGAAACGCCGTGCCGTCCTGCCCGCCCTGTGAACAGGTGACGGTCAGAAAGCGCCGGGGGAGGGATAGTGTACGGTAGAAGTCTGACTGCCGCAGGGCGCACGTCTCCTGCTGCGTAAGACCAATCGCGCGCTGCGCCAAGTCGCACAGCGTGCGCCGCTCCGTCTCGGACAGGAGCGAATCCGCCGTACTGCCCAGCGCGCCGTCCTGCATTCCCATGACGAGCAGCGCATCAATCCGCCCGGTCATCAAATGCCCCGCTTCGCCGATCATCACCGTGTCCGGCTGCGGCGGCAGGGACGAAATCGACGCGCCTGTCAGGCCGGATTCCACGAACCGTGCCAAATCCCGCTGATTTGCCTTTTGTGTGCTCAGCAGCGCGTACAGCTGATCAAGCAGCGTCATCAGGATTGTCCATACCTGCCGATTCTGCGTTGCTTCCGCTGCCATCCCGCGCGAAAGCAGCGCTTCCTCGCGCGTCATTAGGCGGTCATACGCATTGGTATCCTCCAAGAAGCGGAAAATCGCCTCGACGGAATCCCCCGCTGTTTTTGCGCGGCGGAGCGCATCCCGAAGGGCTTCCACAGGCGAAATCAGCCGGACGCGCAGTTCGTCCATATCCGCCGCGTCGTCGCCATAAGGGAACGGACGCAGCCACTTGCCGCGGTTGATGCCGTGCGTGATGGCGTAGTTCTCCAGCGAATCGGCTTCGTCGCGGGTCAGGGAAGAAAAGCCGCTTTTTGCCACTTGCAGCACATCCGCGCGGAGAAATCCGCCGGAGATGCAACGCAGTGCGCCGACGAGCATCCGACTCAAGCCGTGCCGCGCCGCACTGTCCTTCCGCGCCTGATAGCAGGGAATCCCCGCGCTTTGCAGCGTGACGGCGAGGATGCCGGCCATACTCTGCGCATCCGCCAGCGCGACCGCCATATACTGCCACGGAATGCCGCGCTCGTGCCAGCTTTGCAGCGTCTGCGCGGCGAAAGCGGCTTCGGCATACGGGTTTGCGGCGGCATGGAGCGTCAGGGCGGACGCGTCGCCGGGGTACACCGCGCCGTCACGGGCGAACAGGTGCGCTTCGAGGTGGCGGAGGGCTTCGTCGCGCTCATCGGGTTCGCTTGGCAGCCACTTCCACTGCACGGGAATGCCGCGCTGACGCAGCCATCCGGTCAGCTCCGCCGCACTCCTGCGCTGGGAGGCGAAAACGTGCCCGTCGCTTGCAGTGTCCTTGTCCATCGTGAACGCAACGACCATGCGGGTGCATTCCGGTGCAGCGGTCGCCAGCAGGACGCACAGCGGCGTTGGCAGCATGTCAAACTGGTAGACAAACACGGCGGCATCGTGCATCAGCCCGCTTTCCGGCAGCCGTTCCACCAGCTCAAACTGCTGCGTCGGCTCATCCTGAAAGCGCTCGGCAATCAGCGCGTCATACGTCTGCCAAAGCAGCAGCAAATCATGCGCTTTTGCCTTCAGTGCGCCGGATGGCAGCTCCTCCGCATAGGCGGCAAATTCTTCGCTTGACAGCCCCGTGCGCTGGAAGTCCATCAGCAGCGTGGACAGCTTCTCCGGCAGTCCGGGTGACAGCGCGACGCGGCGATAATAGTGCAGTTCCTCCTGCTTCAGGGAAAGCGCCTGCGCCAGTGCCATCCGTCGCCCGCTTTCGTCCAGCGCGGCTTTGGGCGAATGGCCAGCGCTCTCCCGGATGCGCCGCCCCAGCCTGCGCGGCGACAGTACATCCAAATCCAGCAGCCCCGGCAGATGAAGCTGCTCCACCAGTTCTCGCTCGGCTTGCAGCGTGTACTGCTCCGGTACAAGCAACAGGACACGCTGACCAGCTTCACGGCATTGGCGGATTTCTTCAAACAGGCGGGACTGCGTCTGCCCGGCGCGGGCACCCCAGATTTCGACGGTGGTCATAAAATCCCCCTCACAAAGCGGCAAATGCGGTCAAATAGCGAATCGCCTCCGTATCATGGCGGCGGTTAAACCCATGCGCTCCGCCGTCAATCAAGTGCAGTTCTGCGTTCGCATACGCTTCCGCCGCCTTTTTCGCATCCTCTTCGGCCTGTTTGCGCTCCTGCTCTGCCTGCGCCGCCGCTTCTTTTTCAGCGGTATAAGCATCGGCAGCATCTTCTTCCATCAGCGCCAAAAGGTCGGCTTCGTCCACAAGGTTCATAAAGTGAACGGTCTGCTGTCCCTTGGCGTTGCGGTCAATCACCAGATAGAAAGTCGCACCCGACTTCGACACCAGCGTAATGAACTGCTGTCCGCTGCCATCGGAATAGTCGGTGTGGTAATCGTCCACCAGCGTCAGGTTGCCCTCCGGGGTCAGAGCACCAGAAGTTTCATCCGTGACGGTGACAACATCCTCCACCACCTCCGGCAGGATAGGCTGCTCCACCGGGGTGGCTTCGCCCTCAAAGGCAAAAGCGGGAGCTGCCATGCCAGCGCACAGCACCGCCGATACCAGCAGCGCACCCAGTTTCTTAATCTTCATCAGCATCGACCTCCTTCTCAAAAGTTGCACCCACGGCAGACAGCGCAGCCGGGTTCGGGGTGGCGGTAGCCGACTGCCGCAGCAGGGCGGCAAGCTGTTCCGGCGTGACCTTTGCAGTCCGCACCATCTCGTTGACCTCGGCGGAATCCTCCTCCTGAATGCGCCGCTCCAGAATCTCGATGCGGTTGTTCAATTTGATGCGGCGCTCCTTCTCTTTTTTCAGCATCGCCCGCAGCTTATCCGATTTTTCGCTCATAAAACTCCTCCAGTCATTTTGAAAGCCGTCCGAACCCAGCGAGATGCTTCTCCCAGTAGGACGAGTGAATGTTTGCGTACTTGATGGGGTCTCCAGCGCTGACCATCATGCCGTTGCCAAGGTAGATGCCCACATGACTTTTTCCGGGGGTATCATACGTTCCCTCGAAGAAAACAAGATCACCGGGCTTTGCTTCGGCTTCGGAAATGTGCTGGCTTTTCTGCCAAAGACCGTTGGCTGTGGTGCGCCCTACATCGTAGCCGTTCTGGTTGTACACCCAGCAGACGTAGCCGGAGCAGTCAAAGCCGGTTTCCGGGGTGGAACCGCCCCAGACGTAGGGCGTGCCTACATACTTTTGGGCTTCCTTGTAGATGGCAGCAAACTCGCTGTCGGTCAGGGCTTCTGCCGGAACCTGATAGTCGATGCCCGGTGTGCCGGAACCATCCGAGCCACCGGGCGGTAGACCGCCGTTGAACAGATAGGGTCTGCCGCCCAAGGTGTCCTGAAATATCTCGTACCGTTTCCATTGGTCGTTGTCCAGTTCCTCCCGGATGACCACCTCCAAGCCACGGTTCACCAGCTTGGTGTGAAAAATTCGATACTCATAGGGCACCTGCGTGGGAACCGGGATTCCTGCCGGAGTCATGACCCACACGGTCATATACCGGGTCTGCACCTCCACCCATGTGGTGAGCTTGTATTGCTTCTTGAAGGTCTCCTTCAGCTTACCTTGTACCTCCGACCGGGTGTAATCGTCATACAAAGTCGTGAGAAAAGAGGTCAACTGCCACGGGTCGTGTTCAATGGGGTCGAGGTGGTACTGGTACTCGTTGTAGCCGGGATGGTCGGTGGGGGTGCGCTTGATCTTTTTGTCCAGTTCCTTTTCCAGCTTCTTGTAGTCCTGTTCTGCGCCCCGGATGTCCCGGT
>OGOJ01002778.1_pt1 | contig 10611 bp, 10 predicted proteins | sample 1552601 | NCBI WGS metagenome assembly OGOJ01 (sample SAMEA2580184, study PRJEB22360) | human gut metagenome | biome: human gut; feature: human-associated habitat; material: faeces | place: Denmark | collected 2008/2010
TATTATGTTGCTGATATTGGATTAAGATATATGTTATTAGGAAGCAGATCAACAGATGTTGGACATATATTGGAAAATGTCATATATTTAGAGTTGATCCGAAGAGGATATGAAGTATATGTAGGAAAGCTTGATGATTTGGAAGTCGATTTTGTTTGTATGGATCAAAAAAGGATCATCTATTATCAGGTAGCTGCAACAGTTCGAGACGAAAAAACATTAAAGAGAGAATTGTTGCCACTTCAAAAGATTCATGATCATTATCAAAAGATTTTGCTAACATTGGATGAAGATCCAGAAGCGGATTATGAAGGAATTAGAAGAATTAATGCACTTGACTGGCTGATTGGAAAAACAGAATAAGAAATCGGCCAGAATCTTAAGGTGCCATGTGATATTGTAAAACGATGTACGAAAGATTTCTAAAAACATAAACTTTTACATGAAAATATTTCAAAACTATTGAAAAATACAAATCAAAAGGTATAAAATCGTACCTAAGACCAAAATAAACGTAACGATTGCTAACAGTTACAAAAGAATGATTTTAAGAAAAAAGTTTGGGGGAATACAAGAGATGTATAATATCGTATCAAAATTATTGATCTATGGTGACATGGACGAAGAATCCATCTTAATGCAGTTAAGTGATATTTTCCGCTGCATGGACGAAGGATCACAGACAAAAGATGTTTTAAGAACAAGAGTATTTAAACAGGTAAAGAGAATCTTAGAAGTTGCAACAGACTATGCATTTGACAAGAATCTGTGGCACAACTATTTAACATACTTACTGATCACAAATGAAAATCCATTCAGTATTACATGCGAGAAAGTCGGAGCAAGTGAAGGAAGTGTCAACCACTTTGCAAAGAGTGATTTTAAGGCATTTAAAGAATTATTTGACTTTGACTTTAGCAGAATCGAAGATGAATTAGGTGTAGATTGCTTCAGCAGAATCTCTGATTATCAGGCAATCGGTAAACCAGAATTAATGTACAATAAGAATGTCAGCGAGAAAGTTCAGGCATTAAGCGAGAGATTAGAGACAGCCAAAGACGAGAACGAGTTCTTTGATATGGTTACAGACTTCTACAAGGCATATGGAGTTGGTATGTTTGGCCTTAATAAAGCATTCCGTATCGAAGAATGTGGAGACAACAACATCCGCTTCCGTGCGATCAACAACATGGATAAAGTCGTATTATCTGACCTTGTTGGATATGAGATTCAGAAACAGAAACTTGTTGAGAATACAGAAGCATTTGTAGAAGGAAGAAAAGCAAACAATGTTCTGTTATTTGGTGACAGTGGTACAGGTAAATCCACAAGTATCAAAGCGATCGTTAACGAATACTATGATCAGGGTCTGCGCATGATCGAGATCTACAAACATCAGTTTAAAGATCTTTCCAATGTGATCGCACAGATCAAGAACAGAAACTACAGATTCATCATCTACATGGATGATCTTTCTTTCGAAGAATTTGAGATTGAATACAAATTCTTAAAAGCAGTCATCGAAGGTGGCGTGGAAACAAAACCAGAAAACATCTTAATCTATGCAACATCTAACCGTCGTCATCTGATCAAAGAGACATGGAATGACAGATCTGATGTGGAAAACAGCAACGGAATGCACAGATCCGATACAATGGAAGAAAAATTATCTCTGGTGAATCGTTTTGGTGTGACGATCAATTATTCAAAACCAAGCCAGAAAGAATACTTCGAGATCGTATTCGAACTTGCCCGCAAAGCAGGAATCAACATGGGTGAAGATGAATTGAAACTTGAAGCAAATAAATGGGAATTAAGCCATGGAGGAATCTCTGGACGTACTGCTCAGCAGTTTATTAATCATTTAATGGGACTTCAGGCTTAAAAATCATAGGAATTACATAGTTTAAAAACTTTCTGCATGGAAAAGATGCAGAAAGTTCTTTTTTTCTATATAGAACCCTTGCGAAAGAAATTGTCTTTAGGCTATAATAAACATAAGTATGTAGATACATGCACAAGATGATATTTTATAGAAGAAACAGAAAGTGAGAATATACAATATGTGGTTAGCAGACCAATGGAAAGACTATGAAGTCTTAGATACATCAAACGGTGAGAAATTAGAACGCTGGGGAGATTATTTTCTGGTAAGGCCAGACCCACAGGTTCTATGGGACACCCCAAAGAAGTTAAGACAGTGGAAGAAGCCAAATGGACATTATCACAGAAGTCACAAAGGCGGCGGACAGTGGGAATTCTTTGATCTTCCTAAGACATGGGATATTCAGTACAAAGAATTAAAATTCCACTTACAGCCATTCAGCTTCAAACATACAGGATTATTCCCAGAACAGGCAGTGAACTGGGACTGGTTCTCTGAAAAGATCAGAAAAGCAGGACGACCTGTTAAAGTATTAAACTTATTTGCTTACACAGGAGGAGCAACACTTGCAGCTGCAGCAGCAGGAGCATCAGTCACACACGTTGACGCATCCAAAGGTATGGTAAACTGGGCAAAAGAAAACGCACAGCTTTCCGGATTAAGAGAAAAACCAATCCGATGGTTAGTTGATGACTGTGTGAAGTTTGTAGAACGTGAGATCCGAAGAGGCAATCACTACGATGGAATCATCATGGATCCCCCATCTTATGGAAGAGGACCAAAAGGTGAGATCTGGAAGATCGAAGAGAAGATTTATCCATTCATTGAACTATGTACAAAGATTCTGTCCGATGACCCATTATTCTTCCTTGTAAACTCCTATACAACAGGTTTACAGCCAGCAGTTTTAACTTATATGTTAGAGACTCAGGTAGCAGCGAAATTTGGTGGAAAAGTAGTCTCAGATGAGATCGGATTACCAGTTTCATCCAACGGATTGGTCCTTCCATGTGGGGCATCTGGACGCTGGGAAAAGTAAGTTCTTAAGATTTACTGAAATTTCGCAGAATATGTAAAAAATCGTTGAATTTTCTTGGAAAATGTTTATAATAAGAGAGTATGTGTACGTGTGTAGAACTGCACGTATACGGATAAAGTAGAAATAACATAATAATGATAGATAAGAGAAAGCGAAAGGGGAATTTTTTGCCATGGCAGCAGGAACAGATATTGGAATTGATTTAGGAACCGCCAGCGTTTTAGTTTACGTTAAAGGTAAGGGAGTCGTATTAAAAGAGCCATCCGTAGTGGCATTTGACAGAAATACAAATAAGATCAAAGCAATTGGAGAAGAAGCACGTTTAATGTTAGGAAGAACACCAGGAAATATCGTGGCAGTTCGTCCATTACGTCAGGGAGTTATCTCTGATTATACAGTTACAGAGAAGATGTTAAGTTATTTTATCAGCAGAACAGTTGGTAAGTCTTTATTTGGAAGAAAACCTCGCATCAGTGTCTGTGTACCAAGTGGTGCTACAGAAGTTGAGAAGAAAGCAGTAGAAGATGCAACATATCAGGCAGGAGCAAGAGACGTTTCTATCATTGAAGAACCAGTTGCAGCAGCAATCGGGGCAGGGATCGACATTGCAAAACCATGTGGAAATATGATCGTTGATATCGGTGGAGGTACAGCAGATATCGCTGTTATTTCTTTAGGTGGAGTTGTAGTAAGCAATTCTATCAAAGTAGCTGGAGACGATTTTGATGAAGCTATCGTTCGTTTTATGCGTAAGAAACATAACTTATTGATCGGAGAACGCACAGCAGAAGATATCAAGATTAATGTAGGTACAGTATACAAACGTCCAGAAAATCTTACAATGGACGTTCGTGGACGTAACCTTGTAACAGGACTTCCAAAGACAGTGACTGTGACATCTGAAGAAACAGAAGAAGCTTTAAGAGAACCTGCATACCAGATCGTAGACGCAGTACACAATGTACTGGAGAGAACTCCACCAGAATTAGCAGCTGATATTTCTGATCGTGGAATCGTCTTAACAGGTGGTGGATCTTTAATTCAGGGATTAGAAGAACTGATCGAAGAGAAGACTGGAATCAACACAATGACAGCAGAAGATCCTTTAACAGCTGTAGCGATCGGTACAGGAAAATATATCGAATATTTAGCAGATGATGATAAAAAATCAAAGAACAAATAATCATTAGAGATTCAAAGAGGCCAGGATGGCAATTCATCCTGGCCTTAATTCACGTTATACTGTAGATCAGAAGAAAGGAGAGAAAACAATGGCATATTTGAAAGGATACGTAGATCATATACGTTTTCGGAATGAAGATAACGGATATACTGTATTAAGCCTTGATGTCGATGGAGATGAAGAGACTGTCGTTGGATCATTTCCTTTTTTAAATGATGGAGAATACATATCTTTGGAAGGAGATTATGTCGATCACCCAGTGCATGGACCACAATTTCAGATGAGAACTTATGAGATTGTGGCTCCAGATGATATTGACAGCATGGAACGCTATTTAGGTTCCGGAGCGATCAAAGGAGTCGGACCTGCACTTGCAAAACGTATTACAAAGAAGTTTAAGATGGATACCTTCCGAGTTATCGAAGAGGAGCCAGAACGTCTTGCAGAAGTAAAAGGAATCAGCGAGAAGAAAGCCAGAGCGATCGCCGTGGAATTCAGTGAGAAGCAGGAAATGCGTCAGGCGATGATGTTTCTGTCTGGATATGGAATCAATAATAATCTTGCTGTGAAGATTTATAAAGAATATGGGGATCATTTGTATACGATCATTCAGGAAAATCCATATAAGATGACGGATGATATTGCAGGAGTCGGATTTAAGATCGCAGATGAGATCGCGAAGAAAGTCGGGATTGGAAGCAGCTCAGATTACCGTATCATTTCTGGAATTTTTTACACCTTAATGCGGGCACTAAATGAAGGCCATGTATTTTTGCCAAAACGTATTTTGTGCAGAAATGCAGCTCATATCTTAGGGGTAACACCAGAAGATATCGAAGAGCATTTATTAGAAATGATGATCGATCGCAAGATCGTCATTGAAGAGGATGAAGAGACAAGAGTTTATGCAGCACCACAGTATCATATGGAAGTCAATACGGCAAGAATGCTGCTGGATTTAAATATCCATTATGATGTTTCCATTTCTGAGGTGGAGACAATGATCGCAATGATCGAAGAGACAGAGCAGATTACATTTGCTGAAAAACAGAAAGAAGCGATCCATGCAGTGGCACAGGATAGTATCGTTGTCTTAACCGGAGGTCCTGGAACTGGTAAGACGACAACGATCAATGGAATGATCCAGTATTTTGAACATGAAGGGCTGGATATCCGTCTGGCAGCACCAACAGGAAGAGCAGCAAAGCGTATGACAGAGGCAACAGGATATGAGGCAATGACGATTCATCGTATGTTAGAGATCAATGGGGAAGCAGACAGGGAACGTGACATGAAAAAGGGAAATGCATCCATGTTTGAACGCAATGCGGGCAATCCATTGGAAACGGATGTGATCATTATTGACGAGATGTCCATGGTAGACCTATATCTGATGAATGCACTCCTGCAAGCTATGGTACCTGGAACAAGATTGGTCATTGTAGGAGATGCCAATCAGTTGCCATCGATCGGTGCTGGAAATGTCTTAAAAGATATGATCGCATCAGGACAGTTTAAAGTCGTGGAATTAAACCAGATCTTCCGTCAGGAAGAAGGCAGCCATATCGTAAGAAATGCCCATCTGATCCATCAGGGAAGACCAGTTGAATTAGATAATAAGAGTCGAGATTTTTTCTTCTTACAGAGAAATAATATTCAGGATGTACTGGGAGTTTTAGTATATTTAGTACGGGATAAACTACCAGGATATGTCCATGTGAAACCATATGATATCCAGATCTTAACACCAATGCGAAAAGGTGAACTTGGTGTTGAGAGGCTCAATCAGGTCATGCAGCAATATTTGAATCCACCATCTGATGAGAAGAAAGAAAAAGAGATCGCCTTTGGATTATTCCGGGAAGGTGACAAAGTCATGCAGATCAAGAACAATTATCAGATTGAATGGGAAATGCGAAATAGCAAAGGATTCACCGTAGATAAGGGAGTTGGAGTATTCAATGGTGATATGGGAATCATCACAGAAATCAATGATTACACAGAGAAGATCACAGTCTTATTTGATGAGACGAGGGAAGTCCAGTATCCGTATGCAAGTCTTGATGAATTAGAACTTGCATATGCTGTAACGATTCATAAATCACAGGGAAGTGAGTATCCGGCCGTTGTTATGCCAATCTTAAGCGGGCCAAGGGTATTGTTTCACAGGAATCTCTTGTATACAGGAGTTACAAGGGCAAGGAACTGCTTAACGATCGTTGGGGACAGGAATATGTTGTTTTCAATGATACAGAATGTAAATGAGCAGCGAAGATACACAACACTTGCATATAGGCTAAATCAGATCGCAAACGAATCAAATGAAGATGGGATGGATGAATTTGGTCTGTAAATGTACGAAAAATAAAGAAAATAATGTAAGAAACCGTCATCTTTTAGAGGACGGTTTCTCTTGTTTCCGAATCTTTTGAAACCTTATAATGAAGGGGAGGAAAGGAAGGGAAATATGAAAGAAAAAAGACGTATGATATCAGAAGCGGCCAGACAGTTAGGTCTTGAAACATATAACCTTAGAACATGGGAGGAAGAATTTTCACTAACAATACCGAGAAATGAAAAAGGATACCGTTATTATGGCGAAAAAGAAATCCGCACATTTGAGCAGATCAGGGATTTAAAAAATGCAGGATTAGACAGTGAGGAGATCAAGCAGAAACTTTCTGGAAATATCATTCCATTTCCGGCGGGCAAACAGATCAATACGTCAGAGAAAATGAAAGAGTTTCAGAAAGTACTTGTAAAGATCATGGGACAGGCAATCCTTGAGCAGAAAGATTACATTGCAGATCAGATCAGCTCCAAAGTATCAGACAGGGTGGCAAAAGAAGTTGATTATCAGTTTCGGCTGCGGGAATCAGAAGAAGAACAACGCTTTAAGAAACTTGATGAAATGATCAGAAACCAGCAAAAAGCAAGGGAAGAAATTGCCGCATCCAGAGAAAGAAGACATTTCTTTAAAAGAAAACGAAAAGAAAAATAAGTTGCGATTGTATTTGGATTCAGACAATATTATAATAAATTTATCAGCTCTGATCTGTAACAGATGAGGAGTGAATAGATAGAGTGAGGAATTCGAATATGAAGAAACGACCAAAGATCCTGGTAGTCGGAAGTCTTATGATGAATCAAGGCATAGAAACATCTGTGATCCCAGAAGAAGGACAGACGGTGATGGGTGAAGATATTAAGAAATCACCCGGAGGCAAGGGAGCTAATCAGGCAGTACAGATGGCTCGCCTTGGGGCAGATGTTACGCTGATCGGTAAGATCGGAAGAGATAGGGATGGAGAAGAACTGGTTAAAGTATGTAAGGAAGCAGGAGTGAACACGGAACAGATCATTTATGATGATGTGCTCCCAACAGGATCTTCGATTGTATTATTAGAGACTGTTCCAGGACAGAAAGTAAAGAAAAGATCGATCGTTATACCAGGGGCAACAACACAATTAACGGTTGATGAGATCGCATATCTGGAAGATGAGATGGACAAATATGATCTCGTTGTGCTTCAGAATGCGATACCGATGGAAGTCAATGAAGCAATTGCGGGCTATGCATATAAACATGAAGTTGATGTAGTATTGAATCCTATTCCGGCAAAGAAGCTTTCAAAAGAACTTATGGAGTGCGTTACATACCTGATCGTCAATGAGCAGGCAGCAAAATCAATGACAGGTATTAAGATCCATAGTGATTGGAAGAGGGAATGGACAAGATTTAATCTCGATGAAGCAAGAGTCGTATCTGCGGTGATTCGTGGACGAGGAGTACCAACAGTACTGATCACACTAGCCGAAAAGGGTGTGATCATGAACACACCAGAACGTTTTTACTATAAGAAAGCGATCGAAGATGTAGAAATGGTCGATCCAAGAGCCGCAGGAGATGCATTTATCGGGGCATTCTGTACAAGAATCTGTACGGATGATTCTATTGGAAAAGTGCTGACGATAGCGAATTATACAGCAGCTTTATCTATTGCAACAGAAGGGGCAATAGAATCTCTGCCAACATCGAAACAAGTAAGAGAATATATGGAACAAAAAAGAGATGCATAAAAATGCATCTCTTTTTTGTTGCTTGAACAATATACGTACCTGGAAATTATTCCTGGCTGATAGCTCCTGCTGGACATCCGTCTGCACAAGCTCCACATTCCATGCATGTATCTGCATCGATTACGTACTGTCCATCTCCTTCGCTGATAGCTCCTGCTGGGCAAGTTCCTTCGCAAGCTCCACAAGAAATACAAGCGTCTGAAATTACATATGCCATAGTTATATCCTCCTTATATAAATAGTATAATCATTAGTAGCGGGTAAACCCCGCTCGACCATTTCTATTTTAATATACTTAGGAAGGAATATCAAGTAATTTTGTTGTATTTTTAACAATAATAAGTGGAAAATTTATAAAGTTATTTTGACACTTTGAACAGAATGTATTATACTATGAATGTTAGTCTAAACTATTTTAGAGAACATTGTTAGAAGACTATCGTTTTCTAAAAATACTATTAATATTTATGGAGGAATAAACGAAATGGCAATTTCAAAAGATATGATCATCGCAGATTTAATCGCATTAGATCCTAATTATGCAGCAATCCTTATGGCATCTGGAATGGGATGTGTTGGATGCCCATCATCTCAGGGTGAAAGCTTAGAGCAGGCAGCTTATGTTCACGGAATGGATTTAGATGAACTGCTTGGAAGATTAAACGAATATGCTCAGACAAAAGAAGCATAATTAATCGAGCAATAAGAAATTAAAAGTGAAAAAGGACTATATCTCTTAGTGTATTAAAAGCACTAAGAGATATAGTCCTTTCTTTTTTTGCGAATAATGATCAAAGTGGCAAAAGTACCAAAACTCATCATCAAAATCATAAAAACGTTGTTGGAAAACTGTAAAAATAACCAAAAAATATCACTCAAAAACCTTGATTTTATGCCCAATTTACGACAAAATGCAACAAACAACCTGACCGTAAGAATAATAAAAGGAGAGTGATAAGTCGTGGCAAATCGTGATACAATTTGTTGTAAAGCCATTCCTTGATGAGATATCTAAGATGAAATTTAGGGAAAAAGTCATGGGAGAATTAGTTGGGATTGTTCCTCGTAAGCTAGATGTTTCTACATTATTAAATATCGTTCGAAAATATGCAGATATTAAGGATGAAGAAGCTCTGAAAAGGGAATTCGCAGCAGCACTCAATCCAGAGACAGAAGAGGAAAAATCCGACAATGTAAGTACGAAGTTTCAGATTGGGCTGAAAGATGTTTTAGTAGAGGAAACGGTACAGGTATTAGATCATGTACTTCCTTGGGAAGATGCGATCCAAACGGTGGCCAAGCCGTTGTTGGATCGAGGGGATATCACAGAGAGGTATGTTAAATTTTCAATATTTTACACCGACCAAGGTTGTATTTGGCAAAGATGCGGAATTGAAAGTTGGTCCGTTGGTAAAGGAAGAAGGGTGTAAGAAAGTTCTGGTACATTATGGTGGACAAAGTGCTAAAAAGTCTGGACTGTTGGACAGAGTCTGCGAAGCATTAAAGGATTTTGACATTGATTATGTAACACTTGGAGGTGTAGTTCCAAATCCACATCTTTCAAAAGTATATGAAGGATCCTGAGAATTATGAAGCAAGAGCAGAGATCATGTGGTGTGGATCTCTGTCACATAATGGTTTGACAGGCTGCGGAATTTGCGGAGGTGACTGGGCAACGCATCTGATTGAACATGAGCTTGGTGGAATGTTTGATGTGGCTCATAGAGCAGGGCTTGCAGCTGTATGGGAAAGCTGGGCAAGATATGTTATGGACGAGAAACCAGAACGATTTGCACAGTTTGCAGTCGATGTTATGGGAGTAGAAGAAAGCGATGATGTAAAATCAACAGCATTAAAAGGTATTGAAGCAGTCGAAGAGTTTTATAGAATGATTGAGATGCCAACAAACATGAAAGAACTTGGAATCTAAATCCAATAAGAAGCCATGTATCTATAAAATAGAAAAAGGAATTCCTGAACACAAAATATTCGGGGATTCCTTTTCGTTTGTTTTAATAAGCAGCCATTTCTTCAACGGCCTGTTTTTCAATAATCGTCGTCAGATGTTCATTAAATAAAGCTTTCGTTGCATATGTGTTTGGCAGACGTTTGCAATATTCTGATAAAAGCTGATGAATCTCATCCATGACCGTGCTGTTCGGCGAATCGTCAAGATCCGTCAATGAAAGATAGTAGCACTGGTTTTCAGAATCTTTATATAAAGTACTGGACAGGCTGTACTTGTTCAGTAACTTTGAAGCAAATGCAACGTCATCGAGAGAAGTAAAAGCAAAGATGCCAACTCCGTCATCGGCGAGTACACGTTTCATATCATTTCCTGAATCTGTTGAAAATGTGGATTTTCCAAAGTCTGAAAGCAGATCTGGAAGATTAGATAAAATGTCTTCATCAGCTCCCGCGAGC
>OGOJ01002791.1_pt1 | contig 10566 bp, 7 predicted proteins | sample 1552601 | NCBI WGS metagenome assembly OGOJ01 (sample SAMEA2580184, study PRJEB22360) | human gut metagenome | biome: human gut; feature: human-associated habitat; material: faeces | place: Denmark | collected 2008/2010
TGTACGCTGTGAATATCATTACTGGATTATTCGTATCCATGATATGATAGCTACCGATTTTTCTTCCCCGTCCGACTGTCGCCTGAATGACATCGAAGTCTGGGGCGTATTTTCCTAAAAGTTCATTGGTTTCTGCGATAGTTTCGATTGTTACCGCAGAAATGACTACTTTTATTTTTTTAGGAAATGCCGCGATTGTCTCTAATATCTGAGACATTTCTTTGCCGCTGCCGCCGATAAATACTTTGTCAGGTTCAGGCAGCTTTGCTACGGTTTCGGCCGCATCCCCTTCGTAGACGGTTAAATTATCTGCCGAAAATTTTTCTTTGTTTTTGTAAATTAATTTTACGGCAGTTTCGCTTCGCTCTACGCTGTGTACTGTTCCAAATGGAACCTGTCTTGCACATTCGATAGATACAGAACCTGTTCCTGCGCCAACGTCCCACACAACATCATCAGGATGTAACTTCATTTTATGTAAAATGAGTATGCGGATTTCTTCTTTGGTCATCGGTGTTTTATCTCGCTCAAAATCTTCATCTGATAAAAAACATGGACGAACAATCTGGCGTGGAGATGGATTTTTAATCATTGCGACACAAAGAGAGGGGAACTCTTTTTTTACCATTTCAGCAGGTGTGCCGGATGCAAGGATTTCATCTTCGTAGGAAAGATTCGCTCCGGCGCAGACAGTCACATCATCAAGCTGATAGTCCAGCATAATCCGAGAAAGCCATGCCGGGCCCTGTTCTTTGCTGCAAAGGAAAAATACTTTCGGATGTTCTGTTACCGCAAGTGCAATAGAACCTGCTGTTTTCGCTCTTCCATGTACACTGATGATCAATGCATCTTCCATTGTTTCTCCGAATGCTGCACCGAGCATCTGTAAGGAACCAACGCCAGGGATAATGTCCATATCCCAATTCTCGCTGATCGGATTATTGCAGATTGTGCGATAAAGGCTGTACATAAGCGGATCGCCGCTTACCGCCATTACAACATCATGTCCCTCGGAAAGAATTTTTCCAATCTGCTCTAGCGTGTCTTTAATTTTCCCCATTGCGAAAAAAGACATAGAATCATGCTGCAATACAGACGCTGAATCACTAACATCCTGGCACAATTCTTCTAAAATCGGTAAAACTCGCTTTGCCGCAATTACGGTGTGGGCTTTTTTCATTTTTTCAATTACTGCCGGTAAAATGTAATCGGCTTCACCTGGTCCGATTCCAGCTACGGTTAATTTGCTCATTCTAACCTCCACAGTTATTTTACTTCTGCAATTATTTTCTTTCTGATTTCGCCTACATTTTTGATTTCTGCAATTATTTCAAGCTATACATTACTAATCATTTCCTGCAGGCTGAAAGTACTTCTTTTATATTCTCGCTCGCCGCCAGAATTTCATTTTGTCCATCAAGGAAAATGATGCCTACTCTCGCCATTTTGTGGGCGGTTTTCTCGCAATACTCCGATGCTTTCTGTGCCATGTCCGGCCAGATATCCATCAGGCCTTCTTCTTCAACAATCTTCATTGCTGCCTTTGTCGTGAGACAGTCATAAATCTTTTTGATAACGGAAGTCGGTGCACCGTGAAGTGCTGCATGGGTACAGATAGTTTCGATTCGCCCGTCTGCCACATGACTGTGCGTATTCATTGTGCCTGAGGCTACTTTTACAAGTTTGCCGACAAAACCTCCGATTAAAATATCAGTAAAGCCTCTTTCCACCGCTTCTTCTATCATAAAGCCGATGTAATTGCTTACCTGCAAAATGCACTGAAATTCGCCGTACTGTTCTTTTAATGCAGTCTCTCCCGTTCCTCCAAGTACAAAAAGAATGGTTTTATGTCCCTGTTTTGCATACATATCAAGTTCCGCAATCAGAGAATCTTTCATCGCTTCCTCACTCATCGGCCGGACAATCCCTGTCGTTCCAAGAATTGAAAGTCCATCTACAATTCCAAGCCTTGGATTAAATGTCTTTTTGGCAAGTTCTTTTCCACCGGGAATACTTACTGTTACATTTGCCTTTTTATTGCCGATAATCTTTCGGATTGCCTTTTCTGCCATCTGGCGGGGAACGGGATTAATCGCCGGCTGTCCCGGAGGAATCTTTAATCCTTCCTGCGTGATAATGCCGACTCCTTCTCCTCCGAAAAAGAAAATGTCTCCCTCTTCCTCAAACAGCTCAACCTTTGTGACAATCTCGCTTCCATTTGTTACGTCCGGATCATCCCCGGCATCTTTTACCACGCCGCAGACTCCGAACTCTCTTGGAATAATATCAAGATAAAGTGTTTTCCCGATTGGGGTATCCACCTTCACTACTGAAGGACATTTACCCGTTGTCTGCCAGATCACGGAAGCCTCCGCTCCACCGGTCATACAGGAGCCAGTGGAAACTCCTTCTCTTAGTTTTTTCATAAATTCAATTCCAATATATTTTCATGAAAATAATCTCTTAAAATGATTTATTCAAATTCATTTTTTAGAAAATAATTTTTACAACTGATACAACATCGCGTTACAAATCGTTGCCGCAATGTTGCTGCCGCCTTTTCGTCCTTTTGGAACGATGAAAGGAACTCCGGCTTCCATAATCAGTTCTTTGGATTCTACTACATTGACAAAGCCAACTGGTGCGCCGATAATCAATGCTGGTTTTAACTTGCCTTCTTTAATCAGCTCATATAAACGGATTAAAGCTGTCGGTGCATTTCCAATAGCAAAAATAATGTTTTTCTCTTCTGCTAAAACCGCTCCTCTTTCCATGCAGATAGCTGCCCTTGTGCATCCGCGTTCCTTTGCTTCTTTTGCCACATCATCATCAGACATGAAGCAATGAGCTTCTCCTCCGAAAGATGCTAACTTTTTCTTGTTGATTCCTGACCATGCCATTCTTGTATCGGTTACGATATGTGCTCCATTTTTTAAAGCTTCTACACCGATATTCGCAGCATTTTCAGAAAAGCATAAATTATCTGCATAATCAAAATCTGCAGAAGTGTGGATACATCTTTTTACGATAGAGAACTCCGGCTCTGGCCAGGTTCTTCCGTTTAATTCGCTTGTGATGATTTCCATACTTCTTTTTTCGATTTCGGCAGGTTTTACGATTTGAATTTTATCTAACATTTCTCCTCCTGCATTTTATATTTAGTTCAATTCTTCATAAGTTCCAAAGTTCGTCTGCTCAAAGCTTGGTAATTCCCAGTATGCTTTAAATGCATAATCTGCAATCGTAAATCCCATAACCGCTCCGCTTCCCTCGCCAAGGCACATATTGGCAAGGATATATGGCTGTTTGCCGATAGCATCCAGTATCATACGTCCAGCAGGTTCATTAGAACAGTGGGATGGGAAAAGATATGGCGCACATTCCGGTACTAAGCGAATCGCAATTAACGCTGCTACGGATGAAATAAATCCGTCAATAAATACTGGAATATTGAGCGCCGCACCACCGATATAACAGCCAGCCATTCCGGCAATATCAAGACCTCCGACTTTAGCAAGTACATCAAGCGGGTCATCCGCATTTACTTTATTGAGTGCGATACTCTGCCTGATGACTTCTATCTTATGTTCTAAATCTTTGTTTGTAAGACCAGCACCTTTTCCGGTTACCTTTTCTACACTCTGGTCAAGTAAAACAGAACAGACAGCACTGCTTGTCGTAGTATTTCCAATACCCATCTCTCCGGTAGCAAGAACGTTATAGCCTTTTTCTTTTAAATCAGCTACCATGCTGATGCCGACTTCAATTGCTTTTACCGCTTCTTCTCTCGACATTGCAGGGCCTTTTGCCATGTTGTCTGTTCCGTATTTAATTTTTCTTGGAAGAACACCCGGATTGTCACAATCCGTTGCAATTCCGATATCTACGGGATACACATCTGCTCCACTCATGGAGGACATAATACAGATTGTCGCATTATGCTTTGTCATATTTTCTGTTACTGTCTTTGTCACTTCCTGCCCTGTCTGGGTAACTCCTTCTGCTACAACACCGTTATCTGCTGCCATGACAATAACCGCTTTTTTCCTTAAATGCGGATTCTTATCGCGGTAAATTCCAGCGAACTGTGTCACCATTTCTTCGAGTCTTCCCAGACTGTGAAGAGGCTTTCCAAGAGTATTCCATCTCGCACGAGTGTACTCCATTGCCTCCTCATCCAGCGGCCGAATTTTTTTGATTGCTTCCTCCAGAGTCATAACCATCTTCCCTTCTGCTACTTTAATACCAACATATATTGTTCATATTTTTGTATAGTCTTGCTTCCATTTCATAAATTTATATTTTTCTACTTTCATATATAAATAAATATCAATAGTTTTTTCTACAACTTTTCCTCATCATTATCTCATTTTTAAAAACTAAAATGGAAATAATGATAATGGTGTCATTCCTGTATACTTTGTAAGAACAATAACAACAAGCAGTAATAATACTTCCGCAAGCTCGTTTCCTGCTCCCATAACATCTCCGGTGATTCCACCGATTTTCCCTGTGATATATACACGGAAAAGGTAAGCGAATCCAAAGAGAATCGCAAAGATAAGGACTCCCCAGCAAGAGAAGGCAAGTACCATTGCGATAAGTCCAAGAATGACGGTTCCGATTACTGTTCCAAGACTGACAGTTCCTACATAAATACCGATTCCTTTTTCACGAGGATAAATTGCTTTATACACAATCGCTCCCTGTACCATTTTTCCGGCGATTGGCATAAGAAGAATCATCAGCCATCTTATATCGCTGTAGTAAATTCCGGCAAACTTTAATGCCAGATCAAAGCACATCGCTACCGCACCGTTTGTTCCGATGCGGCTGTCTTTCATGATTTCAAGCATACGTTCTCTCGTTCTTGCAGAGTAGATTCCGTCTGCGGTATCCGAAAGACCGTCTAAGTGAAAGGCTCCTGTCAGACAGAGGTTCGCAAGCATTGCAAAAAGGATTCCGAATACTTCTGGTAAAATAAGACTTACAAGAAGAAATACTGCCATGTCACAAAGTCCGAGAATCAGACCGACTACCGGATAATATAAAAATCCTTTGTGCATGTCTTCATCTTTTACTTCGCCAAGATCTACATTGACAGGAATCCGTGTCATAAAGCCAAGTGTTAACAAAAAACGTTTTATCTGAGTTTTCATTTATTTCTGACCTTCTTCCACTGCATCCCGAATCATTGTTTCTACCATACCTCTTGCTGTATATACAACAGCAGTTTTTGCAATGGAGAGACCATTTTCCTGTGCAGTCTTTGTTGTAACCGGGCCAATACTGATATATTTTCCTTTGACCTCGTCAAGATTATCTACCATAGATACAAAGGCTCGAACTGCACTGGAACTTGCAAATGTTACATAGTCAGCCATCTTAATCAAACGATTCAATTCATCTGCTTTTCTCTCATCCGTTACGGTATGATAAAGAGAAATGCATGTGTGGGAAATTCCAGCTTCTTCTAATGCATCTGGAAGCACTCTGTTTGCTTCCTCTGCACGAAGGAGAAGAACACTTTCATCTTTTCCGATATGAGGAACCATCGCCTCTGCCATATCTTTTGAAGAATATGCTGTCGGAATAAAATCACAGAAAATTCCATGTTCTTCCAATGCCTTTTTCGTTCCGTCTCCAATAACAGCGAAGCGGACATGCGCTAAATCTCTGATATCTTTTCGGATTTCCTGCATTTCCTCAAAGAAACATTCCACACCGTTTGCACTGGTAAATACAATCCAGTTATACTTATCTATTTCCTTCAATGCGACATCCAGCTCTGGAAGTTTCATTCTTTCAGTGCGGATTAAGCTAAAGGAAATGGCCTCTGCTCCCTCCTCTTTCAGAATCGGAGAAAGTCGGTCTACCATAGAAGTTGTTCCTGTCACAAGAACACTCTTGCCGGATAAAGGTTTGTGTCCGTACCAGTCAAGTACCTGACGTAAACTTACAACATCACCTACAACTGTAATGGCAGGAGTCTTAATTCCCTCGCGCTTTACAACTTCTACAATATCAGCAAGTGTTCCTGTTGCAACACGCTGTCTTGCGGTTGTTCCCTCCTGAAGCACACCGACTGGAGTCGCAGGATCTTTACCATTCTCAATAAGCGAAGCTACAATATTAGGAAGATTTTTGAGTCCCATAAGGAAAATCAATGTTCCTTCTTCTTTCGCAAGTGTCTCGTAGTTTAATACACTCACACCATTTTTATGATTGCCTTCATGACCGGTAATCACATGGAAAGAAGATGCGAAATCACGATGTGTCACTGGAATACCGCAGTATGCCGGAACAGAATAAGAAGAAGAAATTCCCGGTACAACTTCAAAGTCAACACCAGCTTCTCTAAGTTCCTGTCCTTCTTCACCGCCACGGCCGAAGATATATGGGTCACCGCCCTTTAAGCGGACAACATTTTTTCCTTCTAATGCAAGCTTCACTAAAAGCTCGTTTGTCTCATACTGTTTTAAATGATGATTTGAAGAACGCTTTCCTGCGTAAATAAGTTCTGCGTCATCTCTCACTTCATTTAAAAGGGAACTGGATGCAAGGTTATCGTATACAACGACATCTGCCTCTCTTAAAAGCTTAAGTCCTTTTCTCGTCATCAAATCCTCATCACCAGGACCTGCACCGACAAGATATACCATGCCTTTGTTTACTTCATGAGCAACGCTGATACCAAGTTCTGCTGCTATTTCTACTTTACTTTTTCTTGCCGTATCTTTCTCTGTTATCTCTTTGTCTGTTTTAACAGCTTCTTCGACAGAACCGCCTCCTGCCACAGCCGTCCCAGCTATCGGCTTGCTGTCTGCATCTTTTTCCGCTATAGCATCTTCTATATTCACTGTCATATACGTCTTTCTGCTATGAATTCCATCTTTCACATACATGGCACGCATGGAAAATTCACCATTTTCCTCACGACAAAGTGCTGCCGCCGGTGCGTTACAGCTTCCACCGATTGTCTTTAAAAATGCTCTCTCTGCCATTAAAAGACATTCTGCTTTTTCACTGTGGATCGCCGCAAGGATTTCTGCCATCTCCGCATCTTCTACGCGGCTTTCTACTGCAAGGATTCCCTGACCTGCGGCCGGAAGAAATACATCCGGGTCAAGATACTGATAGTGAAGTCCCTCTTCCTTTTCATATCCAAGTCTTTCGATTCCTGCCGCCGCAAGAATAATTCCGTCATACTGACCGTCACGAAGTTTACTTAAACGAGTCTGTACATTTCCACGGAGAAGCTTAATCGTTACATAGGGATTAATTTCTTTAATTAATAATTCTCTTCGAAGAGAACTTGTTCCGACAATGCTTCCTGGCTCTAATTCTTCTAATTTTTTACCAGTTGTAGTAACAAAAGTATCTCTCACATCCGCTCTGTCAAGGACTGCACCGATTCCAAGCCCTTCCGGGAAATCCATCGGCATATCCTTTGCACTGTGAACCGCAATATCTACTGCACCAGAAAGAAGTTCGGCTTCAAGTTCAGCAGTAAATACACCTTTTCCACCAAATGAAGTAAGGGATTTATCAAGAATCTGATCTCCCTTTGTGTCAATCTTTACGATTTCCACTTCTATTTCAGGAAAAGCTTTTTTAATTTTATCTTTTACAATATCGGTCTGAATCAGAGCTAACTTACTCTTTCTCGTTCCGATTTTGATGATATTTTTCATCTTATTCCTCCACTCGTATAATAAGTTTGTAAGCAAAAAAACCGCTTACATACTCATCTTATTCTACATTCGCGAATCCGTATTTGTCTTCATATCCTCTCGGGGTAATCATCTTACCATCGCGTACATATGTGTTGGAATTGCCGACAATAACGATACTGAACATATCGATCGGTGCATCTTTTACTGCATCAAGTGTTGTAATATAGGAAGATTCCTCTTCTCTGCCCGCATGGCGAACAACACCAACTGGAGTCTTGCCGTCACGATATTTCATAAGAATTTCTGCAGCCTTTTCTACATAATCCGCTCTCTTTTTGCTCTTTGGATTATAGAGACATACGATAAAATCACCCTGTCCTGCACAATCCACTCTCTTCATAATAAGAGAGTAAGGTGTCATCAGATCACTTAAACTAATAATCGTAAAATCGTGCATTAACGGTGCTCCAAGAATAGATGCCGCTGCACTCGCTGCTGTCACACCTGGAACAGTCTCAATCTCAACATCTGCCTTTTTCTCATTGGCAATCTCTAAAAGAATTCCTGCCATTCCGTAAATTCCGCTGTCTCCGGAACTTACCATTGCAACTGTCTTCCCTTCGGCAGCTAAATCAACTGCCATACGGCAGCGATCCATCTCTTTTGTCATCGGTGTTGCCACGTACTCTTTCTCTGGGAAAAACTTCTTTAACATCTCTACATATGTAGTGTATCCTGTAATGATGTCTGCATTTTTAATTACATCAATTGCTTTTGCTGTCATGTGTTCATATCCACCTGGACCGAACCCAACTGCATATAATTTACCCATTGTTTTCTCCTTCTAAAACCGATATTCTGGTCTGTTTTTAATGATCCAGGCACTGGAAAAATGTTTCCAAATCTTCCGGTGTGTTATTCTCTCTCACCCAATAGAAGAAATGGTCAAATGCCTTTTCCACACCTTTATGTTCTGCTACTTTTACAAAGTTATCTCTGACCTTTCCCATAACGGATAAAGACTTCTGGAATACCATCCACTGTTCAAACTGAAGTTCATACTCATCAAGAATCCCTGATGCGGCCTCTGCTTCTCTCAGTTTCTTCTGGTTATTCTCCCTTGCGATTCTTGTAAAATCATCAATATTATAGTAGCAGGTATCGTCCACCGCACTGATTTTTGCTTCGATATCCATCGGCACAGCCAAATCGACAAAGACTCTTCGCTTCGCTGTCGTAAGCTGCTTTTTCATCTTGCTATATGTCAGTGTGTAATGCGGACTCGATGTCGCACTTATAACGACATCCATCTGACCTAAATATTCATAACGATCTTCATAATCAATTGTCGTAAACTCGTCATTTCCATGCTTTGTCTGGATGAGCTTATTCTTACGCGTCGTAACATAAATATCTGCCTGATGAAGAGATTGAATATTCATCAGAACAATACCGCCAATCTTACCTGTCGCACCAATGATAAGAACCTTTTTATCTTTTAAAGTTCCAAGTTCTTCTTCGGCTACTTTCAGCGCAAGTGTCGCTGTTGATACAGAAGTTTTTGAAAGTTCTGTTTCGGTCTTTACTTTCTTCGCTCCTGTAACTGCCATACGGAAAAATGTATTCAGATATACTCCCGTTGTTCCAGCCTCTCTTGCCTGCTTATGTGCAGTCTTTACCTGACCGAGAATCTGGTCTTCTCCAATTACCATGGAATCAAGCCCTGCCGCTACCTGAAACAGATGATGAATCGCCTTTTTTCCATGATAAAATAAAAGATAATTTCCGATATCTTCTTCATCCTGTGCGCCTGCCTCGCCAAGCAGTACATCTTCCATCAGATTAAATACACATCCCTTGCTTTCCGAATCAGAATACACATACATTTCCGTCCGGTTGCAGGTAGATAACACGATACATTCTGAAACTTCCAAATGCTCTGTGATCTCCTGCATCATATGTTTTTGCTGCTCCTCTGTAAATGCAAACATTTCCCTTATATGAAGAGGTGCGATTTTATGACTGATACTAATTATCTGTATACCCATTTCTTATTTTCTGCCTCCAGCAAAACCACACGGCTTACTCTTTTGCCTGTCTGAATTCGTGTGTAAATGTCTTGTCATAAAGTTTAGAAAGTTCATACTCGTCTCCAAGAAAATCGCCTACAACTGTAAGAGCCGTCTTTGTGATTCCTGCCTCTTTTACTTTCTGTGCGATATTTGTCAGATTGCCGATAACAATCTTCTGATCTTCCCAGGAAGCTTTGTATACAACAGCAACTGGTGTATCCTCTCTGTACTCTTCTTTTAAAGTATCTGCAAGCTGTTCAATCATTCCTACACTTAAGAAAATAATCATTGTAGAATTATGTTTTGCTAAATCTCTTAATTTTTCCTTTGGCGGCATTGGTGTTCTGCCTTCCATTCTTGTAAGAATAACTGTCTGGGAAACTCCCGGTAAAGTATATTCTTTCTTTAAAGCTGCCGCAGTTGCGAGGAAAGAACTCACACCTGGAATGACATCATAATCAATTCCAAGACGGGAAAGCTCGTCCATCTGCTCTCTGTGTGCACCGAAAACTGCAGGGTCTCCTGTATGAACACGCGCTGTCATCTTGCCTTCAGCCTCAGCCTTTTTCATTACTTCAATAACTTCCTCTAAAGTCATTGTCGCACTGTTGTAAATCTCTGCGCCTTCTTTGGCTCCGGCAAGAACTTCCTTATTTACTAAAGAACCAGCATAGATAATTACATCTGCCTGATCGATTAATTTCTTTCCCTTAATTGTCAGTAACTCTGGGTCTCCAGGACCCGCTCCAATAAAATGTACCATTTTTTCTCCTTTGACTTTCTGTCTTATTTACTATATTTATAGTTATATTCATTTT
>OGOJ01002794.1_pt1 | contig 10549 bp, 9 predicted proteins | sample 1552601 | NCBI WGS metagenome assembly OGOJ01 (sample SAMEA2580184, study PRJEB22360) | human gut metagenome | biome: human gut; feature: human-associated habitat; material: faeces | place: Denmark | collected 2008/2010
AATTTTTAAAATATTTTATAATCGTATTCTTCATTATTTTGCGCTCCTTGAAATTTTTTCTATTTTGCTTTTTATTCTAACCGAAGAGAATCTCGCTCTCTTTCTCATATCTTCCAAATATTTTCTAACTCTATAATCAGATAAAACTATCGCTATAAGTATCGCTCCCGCTATTGCGTCATTCCAATATGAAGGCACTTTTAAGAAAATAAGAACGCTGTTTATCGTGGTTAAAAATATCGCTCCGATAGTAGAAGAAATAGGAGTTCCTACGCCTCCAGATAAACTAACTCCGCCCAAAACGCTTGAAGCAATCGCTCGCATCTCTTCGCCATTTCCCGCATTCATAGGAATAAAACTTAATTGAGAAACGAATATAATCGCCGCTATTGAAGCAAAGAAACCAGATATTAAATACGCGAAAAATTTAGTGGCTCTAACGCTTATTCCTAAATTAAAAGCTCCTTCTTCGTTTCCGCCAACCGCATAAAAAGATTTCGTTATAGAAAAAAATCTTAATATAAGCATTGAAATTAATATAATGAAAAATACTATTATAATAAATAAATTGATATTAAATACTTTAATTTGAGCTATAATTTTTATTGATTGCGGAACAGAATCTACCCAACTTCCACCAGTGATTATTGGCATTAATCCTCTGTAAAGTCCCATAGTTCCTAAAGTCATTATTATTGGCGGAATTCCTATTATCGATATTCCAAATCCGTTTATAGCTCCCGCGGATAATCCGACTAATATGGCTACAAAATAAGAAATTTCAGAGTTTATATTTGCAACCATTCCCATACAAACTGCGGATAATCCCATTATAGCTCCTACAGAAACATCGATTCCTTTAGTAATTATTACAAAAGTTTCTCCTACAGAAAGCATTATAAGAATTAAACTTGAAACTAATATTCCAAGCAAATTGTTTATTCTTATAAAATCTCTATTAAAAGCTCCGCATAATAAAATTATAAGAGTTAAAATTATAAACACTAAAGTTTCTCTTTTTACGAATAATTCTCTTAATTTATTTTTTAAATAACGCATTATATAACTCCAAAAGAAGCTTGAGTAATAATTTCCATAGAAAAATCTTTTTTATCCAATTCTAAATTTATTTCTCCAGAATGTATTACTATAATTCTGTCGCTATTATTAATAACTTCTTCCAAATCGCTTGATATTAAAATAACGGCGACTCCTTTTTTCTTTAAGTTTCTCACTATTTGAAAAACATCCTCTCTCGCTTTAGCGTCAACTCCTCTCGTAGGTTCGTCTAAAATAACGACTTTAGGCTCTGTAGTTAATATTTTTGAAATAACCACTTTCTGCTGATTTCCTCCAGAAAGCATTCTTGAATATTGTTCATCGTTTAATACTTTTATTTTTAATTCGTCCACATATTTTTTAGAAATTTCTTTTTCTTGCTTTTTATTTAAGAATACTTTTGAAATCTTTTTTAGAATCTCCGAAGATATAGTTTCATAAAAAGGAATATCTAAAAATATGCCATATTTATGTCTGTCTTCGGGTATATAAGAAATTTTCGCTTCTCTGGCGGATTTAGCATCGCAAGGAATTAATTTTTTACCATCCATTATCACTTCGCCGCTATGATAAGGCTCTAAACCTACTATTGCGGAAGCCAATTCCGTTCTGCCCGCTCCTACTATTCCCGCTATTCCTAATGTTTCGGATTCTCTCACATCAAAAGATATGTCTTTAAAAACTTCGGAAGACAAATTATGAACGGAAAGAATAACTTTGCCTATATCGTATTTTGTATTGCAGTTTTGCGAAACATTATAATCCGAATTTCCAATCATAGCTTTTATTAAATCTATAGGCTCAAAATCGGAAGTATTCCCAGATAATACTATATTACCATCTCTTAAAACGCTTATTCTGTCTGAAAAATCAAAAATTTCATTTATTCTATGCGATATAAAAAATACTCCTATATCGTTTTTTAATAAAGGGCAAACTATATCGAAAAGAGATTTAACCTCTTTAACAGTTAAAGTGCTTGTAGGCTCGTCTAAAATTAAAACTTTAGCGTCTCTGATTAATCCTCTTATTATTTCAACCAGCTGCTGATTAGCTATAGTTAATTTTCCCGCATCGTCTCTTAACGAAACTTTAAAACCGATTTTTTCGGCTATGCTCTTTACTTTTTCTATAGTCTCTCCGTTTACTTTTGAAAGCCCTATCGTTATATTTTCCAAAATAGAAAGATAAGGAAATATTTTAGGTTCTTGCGGAACTAAATAAATACCTTCTCTATGAGCTTGATAAGGTCTTGTAAAATTAACTTCTTTGCCAAGATATTTTATCGTCCCATTGCTTGATTGATAAGTTCCCGATATAATCTTCATTAATGTAGATTTTCCAGAACCGTTTCCTCCGAGTATGGCATGAACTTCTCCTTTTGTCAAAGAAATATCCAAACCCTTAAGAACGGGAACTCCGTCAAAAACTTTCCAAATATTATTTAGTTCCAACAAGTTTTCCATAATCATCCTATAATTTTAATGAACCTTTGAATTTTCTATATCTTCTTGAGTTACTTCAAAATATTCTTTTCTTTTAGTTTTATCGTTACACATAGATTCAACTAATTGCAAAGCCTCTTTTACCGATGAATTTTTATGTATAATATGCGCAACTCCAGCGGTTATCGCTTCGGGATAATCGGACTGCCATATATTTCTGCCCATATCCACTCCTATCGCTCCGCATTGTATTGAGTTATAACATAATTCTAATACATCTTTATAACTGTCTAATTTAGGTCCGCCAGCTACTATTATAGGAACGGTTGTCTTTTTAACCACTTCCTCAAATCCTTCGCAATAATAGGTTTTAACAATATCCGCTCCAAGCTCGGCTGCTAATCTCGATGCATGCGTTAAATATCTTTTTTCTTTTTTGTCTTTCAACGCTTTTCCTACAGCCGTAACTCCCAAAACGGGTAAATCGTATTCCATAGCGTCATTAATTGCATCGGTTAAGTTAAGTATGGTTTGATGCGAATGTTCCGCCCCAACAAACATTGAAACCGCTATAGCCGATGCGTTTAATTTTATTGCATTTTTAGCAGATAAAATTAAGCCTTCGTTATCAATATCGCTTTCCAATATTGTATTTCCTCCGCTCGCTCTCAAAACTATTCCTTTCTTAAAATCAGAATCGATTTGGCTCGTCAATATTCCTGGACTTAACATTAAAGAGTCTATATGCGGAATTAATTTTTCCACTTGAACTTTAGGCATTTCCATGCCATGCGCAGCGCCCATAAAATATCCATGGTCTATGGCAAGCATTAAAGCTTTTCCGTCTTCCATAACGATTTTTGACAAACGGTTTTTCTTACCGAAACTATAATTATTAAACATTTTAATTCTCCTTAAAAAGTAATTTATTAAAAGAGTTAACTCTTATACTATATAGTATATACTAAATAATTACATTTGTCAAGTATTTTTGTAATAAAATTTAATTAATTTTTGTAATATAATTTTATATATATATATTATTGATTTTTATTTAAACAATGCTATAATATTGAACATAATGCATTACGATAATAAAAAAATAGCCCAAATAGCAAAAATAGCTTTCCTTTACTATAAAAAAAATAAGAATCAGGAAGAAATTTCTAAATTAATGTCCATAGCTCGTCCTACGATTTCAAAATTAATATCCGAAGCGAAAGATTTATCATTGGTAGATTTTAAAATTAAATATCCTTGGAGAGATAAAGAATTAGAAAAACAAATAATAAATAAATTTAATATAAACGAAGCTATCGTTATAGAATGTTTAAATAATTCCGAAGAAGAAGTTATTACCGAAATTGGAATAGCCGCTGCAAATTATTTTTCAAATATAATAGATAAAGTTAAAAATGTTGGAATATCATGGGGGCAGTCTTTATCTTCTATGATAGAACAACTAAATACTAAAAACTCTTCTGTAGTAAATATTATACAAATGATAGGAGCGACAGGATACGAAAATAAAAATTATGACGGACCTTTGCTCGCTCAATATTTATCTAAAAAATTAAACTCTCAATGTTTAATGATTCATGCTCCTTTGGTAGTTGGAAATAAAGAAATTGCAAAATCTTTAATGAACGATAATACGATAAAAAATATTCTTAAAAAAATATCGAATTTAGATATTGCATTTGTGGGAATAGGATGCGTAGAATTAAAAAATAACAGTTTGTATAAAACGGGATATATAAGCGAAGAGGAATTAAATAAAATAAAAAATGAAGGAGCGATTGGAGATATTTGCGCTCATTATTACGATATAAACGGAAAAGAATTAGATATAGATATTAATAACAGAGTAATAGGAGCAAAATTATCCGATTTGAAAAAGATAAAAAATGTAGTCGGAGTAGCTTCTGGATTGGTGAAATCAAAAGCGGTTTACTCGGCTTTAATTGGAAAATATTTAAATACTATAATCATAGATTCTGAATTGGCAAAGAGTTTATTGAATTTATAAATAAATTAAATTTCTAAATTTTTATTATTAAGAATTATTTCCCAATACAAAAATTTTCAAATATTTCATTTATAACTTCTTCGGCGTCTATTTTTCCGCTTACATTTCCTAAAATATTATTTAAAATATCCTCGGCAACTTCGTCTAAAGAATAATTTTGCTTCGCTTTTTCAATGCATATATCAAGTTGTTTAATTCCGTTTTCCAAATATCCTCTCTCTCTATTATTAACATAGCTTTCTTTATTAAATATTTGAATATCGCTATCTTTAATATAATTTTTAAAGGCAAAAAATAATTCTTCTTTTCCTTCTTCGGTTTTAGCGCTTATATTGATAATAGAATTTTTAAAATTATAATCAAAATTATTTTTTATATCGCTTTTATTAATCAAATAAATTATTTCTTTATCTTTTAATGTTTCTAAAAATTTAATTAAATTAATATCGTCTTCGCTCGCTTTATCGCTTCCGTCAAAAACTGCGATTATTATATTTGATTCGTAAGCGCATTTTTTCGCTCTCTCTATTCCTTCAATTTCAATATCGTTATTTGTTTCTTTGTGAAATCCTGCAGTATCCATTAAATAAAAAGGAATATTTTCTATATAAATATTTTCGCTCAAAAAATCTCTTGTAGTTCCTGCAACGGAAGAAACTATAGCTCTGTCTTTTCCTAAAATCATATTAAAAATACTACTTTTGCCCGCGTTTACTTTTCCCAAAATCGCTACTTTTATTCCGTTTATAAGATTTTCTACTTTTTTTGAATTACTTAAAATATTTTCTATATCTTTTTTTATATTATAAAAATTGTAAATAAGTTTATCGTAACAAAAATCCTCTGTTTCGTCTTCGGGAAAATCAATCTCTCCATAAACTAACATAAGAGAGTTTTTTATATTTTCTCTTAATTTGTCTATCTCTCTTGTTAATCTTCCTCTCATTTTATAAACGCTCGCTTCAGCCATAAGTTTATTATTTGAATCTATCAAATCATGCACGGCTTCGGCTTCGCTTATTCCAATTCTTCCATTTATATAAGCTCTATAAGTAAACTCTCCTTTATTTGCAGCTCGCGCTCCGTTTCTTATTATCAAATTAATTAAAGATTCTATAACTACAATACTTCCATGACAAATAAATTCAACCGTATCTTCGGTAGTAAAAGTATTCGGAGATAATGTTGTAAGTAAAATTAACTCGTCTATAGGATTATTATTTTCGTCTTTTATTAACGCGTAATAACTTTTTCTATGTTCAAAATTTTTTATATTATTATTTTCATTATTTGCATAAAAACAAATTTTTGAAGCAATTTCTAAAGATTTATTGCCCGACATTCTAACTACAGCCAATGCGCTTTTTGAGAATGGAGTTGAAAGAGCGACTATAGTGTCTTTTAAATCGTATTCGTTCATTTTAATTTTTAATAATTCCTATAATATCTTTTTTCTTTCTTTTTAATCTCTTTAATTTCTTTAGCCGAATTTTCTTTTCTTTTTCTTCAATTTTTAAAGCGTTATATAAATTGCCGTTTTCAATTATATAATCTTTACAAAAATCATAATCTTTTTGCATAGTTTCAATTTTAGGAATTTGTTTTGCAAATTTAACATAGTCGGAGTTTTTAAGCATATTTATTATATAATCGCTTTTTTTAAATTCTTTCTTATCGAATAATTGATTAATTTCGCTCGTTGTCATATCTTCTATATTAAATAAAAATCTTTTTGTTAAATATCTTTTAAATATAAAAGTCAATTCAAAATAATATTCTGCAAATTTATTTTCGCTAAAGTAAATTTTATAATCTATATTTTTTAAATCGTTTAAAGCCTCTTCGTCTTCTTTTATAATAGCTTTCTCTTTAAATTTTTTCTTTAAATATTTAATTATAAATATTATTAAAATTATAATCGTAGATAAAACAATTGCAGACATTAAAATAATTATCCAAAAATATTTTGTCATAGGAATAGAAAGAGTAGATTTTAAAGGAGGCAAAATCTCTCCGTCAGAAAAAGAATTAACTAAAATATTAATATCGTCTCCGTTTAATTCTTTGTATTGATTATTATATTCGTAAGCAATCTTAAAAGGAAAAATAATAAATCGCCCAATATCGTAAAAACCGATTCTATATTTTATAATTCTTTCTTTATAATTTCCAATATTTTTTGTTTCGTTTTCAACTTCGATTATTCTCGTTTGACTCGCTCTTTCGTCAAATGAAATATCTTCAAGTTTATAATCAATTTCTTTTTTTGAAATAATTTTAACTTCGTAAATTATATTATCTCCTATAGCTATATCTAAAGAAGAAATTTTTGTTTTTGCCAATATTATAGTTTCTTTTTCAATATTATTATTTGAGCAGGAATTAAATAAAGTTAATAAAAATAATAATAAAATTTTTACAAAAATAATTTTTTTTAATTTTTTCATTGAATTAAATTTATCCTATATAATCGGCTATTTTCTTCATTTTCAATCATTTCAATTTCAAGTTCGTAATACGGTTTATCAAAATAGCTTTCAAATTTATCGCCCCATTCAATCATTGTAATTCCTCTTTCTTTAATTTTATCTTTAAATCCTATATTATTAAGTTCGTCTTCAGAAGAAAGTCTATAAAGGTCGACATGTCTTAATATAGTTTCTTCGTTTTTAAGAATTATATCATATTCGTTTATTAAAGTAAAAGAAGGACTGCTTACAATATCATCGCTTTTAAGTAATTTTGCAAATATTCTTACAAAAGTAGTTTTCCCAAATCCCAAATTTCCTTTCATTACTATCAAATCGCCTTTTTTTAAAATGTCGCATAAAAAAGATGCAATCTCTTCTATATTTTCAATATTTGATTTTTTAGTAAAAATATTTTTTTTCATAATGTTATTGATTATATATTTTAAAAAATAAATTATCAAATTAATTTTTCAAAATTCTTAATATTTAAGAGTATTAAAGTTTAATTATTTTTATATAGAATTAATCACTATTAAAAAAGACGAGTCAGATTTATTTCTAACTCGTCATAAAATTTAAGCCCTTTTATTAAATAAATATATCAAATATTAGCAATGTAATTAAACCTATCGCCCAACCAATAGTTGTATTCATTGACCAATGCCTTATCTGTTCTTTGATATCCTCAACGCCTAATGTTCTATTTATAACCCAAAAATAAGAATCATTGAAATAGCTAAAAAACATAGCCCCAGAACAAGATGCCATAGTTCCTAAAGTCGGATTTATGCCAAGTTGATTTAGAAGCGGAGCGCATATAGAACTTGATGTAACAATTGCTACCGTTCCAGAGCCTACAATAAATCTTACTACGGTGGCTATAACAAAAGGAATAAGAATAGCGGGTATTTTTGTAGAAGCTATAAATTCGGCTATAGAATTTGCAACTCCCGAATCTTTTAAGATTTGTCCAAAAGAACCGCCAGCTCCAGTAACTAAAAGAATTACGCCGCACCCAGTAATTCCTAATTCCATAACTTTTAGAGTTTCATTTCGACTCATTTTATTTGTTAAAGTAAATATAGAAATAAGTAAACCTATACCTACGGCTATAACAGGGTTTCCTACAAAATTAATTGCCGATATTATAGCATTACTTTTATCGGCGCTTTTAAATATATTTCCTAATACAGTTCCTAATAATATTAAAATTATTGGTAATAAAATAGGCAAAAATGATAAAAAAGCGTTTGGCAAATCATCTCTTGAAGGTTTTAATTCAAAATCTTCTTCCGCTTTTTTATTAGGTTTTTCTTCTCTAATCCAACCTCCATCATCGCTTGGAATTTGATAAATTTTAGAGCCTACATAATTAGTATATATTAATGTTCCTATAAGCATAGGTATGCAAAATATAATACCCATTAATATTGATTGCCCTAAATCAGCACCGTAATTTACCGTTGCAGCAAGAGGACCTGGAGTAGGTAAAATCATATGATGGCTTATAAGAAGTCCTACAGCTAATGAATAACCTAATACAAAAATACTTTTAGAAGTTTTCTTTGATATTGCTTTTGCTATCGGAGATAGTAATATAAAACCGCTATCGCAAAAAATCGGTATCGAAACAACCCATCCAGTAATAGCCAACGCTATATGCTCTCGCTTCTTACCAAATATTTTTATAAAAGTTAACGCCATAGTTTCCGCAGCTCCAGATAATTCAAATATCTGTCCCATCATAACTCCGAAACCTATTATAATACCTATGCTTGATAAGGTATTGCCAAAACCGCCAGTTATAGCCTTTACTATAGCCGTAGTATCCATACCGCCTATTAAGCCCGTAATAATTGCCGATAATATTAGAGCAGGAAAAGCATGTATTTTTGTTTTCGCAACCATAGTTATCAATAATATAACTCCTATAATAAGCCCAATTATAAAACGCAAGTCTGACATATAAATCTCCTTTTTTTATTATTTATTTTTTTATAAAATTTTTAGCGTATTTTATAGCTATTAAAATAGCCTCTTCCATACTGACAGAACCAGCTTCATTTTTACCCGCTATATCAAAAGCTGTTCCATGGTCGACTGAAGTTCTTAAAAAAGGTAATCCTAATGTTAAAGATACAACTTTATGGAAGTCTAATGTTTTTGTGGCAATATGCCCCTGGTCATGATATAAAGATAACACAGAGCCATATTTACCTATTAAAGCTTGATGAAAAACAGAATCTGCACCTATAGGACCTGCAACCTTATATCCCATTTTCAGCGCTTCTTCTATAGCAGGCTTTATATATTTTTCTTCTTCATCTCCAAATAATCCATGCTCGCCTCCATGCGGATTTAGAGCAGCTACAGCCATAACATTATCCGAAGAATCTATTTTTTTTAACGCTTCAGTGCATCTCTTTATATAATCTACTATTCTTTCTTTAGTTATAGATTCGCAAGCCTTTTTTAAAGACATATGTCTAGTTAAGAAAAATACTCTCAATCCTCTAACTTCAAACATAGTTAATGGGTCAATAGAGTTTGTTTTTTCTCCGAAAATCTCAGTATGTCCTATAAAATTAATTTTTGCAGCTTTTATAGATTCTTTATTAATAGGTCCTGTGGTCACAGACCATACATTTCCTTTTAAAGCGTCATCTATTGCCATAGAAATATAATTATAAGATGCTTCTCCGCAATCCGATTGGACTTTTCCAAATTCAAAATCATTTAATTCCTTTTCAGGTTCTATATATTCTATAACATTATTTATACCTTCGGCTTCTAAAGGAGTATTTATTTTTTTTAATAAAATATTTGGTTGTAATACTCTCTCTAAAGCTTTTTTATGGGAATAAACAACGGGTATAGCGTTTTCGTAAATATCATTTCTTAACAATGATTTTACGACTATTTCAGGTCCTATTCCAGATGGGTCTCCAACGGTAATAGCTATCCTTTCTCTTTTTGTCATTTATTACTCTCCTTTTTTTAAATTTACTTATGAATTAAAAAATCTACGCACTTTATTAAACTTTCCGCATCGCCAACACCTCCTCCTTTAGTAATTAAATCTAGCCCTTGATATTTTCCGCCGCTTAATTTAGCGTAAACAACCAAAGGAAATATAGAATATTGAATATCCAAATTACAAGAATTTAGTTGAGAACATATTTTAATTGTAGTATCACCTCCGCTCGTGTATAGAGCATCTACTCTTACTTTTTCTAAAATTTTTCCAATAGATATGGCTAATCTTTCGTTTATTAAATTGGATAGATATTCTATATCGATTTTGCTTATTAATGCTATTTCATCAAAATCTAATGGCTTATCTCTATAAAGATTTTCAGATACTAAAATGCAAATATCAAAAGATTTAAATTTATCTATTACTTCATTAACTATATTATTAATTTCATTATCATATAAAGATGAATCTATTAAATTTTCGGGTCTAAATCTTATCAATCCTATCTTTCTATATTGATTTATAGTTTTTACTTGCAACGCGGTAGTATGAGATATCGAACCTATAG